>ERZ1643249.2254-NODE-2254-length-18330-cov-8.079508_pt1 | contig 18330 bp, 20 predicted proteins | sample MGYA00579263_ERZ1643249 | MGnify/ENA primary metagenome ERZ1643249 (study PRJEB29033, sample SAMEA4952264) | chicken gut metagenome | biome: Broiler Chicken; feature: Gastrointestinal Tract; material: Caecum | place: Ireland | collected 2018 | study: Broiler... | reverse complement strand
TTTTTTTTTATATAATGAATAATGAATAGTGAATAATTAATAATGAATAATTTAGGTTAGCTTTTTGTAATTCGTAGAATTACAAAAAGCTTTCAATTATTATTCATTTTTCATTATTCACTATTCATTATTCATTAATTATAACCAAAGTCATTTTATAGTCACTTTAAAATGTTAATATTAACAATATAAAAGAAGAGGTGGTAATAGATGAAGTATTTAAAAAAGATACTATTAATTTTATTATTAATTATATTAAGTATAACAGCATTATTAGTTGGTAAAGGATATGAGATGTATAGAGAAGCAATAAAAGAAACACCATTAGAGGAAAAAGTTAATGAAATAAAATCACGAGAAAATTATACAGAACTTTCTGAACTCCCAGAAACATATATAAATGCAGTAATTTCAGTTGAAGACCATCGATTTTATAAACATTCTGGAATAGATGTAATCGCTATAGGAAGAGCAGTTGTTAATAATATAAAAACAATGAGCTTTGCAGAAGGTGGAAGCACAATAACACAGCAAATTGCAAAAAATGAATACTTCACACAAGAAAAAAAGATGACAAGGAAAATAGCAGAAGTATTCATGGCATTCAAAATAGAAAAAAATTATGATAAAGATGAAATTTTAGAATTATATATTAATACAATTTATTTTGGAAATGGATATTACAATATAAAAGATGCAGCTATGGGTTACTTTGGAAAATTACCAAAAGATATGACAGATAGTGAATGTATTATGCTTGCAGGTATACCAAATGCCCCATCTGTATATGCTCCAACAGAAAATCCAGATTTAGCAAAACAAAGACAAAAACAAGTTATGCTAAAAATGATAAAATATGGATATTTAACAGAAGAAGAAGCAGAAAAAATTATAAATGAAGATGCATAAAAAATTATTTTAGTCATTTTATAGTCACTTTGAGATGGTAATATAATTAAGTAATTTAAAAAAATTAGAAAGGAAAATGTGAATATGGAAATTTTAAAAGTTCAAAATCTAACAAAAACTTATGGGAAAGGAGAAACTAAAATAAATGCAGTTGATAATATTTCATTTACAGTAGATAAAGGAGAATTCGTAGCTATTGTAGGTGCAAGTGGAAGTGGTAAATCAACTCTTTTACATTTAATAGGTGGAGTAGATAGACCAACATCTGGAAAAGTATTTATTGATGGAAAAGATATATATTCTTTAGATAATGATAACTTAGCAATCTTTAGAAGAAGACAAATAGGGTTAATCTATCAGTTCTATAATTTAATACCAATATTAAATGTAGAAGAAAATATAACATTACCATGCGACTTAGATGGTGGAGATGTAGATAAACAAAGGCTAGAAGAATTGTTAAAAACACTAGGATTAGAAAACAGAAAAACACACCTGCCAAACCAATTATCAGGAGGACAACAACAAAGAGTATCAATAGGTAGAGCTATGATAAACAATCCAGCAATAATGCTAGCAGATGAACCAACAGGAAATTTGGATTCAAAAGCTAGTGAAGAAATAATTTCTTTATTAAAACTTTCAAATAAAAAATTTAATCAAACAGTTATTATAATTACTCATGATTTAGAAATTGCGAAAGAAGCAGATAGAGTAATTACAATTGAAGATGGAAAAATTTTGAAAGATGAAAGGAATTAAAAATTATGAAGGTTTTAAATAAATTAACGATAAAAAGTTTAAAGTTAAATAAAAAAAGAACAATTGTTACTATTATAGGAATAATGCTCTCTACAGCACTTATATGTGGAGTTGCAGGATTAGTATCAAGTTTCCAAAAAACATTAATAAATTGGACAATACGAGAATATGGAGATTTTCATACAACATTTTACGATGTACCAAATGACAAAACAAAATATATAACTGAAAATGAAAAAGTAGACAAATATTTTTATACTGATGAAATAGGTTGGGCAAAACTAGAGGGTAGCAAAAACGAAAGTAAACCATATTTACATGTTCTAGAGTATGATAAAACAGCTTTAGAAAATTATGGTGTTAACTTATTAGAAGGTAGATTACCAACAAACTCTAATGAAATCCTTATATCAGAACATATACTAACAAATGCAAGAGTGAACTTAAAAGTAGGAGATACAATTACAATAGATATTGGCAAAAGAGTATTGCAAGATGGAACCGTTTTAAATGAAGAAAATCCATATTTAACAGATATGGAAGAAGACGGCATAATATTAGAAGAAAGTATAGTAGATACAGAGAGTAAAACATATACAATAGTTGGTGTAATGGAAAGACCAAGTAAAGAAGGATACTCTTCTCCAGGTTATACTGTTATAACATACATGGAAGATGAGGGGCGGCGATACTGTTAATGTATCAGCATTGTACAAAAATCCAAAAGAATATGAAGAAATAAACAAAAATATATCTAATAGTACAGGAGTAGAAAAAATTATATCAAATACAGATTTATTAAGATACCAAGGAGTTCTAAATGACGCGACTTTACAGGTACTATATACTATAGGAACAATAGTAATAGTTATAATTGTTATAAGTAGTGTATTTGTTATAAGAAATAGTTTTAGTATATCTGTAGCAGAAAAGAACAGACAATATGGTATGCTTGCAAGTGTAGGAGCAACATCGAAACAAATAAAGAAAAATGTATTATTCGAAGGTCTTAGCATAGGGTTAATTGCAATACCATTAGGAATTTTACTTGGAATAGTTGCAATAATGATATTGTTACAAGTAGTAAATTATTTATTAAGTGATATGTTTGTTGCTGGACTAAATTTGGAATATAGTATAAGTATAATTCCAATAATAGCATCAATAATAATATCATTAATAACAATATATTTATCTTGCTTAATACCAGCAATACGTGCATCTAAAATTTCTCCAATAGAATCAATTAGAGGAAACAATGATATAAAGCTAAAACCAAGAAAGATTAAAACACCAAAATTTATAAAAAAAGTATTTGGAATAGGTGGAGTTATAGCAAGCAAAAACTTAAAAAGAAGCAAGAAAAAGTATAGAACAACAGTAATATCAATAGTAGTTAGTATATTTATATTTATATCATTATCAAGTATTTTAACTCTTGGTACAAAAGTAACAACACTATATTATACAGATTTTAAATTTAATATGTTTGTATCTGGAGGAGATAAAACAATATATGAAGAAATTGCAAAGTTAGATAATGTTGATAATTATGCATATTTCTACGAAAAGGGATTAGACATAAATTTTGAAAAATATTCTTCAGAATTTGGCAAACAAGTATTAGGAGACATAGAGAATGGAGGAATATTATTAGCTATATATAATAATGAATATTTTAAACAATATATAAAAGAACTTGGAATATCAGAAGAGAATTATAAAAAGGCAGCCATTTTAATAGATGATGTAATATTATATAATGCCGATAATACTAGAACAGTAGATAGAATATATAATATACAATCTGGAGATGAAATTACAATAACAGACAGTAGTAAAGAAAAAAGTTTCGTAATAACTAAAACTACAACTGAAAGACCGATGGGACTAGAAAACACCTATTATGATTCAGGAATAATAGTAGTATCACAAGATTTCTTAGAAGAGGTGTTTGGAGAAAAACTAGATGAAACTTACATTTTAGATGATTTATTAATATATTCTGAAGAAGATGAAATACTAGAAAATACAATAAATGATTTGATAAAACAAAATGAAAATTATTCAGAACTAGCTGTATACAATTATAACACAGCAGTAGAACAACAAAAAAGAATAATTCTAGTAGTAGCAATATTCCTTTATGGATTTATAACAGTAATAAGCTTAATAGGTGTAACAAACATCTTTAATACAATAACAACAAATATGATACTAAGAAGTAAAGAATTTGCAATGCTTAAATCAATAGGAATGACGAAAAAAGAATTTAACAGAATGATAAGATTAGAAAGTATAATGTATGGATTGAAAGCATTAATTATAGGAATACCTTTAGGAATATTAGGCTCATACTTTATATACAAAGCATTTGCATTAGATACAGATTTCGGATATAGTTTGCCAATAGTACCTATAATTATTTCAATAGTATTTGTATTTATCATAGTAGGTATAACAATGAAATATTCATTAAACAAAATTAATAAGCAAAACATAATAGAAACTATAAGAAAAGACAATATTTAACATAAAAGTTGGCTACAAAAGCCAACTTTTATGTTATAATATATGTGGAAAGAGGGAATATGAGAAAGATATTAATTATTGAAGATAATGAAATTATAATAAAAGGACTAAAATATTTATTGGAACAGGAACAATTTGAGGTACAAGTATGTTTAAATGCACAAGAAGCAATGAATATTATAGGAAAACAAGAATTTGATTTAATTGTTCTTGATATAGCTTTGCCAGATGGTAATGGTTTTGAAATTTGTGAATATATAAAGCAATATACAGATATACCAATAATATTTCTAACAGCAAAAGATGAAGAACAAGATGTAGTAAAGGGCCTAGATATGGGAGCAGAAGATTATATAATAAAACCATTTAGAAACAAAGAACTAATTTCTAGGATTAATAATGTACTTAGAAGATTTAACAAAGAAAACAATAAAATAGAATATAATAATATAACAATAAATTTAGATGAGAAGGCTGTATATGTAGATGGTAAGAATGTAGAATTTACAAAATTAGAATATAAAATAGTTTTACTTTTATTTAATAATATAGGTAAAACAGTAACAAGAGAACAAATATTAGATAAAATATGGGATGTGGCTGGTAATTTTGTAAATGACAATACACTTACAGTTTATATTAAAAGGATAAGAGCAAAATTAGGAGAAGAAGATATTATAAAAACAGTAAAAGGAATAGGGTATCAAGTACAAGGGGGAGAAAAGTGAAATTACAAAAAGAAACAAGTTTGAGAAAAATAATAATTATTGGAATTAGTATAATAGCTATATTTTTAGTAATATTTTTCATATTTATAAAAGCACAATATAGAGCATATTCAAAAGATATAAATGACAAAATAAATATAATAATTAGCCAAGTAATAGAACAATACCCAGAAATAAAAGAAGAAGATATTTTAGAAATAATAAACAGTAAAGAAGAACCACCAGAAAATATACTGCAAAAATATGGGTATGAGGAAGATGTAGCAAATATAAAGGAAATACGAATAACAATGGAACATAATATTACTCAAAATATAATTCTAGTAGCAATATTTGGTGTAGTTTCACTAGCTGTTTATACAACATATGTTTTAATACAAGAAAAGAAAATTAGAGAAATAAATGATTACTTAAGACAACTAAATAATGGCAATTATACTTTAAAGATAGAAGATAATGGAGAAGGAGAATTTTCAAAACTTAGAAATGAGTTATATAAAACAACAGTATTGCTAAAAGAAGCGGCAGAAAACAATGAAAAGGAAAAAGAACAATTAAGTAATTCTTTAGCAGATATATCACATCAAATAAAAACACCTTTAACATCAATGAGAATACTTTTAGATAACTTAGCAGATAATCCAGATATGGAACCAGAAGTAAGAAAAGACTTTATAAGAGAAATAAGTAAGCAAGTAGATTGGATAAGCTCACTTGTTATATCACTTCTAAAAATGGCAAAATTCGATGCAGGAACAATAAAAATGGAAAACAGTAATATAAATGCAAAAAAATTAATTGATAATGTTTTAGACAATTTATCAATATTAATAGAGATAAAAGAAATAGAAGTAATTACTAAAATAGATGAAAAAGCTAGTTTTATAGCAGATTATAAATGGCAACTAGAAGCAATAACAAATATAGTAAAAAACGCAATAGAACATAGCATGCAAAATTCAAAGATTTATATAACTGTTGAAAATACAAGTATGTTTTTAAAAATTAAAGTAAAAGATGAAGGAAAAGGAATATCTAAAAAAGATAGAAAACATATTTTTGAAAGATTTTATAAATCAAAAGATAGCCAAGAAGGAAATGTGGGAATAGGTTTGCCACTAGCAAAAACAATAATAGAGCAAAACAATGGATACATAAAAGTAGATTCAGAACCAGATAAAGGAACAACCTTTGAAATAAGGTATATGAAGTAAATATATTGAAAGAAGGTATTAAGGAGGAACAAATGTCATTTGCAACAGATGTAAGAAATGAATTATTAGAATTAAAAATGTGGGATGTTAATAGTAGTTTAAAGCAGGACGAACAAATAGCAAGACTATCTATAAGAGAAACATTTATAAAGGCTGGTTTTATAACAAATCCAAATAAAGAATATCATTTGGAAGTGCTTTTTAAAACAAAGAAAAAGGCAGAAGAATTTAAAAGAGTTTTAGAGAATTTTAATATGAAGGCGAAGGTAACTAAAAAAGGAAGCGGATATATAACATATATAAAAGATGGAGAAGATATTGTAAACTTCCTTGCATTAATTGGTGCAAACAATGCAGTTTTAAGATTTGAAGAAGCACGTGTACTAAAAGATGCAAGAAATAATGTTAATAGAATTGTAAATTGCGAAACAGCAAATTTAAATAAAACATTAGATGCATCAAATAATCAAATTAAAAATATTAAATTTTTAAAACAACAAAATAAATTTAATTCATTACCTGAAGAATTAAAAGAAATAGCATTGATAAGATTAAAAAATCCAGATATATCATATGAAGAAATAGGTAAAATGCTAAAAAAACCTATAAGTAAATCTGGTGTGAGCCATAGATTAAAAAAAATCAATCAAATAGCAGAGGAACTAAAATGAATAAAAAAGAAATAGGATTATATATACATATTCCATTTTGCAAACATAAATGCGATTATTGTGATTTCATATCATTTGCAAATAAAGAAGAATATATAGAGGAATATATTAATAAATTAATAGAAGAAATAAAAATAGAGAATCTAGGACAATATAAAATCACTACAATATATATAGGTGGTGGTACACCATCTTTTATACATAGTAAATATATTGTTCAAATATTAGATAGCATAGATAAAGAATATGCAGAGGAAATAACTATAGAAGTAAATCCAGGAACAGTTACAAAACAAAAGCTACAAGATTACTATAATGCAGGAATAAATAGATTAAGCATAGGATTACAAAGTACTAGTAACGAAATGCTAGAACAATTAAGCAGAATACATACATATGAGGAATTTTTAGAAACATACAATCTAGCAAAACAAATAGGATTTACAAATATAAATATAGATTTAATGATAGGGTTGCCTAACCAAAAAATTACTGATATAGATAAATCATTAAATGAGATAATTAGATTAAATGCAAATCATGTATCTGTATATTCACTAATATTAGAAGAGGGAACAGTATTAGAGAATAAAGTAAATAAAGGAATATTAAAATTGCCTACTGAAGAAAGAGAAAGAAAGATGTATTGGCTAGTGAAAAACAAATTACAAAAAGCAGGATACAAGCATTATGAAATATCAAATTTCGCAAAAACAGGATTTGAATCAAAACATAATTTGAATTGTTGGGAACAGAAAGAATACATAGGAGTAGGCCTTGCAGCACATTCATATTTAAATAAAACAAGATATTCAAATACTGAAGATTTAAATAAATATTTAAGAAGTGTAAATAAAAATAGAGAAATACATGAAGTACAAAAACAAGAAGATGAGCAAAAGGAATATATGTTATTAGGTTTAAGAAAAATAGAAGGAGTAAATATACAAAAATTTAAGAACAAATTTATACAAAATCCCATATATTTATATAGAGAAGCATTAGACAAATTAGTTAAGAATAAATTAATAGAAATAGACACAAACTATATAAAATTAACTAAAAAAGGAATAGATTTGGCAAATTTAGTATGGGAAGAATTTGTATAATGTCCCATACAATAAATTAAAACAGATTATAAACTTAGTATGGGAGGAATTCTAAGTGAAAAATATAATATATCTTGATCACGCGGCGACAACAGGAGTAAAAGAGGAAGTTTTGAAGGAGATGTTACCATTTTTTAGTATAGAATTTGGTAACCCTTCTTCGCTTTATAGCATAGGAAGAAGAGCAAAAAGAGCAATTGAACAAGCCAGAGAAAGAGTAGCAAGAGCAATAAATGCAAAACCAAAAGAAATTTATTTTACAGGATGTGGAAGTGAAAGTGATAACCTAGCAATAAAAGGAATTGCATATGGGTTAAAATCAAAAGGAAATCATATAATTACTAGTAAAATAGAACATCATGCAGTTTTAAATAGCTGTAAAACCTTAGAACAAGAAGGATTTGAAGTCACATATTTAAATGTAGATAAAGACGGACTTATAAATTTAGGAGAATTAAAAAATGCAATTACAGATAAAACAATATTAATTACAATCATGACAGCAAATAATGAAATAGGAACAATAGAACCCATAGAAGAAATAGGGAAAATAGCAAAAGCAAATAATGTATATTTTCACACAGATAGTGTGCAAGCTATAGGAAATTTAAAAATAGATGTACAAAAAATGAATATAGATAGTTTATCAATGTCTGCACATAAATTTTATGGTCCAAAAGGTGTAGGGGCATTATATGTAAAAGAAAATATACCATTTAAAAAATTACAAGATGGAGGACACCAAGAAAAAAATAAAAGAGGAGGAACAGAAAATGTTGCAGAAATTGTAGGGCTAGGGAAAGCAATAGAATTAGCAAATAAAAACCTAGATGAATATAATAACAAATTATTAGAATTAAGAGAATATTATATATCTGAAATAGAAAAAAAAATACCTGATGTAAAACTAAATGGACACAGAACAAAAAGATTAGCGGGTAATGCAAATATGTCATTTAAAGGAATACATGGTGGAGATTTATTATTAAAATTAGATGAACAAGGAATATGTGTTTCAACTGGTTCTGCATGTAGTTCAGGTTCTACAGAGCCATCTCATGTTTTAACATCAATAGGTCTAGGAGCAGAATATCTGCAAGGTTCTCTTAGAGTAACATTTGGAAATGAAAACACTAAAGAAGATGTAGATTATTTAATAAAAAATTTAGAAGAAATAATAAAAACATGGAGATAAAAGAATGGGCGAGCATTGCTCGTCCACTAAACTTTTAATTTCTTAATCTCCTTTAATTCATCACTTAATTTATCCATTTGTTGTTTTTTTGTAATACCAGCTTGCACATATTCATTTAAAACAGTTCTATAATTTTCTAAAGTCTCTCCAGTAGATAATAATGCTGATATACCATTTGCATAATATGCTCTATCAGATTCTGAACGAGCATTATTCATTTTATCTTCATAAGAAGCAATTTGCTGTAATCTATTAGCTTCTTTTTCCAAATATTTAACATATTCACCTAAATTATAAAGTTCATATTCAGTATCATCAATAACCACCTTTATAAGTGCTTTTACAACTTTTGGGTTTACTTTTCCAACTTTAGCACCAATTTTTTTATCTGGATGAGTTTTATCAATTAATATTTTTAAAGTATCACAAACACCAACATGGGATTTATACTGCCTTTTTGCTGTAATTGCATCAAATTCATCTGCAACTCTAATAATTTGTCCTTCTAAAGGTAAATTTCCTTTAGCAACACCATTAGGGTATCCTGTACCATCAAGAGCTTCATGATGATAAATAGGACCAGCAGCATAAGGACGTAATTTTTCATCTCTCATGCACATGTTATATCCAATAGTAGTATGAGTTTTCATTACTGCATATTCTTCATCTGTAAGTGGACCATTTTTTTGCAAAATTGTAGGAGGTATAAACTGTTTTCCAATATCGTGCAAATAAGCACAAATAGTACAATATACAGTAAAATAATCTTTCATATGCATATATTCGCAAATTCTACAAGTTAAATTTGCAACATTTTCAGAATGTAACCTTGTAAAAACATCTAAACTATCAAGCATAGCAAGTTGATAACGCATACTCTCATTTAAATCATAACTTTTTAAATTAGTAGTACTATAAAAATCCATCTTAAATTCTTTCATAATCAACACCTAAAATAATTGTACAATGAATAACAAAATTCGTCAAGAAAAAATAAAATATTTGTGAAAAATGTGTTATAATATATAACCAAAGGAGAAAAATATGCACAAATTAGAAAATTGTAACATATGTCCACATAGATGTGGTGTAAATAGAATGAATGGTAAAACAGGAAGATGTAAGGCAACTGATAAAGTAAAAGTTGCGTTGGCTTCTATACATAATTTTGAAGAACCTTGTATAAGTGGTAAAAATGGCTCTGGGACTGTTTTTTTCTCTAATTGTAATCTAAATTGTGTATTTTGCCAGAACTACGAAATAAGTCAACTTGGAAAAGGAAAAGAAATATCTATAGAAGAACTTGCAGATATTTTTATAAAACAACAAAATAAAAATGTCCACAATATAAATTTAGTAACACCCACAATGTATATATATCAAATAATAGAAGCAATCAAATTAGCTAGGGATAAGGGACTAAAAATTCCGATTGTATACAATTCAAACGGATATGAAAATGTAGAAGCTTTGAAACATTTAAAAGGATATATAGATATATATTTACCAGATTTAAAGTATAGCAATAATGAAATTGCATACAAATATTCAAATATTAAGAATTATTATGAAAATGCTGTGCAAGCCATAAAAGAAATGTATAATCAAGTAGGAACACCAATCATAGATGAAAATGGAATTATGAAAAAAGGTCTCATGATAAGACATTTAGTATTGCCAAATCAATTACAAAATTCAAAAGATGTTTTAAAATGGATTAATGATAATATGGATAAAAAAGTTTTTGTAAGTGTAATGGCACAATATTTCCCAACATATAGAGCAAACCATTTTCCAGAAATTAGCAGAAAACTTACAAAAGAAGAATACAATGAAATAGAACAATATTTATATTCATTAGATTTAGAAAATGGATATATACAAGAACTCGGAGAACACGAAGAAGAATATGTACCAGATTTTAGTAGGTTTAGTATATGAGATTTTGATTGTGAAAGGAATGAATGAAAATGAAAAAAGCTTTAGTTACAGGAGCATCATCAGGAATTGGACGTGATATGACAAGATACTTAGTAGAATTAGGTTATGAAGTATTTGCTGTTGCAAGAAATGAAAATAAATTAAGAGAACTGCAAGAAGAATTGGGTGATAGAGTAAAAGGTATAATAAAAGATTTGAGTAATAAAGAAAATTGCATACATCTATATGAAGAACTAAAACAAGAAAATATAGATTTACTTATTAATAATGCTGGTTTTGGAATTTTTGGAAATTTTACTGAAACAGATTTAGAAAAAGAATTAAAACTTATAGATACAAATATAACAGCAGTTCACATATTAACAAAACTATTTTTACAAGACATGGTAAAACAAAATAAAGGTAAAATATTAAATGTATCATCAATTGCAGGTACTGCACCAGGGCCATTAATGGCAGCATATTATTCATCAAAGGCATATGTTTTAAGACTTACAGAGAGCATAAGTGAAGAATTGAAAAAACAAAAATCAAATGTAACAATAAGTGCATTATGTCCAGGCCCAGTTGCAACAAACTTTAATAATGTTGCAAATGTTAAATTTAGCATAAAAGCATTATCTAGTGAATATGTAGCAAAATATGCGATAGATAAAACACTGAAAGGGAAATTAGTTATAATACCAGGAAACAAAATGAAAGTCTTAAAAATATTAAGCAAAATAGCTCCAGATAAGCTAGCCATGAAAATGGTATATGCAAATCAGAAAAGAAAAATTTAAAAAAATTAGCACACTACTATTTAAATTTCTAAAAGCAGAAGAAAAATATATTGAAATAGAAAATTAAAATACAAAATTAAGGGCAATTGATGATTTAATCAATTACACTTATCTATATATTAATAAATCCCTTAAAATAAGAATAAAATTTTAGTAATCTTATTTTAAGGGATTTTTATGTAACAAATATTGTTTTAATTATAAATTTTAGCTAAAAACAAGTGCTTTTTTCATGTGCCTTGCATATAATGAAAAAGAGAAACATTTTAGGAGGAGATTAGAATGGATTATGAAGAATATATGAGAAGTGTTTTAGGATATAATCAAATACCAAACAATATGTATTCAAATACATATGATGATTATTACTATGATATGGATTATTTAAATAATCGTAACAATATGAATAATAATGTTAATACAGAACTTTTAGATACGATGTACCCTGAAATATATAGAATAGTATATCCTATGGTATGTAAAGTCTGTATGCAAAATAGCCAAAGAGAAATTACAAGAGAATTAATAGACAGTATGACAGAAGAAGTATATACAAATATTGAACCAGAAGAAAGACAGAGCCCTTCAAATACAACTTCAAGACCAATATTAAAAAACGGTGATGTAAGAAATCCAAATGCAAAAGAACCAGAAACAAGAAGTGAAACAAGACAAAGTAACTTTTTATTACGTGATTTAATAAGAATACTTATTTTAAGAGAATTAATAAGGCGTCGCAGACCTGACCATGGACCGGGACCAATGCCACCAAGACCACCGAGACCACCAATGCCACCAAGGCCGCCAAGACCACCACAACCACCATGGAGACCATATTAAAAACTTTAACAATAATTAATGTATATTTTTCCAAAAATAAACAATAATAATATGAGTAAAAAGAAAGGAGAAATGTATATGAAAGTTAAAGATTGTATGTGTGAAAATGTATCATGCGTTAAACCAGAAACTACATTAAGTGATGTCGCAAAAATGATGCAGCAACAACATGTAGGCTGTGTTCCTGTATGCGACACGAACAAAAAAATAGTGGGTCTAATTACAGACAGAGACATAGTATTAAGAGGAGTAGCATGTAATAAAAATACAAACACAACTCCAGTTAGTGAAGTTATGACAACAGCAGTGTATACCGTAACACCTGATGCAGAAGTAGCAGAAGCAAGTAAAATAATGTGTGATTGTCAAATAAAAAGAGTGCCAGTAACAGAAAACAATACAATAGTGGGAATAATAACATTAGGAGACTTAGCAAACAATGAAGGTGTAAACAGTAATCAAGTATATAATACAGTTGAAGGTATATGCAGGTGTGGTACTAATACTAAAAATAATCAATAATTAATTTGTAAAGGCAGATATTATATCTGCCCTTTATAAAAATATAATATACATAAGGAGAAAAATATGATAATTGATGTTGGATATTGGACAAGAATATTAAAAAATTTGTTAATGCTTGCAATATCATTAGTTCTAATATTTTTGGCATTCAAGTTAGCAATATTCTATTTGCCATTTCTAATAGGTTTTATAATTTCATTGTTAGTAGAGCCACTTATAAAAAAGGTAGTGAAAAAAACACACATAGAAAGAAAAAAAGGAGCAATTCTAGTTTTAATAGTAATATTTGGAATATTATTAGGCTTATTAACTTGGGGAATAATAAGCTTAATTACAGAGAGCTCAAACTTATTACAGGGATTTAATAGTTCTATAGAAATGATGTATAATAAGCTAAAAGACTTTATGGCAAGTATAAAAGATGGAAACACAAAATTACCTGTAGAGTTAGTATCAATAATTGAAAATTCAAGTGACAAAATCGTTACATTTATCACAGAATATGTATCAAATTTTTTAACAGAAACTACACAAATAATCTCACAAATACCTACAATTGGTATATATGTTTTCATAACAATTCTTGCAACTTATTTTATATGTACTGATAAAATGTATATTATAGATACAATAGAACATCAACTACCACAAAGATGGGCAAAAAAAATAGGGATACATTCGAGTGATATAATAAAAGCATTAGGAAATTATTTAAAAGCAGAAGCAATACTTATTTTAATCTCATTTTTTATAGTATTAGTAGGATTATATCTACTCAAGTTTCTTGGATTTAATATGCCATATCCATTTTTAAGTGCATTAGGAATAGGTTTTGTAGATGCATTACCAATACTAGGCTCAGGAACTGTAATGATACCGTGGGCAATAATTGCAGCAATAAATGGAGATTTAAACTTGGGAATAGCAATAATTATTATATATGCAATTATTTTAATAGTAAGACAATTAGTAGAACCAAAAATAGTAAGTAATAAGATAGGTATACATCCAATATTTACTTTAATAGCTATGTATACTGGCTTTAGGTTAATAGGAGTATTAGGATTATTTGTTGGTCCAATAATTTTGATAATATTGAAAAATATTTTTAGGGTAAGTATAGAAAATGGAATAGTAAAAAGCATATTTATGTAATTAATATGTTACCATTCAGAGTTAGAGATATATAATCCACCAAAAGCAGAAATTATATGTTTTTTCTCAAGAAAAAATCGAAAGGTCTATGCGGGTCACGAGTGAAGCGGTAGGCTGTTCGATTATTTTCTTTCGAAAAGAACATATAATTCCTGCTTTTGGCTACAAGGTACTATTAATTAATTTGGAGTGAATGGTAACATTAATATTAAATAACAGTTGAAATTTAATTGCTCTTATGATATAAAATATGATACAAAAGGAGATGAACATATAATGGATTTTATATTTGAAAGGACAATTAATTATTATGAAACAGATAAAATGGGGGTAGTACATCATTCTAATTATATTAGATTTTTAGAAGAAGCTAGATGTAAATGGCTAGATAGTGCGGACATGCCTTTTAGTGCTTTAGAAGAAAATGGTATAACAATTCCAGTATTAGGTGTAAATTGTGAATATAAATATCATGTTACTTTTGATGATACTATAATAATTAAACTTTTTATAAAAGAATATACAGGTGTTAGAATGACAGTTGGATATGAAGTAAAAGATAAAAAAACAGGAAAATTAGTGCTATTAGGAGAAACAAAACATTGCTTTACAAACAAAGAATTAAGACCAATTAATCTAAAAAAATATAACCCACAATTTAGCGAGAAGTTTGAAAAAATTGCCACAATATAGCAGATGAGATTATTTAGCAAAATGAATGGAGAAGGATATGAATATAAGATTAGAACAAGAAAAAGATTATTACGAAGTAGAAAATTTAACAAGAGAAGCATTTTGGAATGTATATAGACCAGGGTGTTTTGAACACTTAGTAATACATAAATTAAGACAAGATAAATGTTTTGTAAAAGAATTAGACTATGTGATAGAACTAGATGGAAAAATAATTGCTAATATTATGTATGCTAAAGGTACTCTAGCATTAGAAAAAGGAGGACAAAAAGAAATTCTTTTATTTGGTCCAGTAAGTGTATTACCAGAATATCAAAGAAAAGGTTATGGAGAAAAAATTATTAAGTTTACAATGCAAAAAGCTACAGAGTTAGGATATGGAGCTATTGTTATAACAGGTAATCCAGATTATTATAAAAAATATGGATTTGAAAGTAGCTCAAAACATGGAATTTATTATAATGGCACAGATAAAAAAGAAGAAACACCATTTTTTATGATTAAGATATTAGACCCTAAATTGATGGAGGGATTAAAGGGAATATATACCGACCCAGAATGTTATAATGTTAATGAAAAAGAAGTAGAAGAGTTTGATAAAAATTTCCCAAAAAAGATTAAAGAAAAGAGAGCAGGACAGCTAGAATAAATTTATTGTAGAAGGAGGTGTTAAATCATGGAAAAGAGACTAAAAGTTCTATGTGTTATTTTATCAATAATAATTGTCATAGGTCTAATATTTTTTGTAATTGATTATAACAAAATTAAGAGTGAGCAAAAAGTAATTTCAGATTCAGAACAAAATTATGCAGATGTGTTTTATGCTACAATAGAAGAAATACGCGAATACAATGGGATAACTACAGTTTTGGTTAAAGGGCTTGATGTGAATGATATAAATCATAGAGGAGAATTTGACTTTTCAATTGACAATGACACAGAATTATTATGGCATGGAACAAAAATTGAAATATCAGATTTAAAGGAAGGACAAAATATTTCAATTACTTCAACAGGAGAAGTTTTAGAAAGATATCCAGCAGGTCTTACTAAAGTAACAAGAGTTATTGTCTTAGATGATGAATTATAACATCGAAGAAAAGCATTAGGAGGGATAGAATGTCTTTAATAAGTGTAAACAATTTAACCTTCGGATATGATGGAAGTTTAAAAAATATATTTGAGAATGTATCATTTAATATTGATACAGATTGGAAATTAGGCCTGATTGGGAGAAATGGGAAAGGAAAAACTACATTCTTAAAATTATTATTAGACAAATATGAATATAAAGGGACAATATCCAAAAATGTAGAATTTGATTATTTCCCTTTTGAGATAAAAAATAAAGAAAGAATGACAATAGAAGTAGTAAATGAAATTGCACCAAATGTAGAGGACTGGGAAATCATCAAAGAATTAAATTTATTAAATACAGATACTGAAATTCTTTATAGAAACTTTAAGCTGTTAAGTGGTGGAGAACAAGTAAAAATTCTTTTAGTTAGTCTATTTCTAAAAGGAAATAATTTTTTACTAATAGATGAACCCACAAACCATTTAGATAATGAAACCAGAGATAGCCTAGTGGAATATTTAAAGAAAAAGAAGGGTTTCATTCTTGTATCGCATGATAGAAATTTTTTAGATAAAGTTGTAGATCACATTATTTCAATAAATAACACAAATATTGATGTACAAAAAGGTAATTTCTCGTCATGGCAAGAAAATAAGGACAGACAAGATAATTTTGAAATGATACAAAATGAAAAGTTAAAAAAAGATATAACAAGGTTAGAAATAGCATCAAAAAATACTGCAAATTGGTCAAACAAAGTAGAAAAATCAAAATATAATACTACAAACTCTGGCTCTAGTGTAGACAGAGGTTACATAGGTCATCAGTCAGCTAAGATGATGAAAAAAGCCAAAGTTATGGAAAAAAGAATTGAAAAGGCTATTACTGAAAAATCTAATCTATTAAATAATGTAGATAGAAATGATAGTCTAAAAATAATCCCATTAGAAAGTAGAAAAAATCAGTTAATAATAGCTAATGATTTACAAATAGAATATAATGGAAAATATATATTTAATAAAAAATCATTTGAAATAAACAATGGAGACAGGGTTGCAATTGTAGGAAAAAATGGTATAGGGAAATCAAGCATACTAAAATTGATTATAGGAAAGGAAATAAAATATAGTGGAATTCTAAAAGTTGCTAATGATTTGAAAATATCTTATGTATCACAAAGCACTGAGAATTTAAAAGGTAATTTGAACACTTATGCACAAGAAAATAAAATTGATGAAAGTATATTCAAAGCAATGCTTTCCAAAATGGGAATTTCTAATATGGAATTTGATAAAAATATAACTGAAATGAGTGAAGGACAAAAGAAAAAGATTCTTATTGCAAAAAGCATTTCAGAATCTGCTAATCTATATATTTGGGATGAGCCACTTAATTATATAGATATATTAACAAGAATTCAAATAGAAGATGCAATACTTAAATATAAACCTACACTTATTTTTGTAGAACATGATGAAACATTTATAGAAAAAGTGGCAACAAAGATTATAAATCTCAATAATTAGTTGAGAAATATTAAATTATTTTAAAATAAAATTTATAAGTAGGTGTAAAAATGAAAAAACAAACAGCAGGTAGAGATAGTTTAGGAGAGTTTGCACCTAAATTTGCAGAATTAAATGATGATGTATTATTTGGAGAGGTATGGAGTAGAGAAGATAAATTATCATTAAGAGATAGATCACTAGTAACTATATGTATTTTTATGGGAAAAGGTTTAGTTGATAGCTCATTAAAATATCATTGTGAAGAAACTTCAAATGAATGGTGTGAGCCAGTAAATGATGAAGAATATGAAAGATTGTAGTAGTGCAACTAATGAAAACCATGATTAATATAAAAAAATAAATTAGAAAGGAAGATGTAAAATGGGAAAATCAAAAGTTTATTTTACAAGTAAAATATCACCAGAAAGCGTGGTAAATATTTATGAAAAATTAGGTATAGAATTAAAAGGAAAAGTAGCGGTTAAGTTACATTCAGGAGAACATGGAAATAAAAATTATTTAAGACCAGAATTTGTAAAAACTATTGTAGAAAGAGTAAATGGAACAGTTGTAGAATGTAATACAGCTTATCCAGGAGAAAGAAATACAACAGAAAAACATAAAAAATTAATGGAAGAAAACAACTTAGAAAATAAAAACATCTATGTATTTGTAACAAGTGGAGGAA
>ERZ1643249.2253-NODE-2253-length-18338-cov-5.652136_pt1 | contig 18338 bp, 23 predicted proteins | sample MGYA00579263_ERZ1643249 | MGnify/ENA primary metagenome ERZ1643249 (study PRJEB29033, sample SAMEA4952264) | chicken gut metagenome | biome: Broiler Chicken; feature: Gastrointestinal Tract; material: Caecum | place: Ireland | collected 2018 | study: Broiler... | reverse complement strand
ACAATTCAAAATCCTTGTTTTTAGCAATAATTGGCACTAATTTTTCTTCAGAATCATCATTATTCATTACTGATTCATATAAATCAAAATAATAAGATGGATATAATAAACGCGCAAAAAGCATATGGTATTCATATAAGGTTAATTTTTTTATTCGTAAAAAACATTTTAATTCCTCTAATACATCTTCATCATTCATAGGACTAAAAAACATAGCCTTCAAATACTCTGCGATATCTCTAACTTCTAAATCAAATATAAATGACAAAGGATTTAAAAAATTTATTTTATAATTAGGATCAAATATTCTCCTATGAGACAAAGTTATTTTAGCATCAAAAGAATTATATTTTAAATTAGTATTATTTACATAACTAATAGCATTTTCTGCTAAACCTAGATAATAACTAAAAGATTCTTGAATAACTTTTTTCTCTAAACCTAATTCTCTTATTTGATATTCAAAATAATCCATCTTTTCACTCCATAAAGCACTCCAATTATTACGATATAATTTACTAGTTTGATTATTTAAAGTTAGTTTATTAATCATATTAACAATATCAAATATATCATATTCTTCATTAAATTTGCTAACAGACATTAAAATATAATTATAATTATCAACCTTTGTTAATACTTCCCCATTTATATTTACTATAATATTATGAGCATCTATCCCCTTTTCTTTCATATTAATAGTACATTTTAATATATCATCCAACTCTTCTATATTACGATTAAAAAAAACAAAAAAGAAATCCTGATTTTGATACTTAAAAAAGTATTTACCATCTTTTTCTTCTAAATTTAGAACATCTATATTATAATAATATTTAATCGTTTCCTTCATACTATATTATATAAAAAAAATAGGTTTTAATACCTATTTATTAAATTTAGCAACTAAAGCATCAAACATATTTTCACAAGCTTTTAAGAAAGCTTCTTTATCTGCAGTAAAATCTACTGGAACTGAATCATCACTTGCCTCATTATTTATATCTGGAGCTACTGGCATAACTGGAGTAACTGGTGCTGTAGGTTCTACCACTGGTGCTTCAACTTGAGCATTTTGTGGTGGAGTTGGCATTACTGGTGTTACTTCAGGCATTCCAGATGGTGCCACATCTGGAGTTACAACTGGATTAGCATCAACATTTGGCATCACTGGTTGTGCCACTACACTTGGATTTTGAACTTCTGTTTGTGCTGTTGGCATAACTGGAGTAACTGGTGTTTCCACTTGTGGAGCAGAAACGGCTTGATTATCTATTGGTGCCACATTAACTGGTGCTTCAACTGTATTTACAGTTGGATTTGCTACTCCAACAGCTGTTCCCCCAACTGGATCTGATGCTAGAGCACTTTGCACAACTGTTTCATTAGCAACTGATTCATTTGGTACAGGACTAACTGGAGTACTAGCAACATTGGTATCACTAGTTGCATTAGCATTTGTTAAAGCAGGACCAGCATTTGGATTATAATTATTTTTTAATGCTTCAAAAGATGCAACTGGTAATGTAAGTTGTGAGAAAAACATATCATCAGCAGCTAAATTTTCATCAACACTTACATAATCCACTAAGTTACCAGCAATAATCATTCTCAAATTTTCTTTAACAGCATTCCATTCATTTTGATCTGCTATTTTAACTAATCTATTATTTTCTAATTTAGACACCAAAATAATAGGAAGACCCATTGTACCATTCATTTCATTATCTAAAACAACATAAACACCATTGTTACCTTTAAATGCTGAAACTAATGGCTTTTCTAAACTAGAACCAGATACTAAACTTATTTTTATTTTACTCACATTCATCAATCCCTTCATTTTTCATAATTAATTATAACAAATTACTTAATCTTTTTCAACCACTCTTTTTATAATAAAATATCTGCAATCATATGCACAGTTATTTTTTATATAATCATCTATTTTACTATAATCATTAATGGATTTAAAATATTTATTATTTTTTTCATTAAACCCTTTAAGCCTTACTTTACCATATGCATAATCTCCTAAAATATAATCAAAATTATCAAAATAATCAGTAATTTTCCCTTCTAAATCTTCTACATTTAAAGCATCACGATAATTTTTTATTACTTCATATTCTTTATCATCAATCAAAACACTCTCCATAAACCCTCCTTAAATTACAATAAATGTAATTATACCAACTGCCATAATAACAGTACATATAATACTCATAATAAGTAATATATCTACATATCCATTACCGCTAGTTACCTTGTTCTTTTCTCGTTCTATTGCTTCAATAGCTTTATCAAGTAAATATTCTTTATTTATTGCATTTTCTCTAATTTTAAAGTAATCATAAACTTGATGGTTAACTCTATCTATTTCATTTGCATCCATATTATTTATTTGATCCATACTATAATTTAATAACTCATAAGCCTTAACATTTAAATAATGTTTTTCACGAGGCACCACCACTTTAACATTTTCTTTCATTTGTTTTTTAAAATAGTTATCTATTTCTAAAACATCATCGGCCATCAAGAAATTATAAGACACTTGTAATGGATTTTTAGAATATGGTGTATATAGCAAACTATAAAAATCTTGCACTTCCTTTTCTTTCAAATGGAAATTCAACTTTTTCGCTATAAGCATATCTATTAATTCTTTTTGAACCGTTATAAAATACGGATTTTTAACTTTAATTGTTTTATTTTCATTATCTTTTTCAAGTTCATAATAAACTTGCAAATCCGAAAAGAAAATATCTAAATTATTTTTTGAATAACCATATTTTGCTAAATTATTTTTAAGTAAATCTTCATCATTTATAACCATTGGATTAACAATATCCAGTTCACTATACATAATAATGAGTAATCTAATTACAACAACCAAAAAAGAGTTATAAACAACACTCTTAGGTTGCTCAACACTTTTTAAGTAATCATTAATTGCTTTAGTAAATGCTTCATTAATAAATACTTGCATTAGTATCACCCTAACATACATTATATCACAACTTTTATTCCAAGGGAATAGAAATTTCACGACTTTCAAGTATTGATCCTCCATAAATATTCGGAACAGTACCATTTATAACTTGAGATGCTATTAGACAATCATATTCTATAGATAATTCATTATCAGTAACTGGACTAATTAACTCCTGACTTAATTTAATCGTTACATATAATTCTACTAAAGCATTATTAATACCATATTCCGTTATTTTACTTTTAATATTAGTAAGTATTGAACCAACAAAATTAACTTTCATATATATTTTGGGACCTAAATTACTCATTAGGGCATAATCACTAGCAATAAACATCGGTAGTTCTAATACAAGTCCATGTTCACTAGTTTTAATATTATTATCACTAATATCACTAAACTTACCCTTTTCTAAATCACTTACCAATGTTTCTAATTTAGTTGAAACCGTATCTAAAACAAGATAAGCTTTTTCTAAATTATAATCAACATATAATATTTCCCCTTTATCATTTTTATTAATAATTAAAATATCTTCTAAAATATCTTCATCAAGTATCTCATAACCGATGTTCATACTTAAAAATGATTCCATAAATTTATTGATTTTAGCTTCTGCTACATCAACTATTTTGGGACTAACCAAAGCATTATACCAAATAAAAAAGAATGTGGTAAACAGAGTAATCAAAATAATAACTAATATAATTAAACTTGATAATCTATAATTTCTCCGCATTCTTATTCTATTCATAGTAAATATTATGTTTTATTCCATAATTAATGAACGAACAAATAAAAATATACCTACTAAAAAACAAATTATAACTAAAACAATTAATATCTTAATAACAATATTTAACCCTTTATCGGTATCATCTTCATCATCAGCAAAATCATGTTTTTTAAATAAACTAGTTGTATAAAAAGAACTATCCATTGTTTCATCTTTTACTTTTTCAACTATTGTATTTTCCTTTTTTTCTTCTTCATCATCTTTTTTAGTTTCTTCTAATTTATCTTGTTCTTCAACTTTTTTAATTTCTTCAGTCATACTTTCATAAACTTCAGTATCATCACTACCCTTTAATTCATCAAGAATACCAAAAGCATCATTTTCTTTCTCTTCCGGAGTAACTTGTTCTTTTATCTCTTCATGATTTTGTCCTAATTTTTCAGATATTTCACTTATCTTTTTTTCATTAATACTAATTGTATTGATAAGTTCCATTAAATCTTCTTCCGCTTTACTTGGCTCTTCTTCTTCCTGATCCGCTTCAATATGTAAATTATTTAAAATATCAAATTGAGTATTTCTAAGTTTTTTAGCTCTAGCCTCTTCATAAGTTTCGGGAAGTTCATCTTTAGCTTTCTCTAAAACAACATTTAAATCATATTCCTTAGTAGGTTCTGTATCTACTTCTTCTTCCTCTTCTGGAATATCTATTCTAATACTCTTTCTTTTCGGTGCATTATTGTACTTAGTATCTAAAATCTTTTTAATCTTTTCTATATCAATCTCCGGATCTTGATTACCAATTACTGTTGCATTGCTACGCACACTAAAATTATCTAGACTTGCATCGTTTATTTCTTTATATAGTTCTTCATTTTTAGCAACTCTAGAAAAACTTTTATTATCATATTTATTCATTCTCGTATCCATAATACAACCTCTATTAAAATAATAACATAAATATTCGATTTTTTAAACAATAAAGATTGATTTTAGACTAGTTTTTGACTATAATTATACAAGGAGGATTAAAATGAAAAAATTAGAAGTTAATGGATGCATCGGTTGTGGTATGTGCATTGGTGCTGATCCCGAACATTTTGAATTTGATAGCGACGGCTTATCAACTGTTAAATCTGAAGAAAATCTAGATAGTGAAGCATTACAAAATGCTATTGCAGGTTGTCCTGTTAATGCTATAAGTATTACTGAAGAAAATTAAAAAAAGCTCAAAAGCTTTTTTATTTTTTGGCCAAATTATATAATTTTTTTATTTCTTTTATTGTTAAAGTACGGTATTCTCCACTTTTTAAATCTTTAATATCTAAAAATCCATAACCAATTCGGCTTAATTTTAACACATTAATATTTAATTCCTTAAATAATTTTTTAATTATATGATTTCTTCCTTCAACAATGGTTATTTCTACAATCATTGTATTTTTTTCTTTATTAATATTTTTTACTTTAAATTTTTTAACATCAACTTCTCTTCCATCAACTTTGATTCCACTTTTTATTTTATGTATTTCCTCTTTAGTTAATATTTTATTTAATTTAGCAATATAAGTCTTTTCTATTTCAAATTTAGGATGCATTAAAGTGTTAGCAAAATCGCCATCATTAGTAAGTATTATTAAACCTGTTGTATCATAATCAAGTCTACCTACCGGATAAATTCTAGCATCGGTATTAATTAAATCAACAACTGTAATTCTACCAGCATCATCACTAACAGCACTAATTACACTTCTAGGTTTATTTAAAATATAATATTCATGCTTAACATCTTTATTAATAATTACTCCATCAATACTTATTACATCGTTATAATCAACCTTAGTTCCAAGTTCTGTTATGACTTTACCATTAACCAATACTCTTTTGTGTTTAATTAACTCTTCAGCTTTTCTTCTTGAAGCATAGCCATACTCTGCAATAATCTTTTGTAAGCGTTCCATGAAATCACCTACTTAAAGTATATCACATTTCTTAGAAAAACAACATAGTAATTATAAATGCAACACTAATTCCGACGAGATCTGCAAATAAACCAACACCTAAAGAGTAACGAATTTTCTTAACTCCAATCGAACTAAAATAAAGAGCAAGAACATAAATTGTGGTATCGGTACAACCTTGTAAGACACTTGCAAGCCTTCCCACATAAGAATCTGGCCCATATTTAATAAAAATATCATTCATTATAGCAAGAGTTGCCGTACCAGATATTGGACGAAGGAGAGCCATTGGCATAATTTCTAAAGGAATATTTATCAAATTTAAAATGGGTGTAAACACTCCTAAAACAGCATTAACAAAATTACTATCCAAAAAAATATTGATAGCAAAAACCATAGCTATAATGGAAGGAAAAATATTAAATGAAATCATCAGTCCTTCTTTAGCACCTTCTAAAAAAGTATCATAAATATTAACTTTTTTGATAAAGCCATAAAATATTACAAAAACAATAAATGCCGGAATGACTATTTTAGAAAACATATTCATTTATTATTCCTCCTTCTTATAAAATAATCGAGTAATAATCCCCCGATTGATGAACAAAATGTGGCAATAACTCCCGGTAAGATTATTTCTGAAGGATTATTAGAGCCTGTTGCAATACGCAGTGCTAACACTGTTGTTGGAACAATTGTTACTCCAGCAGTATTTAAAACTAAAAAGGTAATCATGGCAACACTAGCTGTATCTTTTTTATCATTGATTTTTTGTAATTCACTCATAGCTTTTAGTCCAAATGGTGTTGCTGCAGAACCTAACCCCATCATATTAGCGGCGATATTCGAGGCAATAAAACCAAGTGCGGGATTATCTTTAGGAACACTAGGAAAAAGCCGCGATAAAATTGGTTCCATTAATTTGGCAAATTTACGAAGTAAGCCTGAAACTTCCGCAATTTTCATAATTCCAGTCCACAAAACAATAATAGGTAAAATTGATAACATCAAATCTAGGGCTTTAGTTCCATTAGTTAAAATACTATCATTTATTGTATCTAAGTTACCCGTAAGAGCTGAAAAACCAATGCCAATAAGTATTAAAAATAGCCAAATATAACTTACCATCCTAGCCACCTTAATAATTTATCCCACCAAGATAAATTTTCTTTTTCCCCAGTTTTTTCTACATAAATATTTACTTCTTTTACTAATTCCTCTTTTATATATATTTTAGCTGACCCCACAACATCACCATTCATATAACTATTATTTTTATAAAGTTCATATTTAACAGAAATACTATTTTTTTCTTCATTTAAAACAGGAATATAAACATCTTCATTTATATACAAAGTATCATCTTCATATTCCGTATCATCTTTAATTTCAAATTTTTTCTTATCTAATATTTTAATTGCTTCATATTTTTTAAATATTTCCGTATATAGTGTTACATGGTCAAAAAAATCATTGGGATCATTAAGAGTAACAATTACTAAATCTATATTATTGCTACTGGCGGTAGTTACTAGTGTTCTTCTAGCTTTTTTAGTAAAACCTGTTTTTCCTCCGGTGATAAAATCATATTCGTGCAAAAGTCTATTTTTATTTGTCCAACTATAACTTTTTTTATTAGTTTTAACACTATAATTTTCAGTTGCAAAGATTTCTCTAAATGTTTCATTTTCCATAGCATATTTAGTTAAAAGAGCCATATCATAAGCAGTTGATAAATTACCGGTGCCATCATCTTCTTCTAACCCATGTGCATTATAAAAATAGGAGTCATTCATCCCAATTTTACTAGCGGTTTCATTCATAAGCATGGCAAAAGCTTCCATAGAACCCGCAATATTTTTAGCAATAACCACCGCCGCATCATTGCCACTTCTTAGCATCAAGCCATATAACAAATCTCTTAAAGTTAATTTTTCACCCATTTCGATATATATAGCACTGCCATATGCTTCAAGTACTTCGTCATCTACCTCATAGATATCATCTAAATTACCATATTCTATTGCAACAATCGCTGTCATTATCTTAGTAATACTAGCAATTAATCTTTGTTCATGAATATTATTTTCATAAAATATTCTATTACTATTTAAATCCATAACAATAGCACTACTGGCAGTTATTGCTGATACTTTTATTGGTAATACTAATAATACAAGACTTAAAATTAACTTTTTCATGAGAATCCCCCATAAAAAGATATGATTATTAACTTAAAATATGTAATTTACCCCTAACAAAATGCCTATTTTGTGATACAATATAGGACAAGGGGAGTGTTTTGTCATGATAAGTTTTAAAGTATATCAACAATTATTTGAAATAAAAGAAGGATTAATAAGAATAGAATGTATTAATTTACCTTTATATAATGAGTTTGAAGATGTTTATCCTTTATATAAAGATGTAGATGAAACTACTTTTATGGAACAAATGAATCATACTTATACAATACAAGAAAAAGCTATAATGGCTATTATTGGTATAAAATATCCAGAGTTAATAAAGAATAAAGATTTAAATTATATTAGTTCAATATGTGAATTTTTAGCTAACAATAATATAAGTCCTCTTTATTATGAAGATTATGTAAGGATTCTATGTAATAATCAAGTATATAACTATGCTATGCTTTTATATTCTAGCAATTATGGCATAACTAAACACACTATACTATTTGATTTATTATATGAATTATATGATTTATCTAATCCTAATTGTTTAAATTTTATCATTGACTTTTTAGCTAGATTAGCAAGTATTCCGACTATTTTATTTAATGATTGCAACAATCTACTAGATATTTATAATAAAATACTTGCTAAAATGGAAGAAATAGAATGCGATGACCCTGATACTTTTAAAGAAGTAGATTATCAAACATTACATGAACTTTTTAAAATTAATAGATTAAATGATAATTTATCTGCAGATTTACTTAAAGATTTAAAAGATGTTGATTTTAACTATGTCGATTATATAACTAAAATAAAAGAATGTCTAACAACTATTAAAAATTATAATATTATTCCTTTTAGCTTAAAAAGGACACAAAATAAAAATGAGTAATCACTCATTTTCTTCATATATACCATGAATTTTTTCTAAATCACTTTGAGAAACATCTGATACTTGCCATACTCCATCTTCATTTTTTTCAACATTAAAGTTTATTGTATAACTTATAGTATCAGTATTTTTTTGCATTAAATCAAGTTTATAATCTAAGAATTTAGATAAATCATAATTATTGTTTTCATCATAAAATTCTTCACTATGTTCATTTAAATACTTGCTAGCATCATTTTGAGCTTTACCTAAATTATATACGGTAATCTTTGTTTCTACTATAGCTACATCATCGTTATAATCTTCACTAATTATTTCATAAGTAAGGTCTGTATATTGCTTGCGAAGAATATCCCGATATTTATCTTTTTGTTCATCATTTAAATTTTCTTCAGCATCCACAACATCATCCATATCACCAACAACTGAAGCACTTAAATTGCGATACTCATCTAAAAATGCTTCAACTGCCCCCTTAGCGGTATTATTACTACAACTACAACCACTTAAACAAAATAAAGTTAAAACAATTAATAATATTTTTTTCATAATTCACCTTAATATTATTATTAACTGCTAATTATAAATTATACATTATTATAACTAAGTCTTATTAGATTATAAATAAATACTTCTCTATCCGTAATACCCTCTTGTAATTTTTGATTCATTTCTTTATATATTTCTTCAAAATCATCACTATCTTTTAAAAACCATTCATTATATAAATATTTTAATTTATCAAAATTTTCTTTTTTATATAAAGAATCTATTTCTATTTGAATAAAATTTTTAATATTATTTTCAATTCTTAAATTATTATTGGTATTTAATTTTGGGCCTAATTCATAATTTAATTTAAATTGTGGTAAAGTATAAAGCATTTCAATTACCCCGATTTCATCATCTACTTGCAGGAATGAACGGTATATACTTTTTCCCTCATCATTAAATTCTAGAGCTATTGCCCCATTTTTACTGGCAAACAAAGCTACATATTTAAGGGTTTTATTCTTAAGTTCACATTTATTTTCAATTAAATCTAAAAAATCTTTAGTAACTATGATTTCATTATAAATTAAATCTTTGAGTACTTTATTACTTACCGAAAATAAGGGGATTTTTCTAATTAATTCCACATTATCGTCATCAAACCACTCATAAAACATAAAAGGTATTTCATTAAAGTTTAAAACTAAATCATAATAAAAATTCATCTTTTTAGCCTCCATATTCCTTTATATATGAAAAAACATCCACCAAGTATAAATAGTAAACATGAACTTCTAATAATAAAATAAACAAATTCAAAAAATGTATACCCTAAAGTAAATAAATTTAGATAAATTATTATTAGAAATAATGCAATACTTATAAAAAAACTACCTAATACTAAAAAAAATATTCTCATATTTAAATATATATGATAAAATACTTTTGGTGATACATGATGAAAAAGATAATTATTTTATTTGTTAGTTTAATTTTACTTACTGGGTGTGGTGAAAAGGCGCAAAATCCAATTGTTACAATGGAAATTGAAGATTATGGGGTAGTTACTATTGAACTTTATCCAGATATGGCACCGAATACTGTTGCTAATTTTGTAAATTTAATAGAGGAAGGATTTTATGATGGGCTTACATTTCATCGTTCTGTTCCTGGTTTTGTTTTACAAGGTGGTGATCCTGATGGGGATGGTACTGGAGGACCTGGTTATACAATAAAAGGAGAATTTAGTAGTAATGGCTATACCAAAAATACTTTAAGTCATACCCGCGGAGTTATATCAATGGCAAGAAGTCAAGATAATGATTCGGCAGGAAGCCAATTTTTTATAGTTTTAGATGATTCTGCTACCTACTCGCTTGATGGCTTATACGCCGGATTTGGTCGTGTTACTGAAGGTATGGATATCATTGATGAAATAGTTGCAAATGAGAAAATCGCTAATGATATAACTGGGGCCTTGGCAGAAAATGTGGTAATTACTAAAGTAACGGTAGATACTTTCGGAGAAACTTATGAAGTAGAAAAAAATTAAATGCCTATAAATATAGTGCATTTTTTTTAAAATTAATATATAATTATAATGGTGAAGAAAAATGGATATAATAACATATATAATTTTAGGAATTATTCAAGGTATTACTGAACCAATTCCAGTATCTAGTAGTGGTCATATATTTTTATTTAAAAATTTATTTAATACCAATATGTTTAATTCCCTAAACTTTGAAATAATTTCTAATTTTGGATCATTTATTGCCATATTTATAATATTTTGGAAAGATATTAAAGAACTAATTATTGCCTTTTTTTCTTATATCTTTAAAAAAGATACCAGGAAAAAATATGCCTCTAAATTTAGGTATGCTTTATATATAATTATTAGTACTATTCCTGTTGGAATAACTGGATTCATATTTAAAGATGAATTAGAAAAATGGTATAGCCTAAATGGTTTAGCTATAGCATTCTTAATTACTGCTCTTGCTTTATTTATTGTAAGAAATATTAAAGGAACTAAGAGTGATGAAGATATAAAACTAAAAGATGCTATTTTAATTGGTTTAATTCAAGCCGTAACTATAGTACCAGGGATATCTCGTAGTGGAACAGTTTTAGTAGCATGTCTTTTATGTAATTTAAAAAGAGATACAGCTCTAAAATATACATTCATGTTATATTTTCCAGTAAGTGTTGGAACAATGATTTTAGGAGTCAGTGATTTAGCAAATACTACGGAACTAACAAGCATGTTAGTACCATACCTAACAGGTATGATTGCTGCAGGCATTGTAACATTTTTCTCATATCGCTGGTTAAGTAACTGGGTTAAAAAAGGTAAACTTTGGAAATTTTCAATATATTGTGTATGTTTAGCAATTTTTATATTTATATATTTTAGGTAGTGATTAAAGTGAAGAAAAAAAGTATTAAAAGATGTTTAATTATAATAATTATTGTACTAATCTTAATTTTAGGAGCACTCATTGCTTTATATTTTACTAGTAAACAAAAACTAGAAGAATATAATACAGAGTTATTAGAATTATATGCTAAATTAGAAGTTAATAATGAGTATGCATCTTGTCTTATTACTCCTTATAAAAGTGAAGAGGTAGATGTGTTATTTAATGAATTATTAAATACTTTAAATACCAACGAATTATCTATTTATTTTGAAGATTTAAATAATGAATATACTTTAACAATAAACCCCGATACCATATATTATAATGCTAGTATTATTAAATTATTTGATGCCTCATATATAATTGATAATAATGTTGATTTAAATGATACAATAACTTTTACTAGTGAATATAGAAATCTAGCTAAAGAAGGATTACTTGATTATGAATTAAATGCAGAAGTTCCAATAAGAGATGTAATGTATTATGCCATATCTGTAAGTGATAATGGTGCTCACAGGATGCTTACTGATTATATAGGAGTTGATAACTTAAGAAATTATGCTCACGATACTTTAGGAGTAAATCTAACAATAAATGAAAATGATAGATTTGGATATATGAATGTTACAACTACTAATACACTACTTAAACATGTTTATGAACTACTTCAAAATGATAATGAATATACTACTTTACTTAAAGATGCTATGAATAACACCTATTATAATGCTCTTAATTTTGATGATATAACCTATTTACATAAATATGGATATTATAATCAATATTTTCATGATATAGGTATATATGATGATTATTATAATCCATATACTATATCTATATTTACTCTTTATGGTAATCCTGATACTGGAGCATTAGATGAAGTAAGTAATATAAGTAAAGAAATATATAACATTTATCAAACTAACTTAGATAAAAAAGAAGAGTATTGTTATAATCTAGCTTATAACTAATATTCTTTTTTATTGAATTCGAATTGGATCATAACTTGTTCCAGATCCGCTGACATAAGTTACATCTGAAGTTAGGTAAAAACATGGACGAATAGCATTATATTCTCCTGTACTTCTATCATATACATCACCGCCATAACCAATTAAATATGTATGATCATCATAATAGACAGTAGCAGGGGTAATAGTCCATTCATACATTCCCATATACATCCAATTATTATTTTTTATTGTATTATTATCATAATTAGACAAATATTCCGACCAATTTGTATAACTTGTTGCAAAACCATATTCACTTACAGATATTAGGCCAATTTTATAATAATATGTTGTTCCATTCTTTTCCTCATTAAAAAATGTTTTAGGAGTTGCAGAATTTGATCTATAACCACCAACTTTCCATTCATGAGTTGATATTAATTGCGACCATTTTTCATTATCTAATGTATTTATATAATTTAAAAAATTTATATTTAAATTTGTTTCGTTTAAAACGCTACTTCCCCAATCACTACTACTATTTAAAGACCATGAATATCCCCCAATTTGTTTGGTACTACCTTTATATGTGCTTGGCAAATTCTCTACACTAGAAGGACCATATGTTATCCGATAAGCTCCTAATGTACCTGTTTGATTAACATTTGGATAATCATATTTCATAATTTTAACTTTTGAATTAAACACACCAATTATTCGATATAAATTATCACTTGGACATGCTGTTGTATCACTTCCAAAACATATATAGTTATTTGGATTTGCTCCAGAATATCTATAGGAATTATCTCCAGCACTATTCGCTAAATTTGATGTATGATAGTATATTCCATTATTTCCTTGTGTTCCTCCATATTGACTAATTATCCAATCTGAAAGTAAAAAAACTTTCTCAGTAGTTTCGTATACAGTATATTTATTAGAATATATACCATTTATATCTTCTACAAAAACACTAACACTATAACTTACACCATCATTTAATGTGTCAAAAGTAAAATAATTAGATGTACTAATACCTCCAATTTGTTCGCCATCACCATTTATATAAAAATAATATTTACTAATTCCTACATCACTTGTTGCATCAACAGTTAATGTAAATCCACTTGTAGTTATATTGCTTACACTCACACTGTTAATCACGGGTATTGAAATATCTGTTGTTGTAGCCGATATTTCATATATATTAGATTTAGCATTTGTGCTGTCTACAGCATAAATGCTAATCTTATATTCTGTTAGTTTGTTTAAGTCATTTATTGTTATTGGATTTGATGTTGTTTCTTGATATTCCTCACTATCATTTATTACATAATAATATGTTGTAATACTACCATTTTCACTTGTTGCACTTACATCTAATGTGACTGATGATCCTGTTACATTAGTTATACTTACATTATCTATCCATACTCCATCATATTTATCAAAGTATACATAACATTGATCAGATGAATTACTAAGTAAATTCACTGTATTATTTATAGAATTATATTCTAGTTCTCCCCCATTTTCACAACCACTTAAAGAACTATTAAATATATATCCTGACTCTGGCCATGTATTATCTGTAGTTTCAGTATATTCTCCAGAACCCGCTTCTGTTTCATACATCATAGTAATAATATTACTATTTATTACTGGTTGTTCTTTATTAATATTAGATATTATATTATTTTCTTTATTATTTATATTATTAAAGATAACCACTATTATTAAAATTAATGTTAATAACATACTGCCTATCAATAATATTCGTTTTCGCATAGTACCACCAATTATATTTTACACCTTATTAGATGTAAAATCAATACATTTCATTAGATGTATAAGAAAATAATAATAGGTGATTAAAAATGTACTACAACAGACTAAAAGAAATTAGAGAAGATAATTTACTTACCCAAAGTGATATAGCTAAAGTTTTAAATACTACTCAACAGCAGTATTCTAAATATGAATTAGGTATACAAATATTACCTTTAGAAAAGATTAATATACTAGCGAATTACTATAATACTTCTATAGATTATTTGATTGGTAGAACAGATGAAAGAAAACCATATCCTAAATCTATATTAAGTAAATAATATTTCCACAAAAAAACATGACTAATTGTCATGAAAGAATGATTACCAAATTTCCTGAATTATGTTATATTTAGTTTTTTACTTTTTTGCTTTTATTGTAAATTTCAATAAATTTAAGATAGTCATCAATATCAACTCTTCCTATTTTCATTTGTATGTTTTTTGCTGGAATATCATATATGTAATCACATTTTACTATACTATCAGTATGTAAATTATTAATTGATGATTTATTTATTCTAACATTTGATGAATAGTTTTCTTTATTAATTTTAGATGATACTATCATGCCAAAATACTCTATAGGAACAAGTTCATTATCATCAGATATAATAACAAATAAGTGATTTTTGCCTTTGGAACCATCTTAATATTTATAATCAGAAACAAACACTATATCTCCAATTTCATATCTACTCTTTTTCATACAACCATTTCCCCTTTCTTTATTATTTTAAATATGAGCTTAATTTACCTTGATGTTCTTCTTCATCAACTGGTACATTTTTAAAAGCATCTGAAAGAGGTTTAATGCGATTATTCTTTTTGGCATCTTTAATCATTTTTTGAACTTTCTTTTTTAATTCAGGATTATCAAAACTTTTTTCTTTTTTTGATTTAACCATATTATACCTCCTCTCATTATCAAAATAACATATTATTTTAAAAAAAGCAACAAAAATAAGAGGTAAATAAGAGGTAAACAAGAGGTAAAATCAATTAAAGTTATAAAAAAATACCATAAAAAAGGGAAAATTATTCATTTCCCTTAAAAGTGTGAGTTTTGAGTTTATATGTTAATTGTGTATAGTTTGTAATATTATATTACACTTTTTTCTTTAACTTATTCGCATTCCTCCTTTATTACATTTTAATCATACTAAAGATTTATGAAGTTTTTGTGTTGAAAGTATGAAATAATTATAATTTAATCTTAAAGTAGAAAGTTGAACCTTTTTTTAACACTGATTTGACACCATATTCATAATTATGTAATTCAAGTATTTGTTTTACTATAGAAAGTCCTAGGCCAGTTGATACAACATTTCTTTGATGTTTCTTATCACTTTTATAATACTTATCCCAAATATAAGGTATTTCTTCTGATTTTATACCTTTACCAGTATCTATTATTTCTACTAAGTAATACTTTTTATGTTTAGTTACTCTAATTGTAACTGTTTTATCATCACCAGTATAATTAATAGCATTATTAACTAAATTATATATTACTTGATTAAGCTTCTTTTTATCAGCTTTAATCCATATTTCATCTGGCATTTCAACATTAATAGTATATTTTTCAGTTTCTTTAATAATTTGATATCTTTTAACAATTGAATTTATTTCTTCAGCTAAATTGAATTTTTCTAATTTTAAAGTATCAGCATTAGATTGCATTTTAGATAAATCTAGAATATCATTTACTAATACTGTAAGTCTGTCTGTTTCATCAACTATAATACCTAAATGTTCATTCATTTTATCATGGTCTTTATAAGAGATATCTCTAATCATTTCCGCATAGGCTTTAATCATCGTTAAAGGTGTTTTTAAATCATGTGACACATTAGCCATTAAATCACGCCGCAATTCATCAGTTTTAGCCATTTCTTTTTGAGCTTGTGATAAAGTCTCTGCTAGCTCATCTATCTCTTTAATCCCTGATTCTTTAAATTCAACTTTTGAGTCGCCATTACCTAGTTTTTTAGCTTTTTTGGTTATTTCTGTTATAGGATCGGTTAATTTAGTTGATAAGAAAATAGATATTATAACTGCAATAAATATACCTAAGAAACATACATACATTAATTGTTGTTTAATAATTAAGGTAACTTCAGTTATATCTTCTAGATTAGAATAGATAAATGTATAGTTACTACTATTTTTTAAGCCATATAAAAGGGCTGCAACATGTCTATCATCATTAACAAATTGATAAGCTTTAAATTCTTCATCACTATTAACAAAATTAAGCATTAATTCTTGAACCTTAGTATTTTCATTCTTTAAAGCACAGCCTTCCATATTTAAATTATATCCTGTAAAATTACCAAAATCATCAGTTACAACAATACATACTTCATTTTGATAAGAAATATCTTGAAGCATACTATCAAGGCTTTTTGTATCAGCATTTTGAATAGAAGAAACAATACTATCCATATTAGATATTTGTTCTCTCTCATAATAAAAATCAAATATCCAAGCTTGGCATATCCATAAAAGTAAAATAATTACAACATTAAAAACAAGCAAATAAATTAAGGTCTTTGCTTGAATACTAGTTTTTCTTTTCGTCTTCATACTCAAACTTATATCCTACTGCTCTTACGGTAACTATCATATTTTTATATTTTCCTAAGTGCTTCCTTAAAGTTTTAACATGGGTATCTATTGTACGATCATCACCATAAAAATCATAACCCCAGATATTACTTAGTAAATTTTCTCTTGATAAAGCAATGTTTTTATTGTCAATAAAATATTTCAACAAATCATATTCTTTTGGTGTTAAATAAATCTTTTTGCCATCGATATACACATCATGAGCGACATTATCAAGTTTTATTCCTTTAATTTCATAAACATCTTCTTTATTATCTTTTCTCTTAGTAACAGCTTTAATTCTTGCCACTAATTCTTTAGGACTAAAAGGTTTAGTTACATAATCATCAATACCTAAATCAAAACCAATAAGTTTATCATATTCTTCTCCTCTAGCTGATAACATAATAAAAGGAATATCTTTAATTTTCTTTATTTCTCTACATGCCGTATAACCATCCATTTTAGGCATCATAATATCCATGATAATTATATCAAAATTATCATGTATAACTTTTTCAATGGCATCGATCCCATTTTCGGCTTCAACTACATTCATTTTTTCGAGTAATAAATACTCTTTTATAACATCTCTAATTAATTTTTCATCATCGACAACTAAAACATTCATAACATCACCAACAATATTATATATATTAATTGTGAAAAAAGCATGAAATTTATCTCATTCGTGCTTTTTCTTCTATATAATATGGAATTTCTGTAACACTTTCTTCTTGTTTTTCAGTTCTACTTATAACTTTAATATTATCTTTTTCCATAATAAATCTATCAATTGAGTATAAATCTCTTTGTTTATAACCTGGTTTATATTCCCTAGTTATTTCAGAACAAATATTTATTTCATCATCATAAACATTAATTTCTGAATCAAAAGATTTATTTAATTCTTTATTTGTTTCAGGATCCAGTTCATATACTAACCCATTGGCATTTACCGAATATTCATTAAGTCTTGTTAAATGCATTCTTATAATAGTTCCATTTCTAAGAGGTTTAACATTACTCATTAAATATCTGAATATTCTTGCTTCCTCCAATGATATTCCCTCATATGGAAAATTTTGTTCTTCTTCAAAAATGTCTGCATTCATATATAAAATTAATCACCTAGCTAATATTATAGCATATTTTCAGAAAATATCAATCAATTCTGATAGGATCTTTGAATTAAATTGTAAGTTCCCGTATTTTTTAATATGGGAACTTAGTTGTT
>ERZ1643249.2251-NODE-2251-length-18343-cov-18.599027_pt1 | contig 18343 bp, 16 predicted proteins | sample MGYA00579263_ERZ1643249 | MGnify/ENA primary metagenome ERZ1643249 (study PRJEB29033, sample SAMEA4952264) | chicken gut metagenome | biome: Broiler Chicken; feature: Gastrointestinal Tract; material: Caecum | place: Ireland | collected 2018 | study: Broiler... | reverse complement strand
AAATAAAACTTCTTTCCGCCACCATATTTTAGTATAAGCAAGTTTTTATTTGCAGGCTTACCTTCCATATAAGTTTCTTTTTCACTATTTTCTACGACTTCACCAATTCCATAATTATAATATGAATATCCTTCTTTTAACATAACTTCCTCCTGTTTTCTTTAGTTTTATTATAGTTTACAAAACCCTAAAAGTCCATATCAAATTTTTAAATTCTTTCTAAGTTTGCATAGTTTTCACAGGCTAAAATATGTTTAAAGTTGCCTTCATTGTCTTTTGGTATTAAATCAACAACTTTATACCCTTTTTGGAAAATCATAACAATATCACTTCCCCCAAATTGGAAGAAGCCCATAGGGTCGCCCTTGTTTACACTTTTGCCAACCTTTAAACCTTTTTCCCAATTGCATGAACATATTTGCGACATCCCGACAGGCAGAACTGCCACAAGCCCAAACTCTGTATCTAGGATGACACAATCACGAGTTTCAATCATCTGAAAGCCCATCTCATTGTAATACACATAACGTTTACTCTCTTCATCCCACTCAGTAATACCGCCACCCGCATTGGCACCGTCTATCTTCCTAAGTTCCAAAATCTTTCCACTGACAGGAAAATGGTACCTATGGTAATCGTAAATATCCAAAAAAGTATGTGTTAAAGTTCCTCCAGCAAATGCTTTGCAATATTTGCTATCCTTTCCAATTAAATCTTCTACTGAGTTTAGATTTGCAGATTTTAATTTTAATGTGTTTATCGTCCTATTGTCATCGCCTATTTTGAAACATCCCTTTGGAAGTGAGTCGGCAGGCGAGATAATGTCGGCATTCCCAATAGGTCTAAATTTTGGGTCAGCCAATTTTCTACTAAAAAAATCATTAAAAGTCTTCCATATATTTTTGTCACCATACCATCCCTCTTGCAAGCCAAATTTCTTGTCGCTTTTTAAGAGATTGTAGTATTCTTCATTCCAACTCTTTCGTGTTGACAGAAATTTACCCCAAGCCTTCGAATAATCTTTGACAAAACTTGCAATAGGTTCATGATAATGCAGTGTTGGATAATAATAACCTCTTCCTTTCAATTCTTCTAATGGCTGGTCAAAAATATACCAAAAATATCCTGTTGTTTGGTCGAGCCTTGAATAAAGTGAATTGTATGACACTCCTTTTAGTACCTCCCAAGGCATACACTTAACTGACCAGTCCAAGAAATCATAGAGTTCATCAAGAGATTGGGCTGGATTGTATGCTTTGTCAGGGTTAATCTTCCTGCCAATCTCCAAATTCTTCTCGAGTAACCTTTTTAGTTCGCTATCACTCTCTACCATTTTAATAAACTTCTCGGTTATCTTTCTGTGCTTCATAATTTTCTCCAAATTTATAATATCACAATTTGCTAAATTTTACAACACTTATTTTATTAAATTTTACAACACTTATTTTATGATTATATATAATATTATATATTATAATATATATAATTACCTAATCCTAATTTAAGGTCGGCATTGACTTTTAAATATAATTATGTTATACTTATTAGATAAAGGAGAAAAATAAAATGACTAATTGGTTTAAAGAACTAGGAGTAACCGAAAACGACTTAAGAGAATTCTTTTTAAATAATAAAATTTTAAAGAACCAATCGTTGCAATTAAAAGATGTCGTAATAGTAGAGTTTGCAAATGACTCAAATATTGCAATAATTAAAGGATTATGTACCGACAAAAAAGAAGGTATTTATGATGTTAAGAAAATTTTATGCTCACCATTTTTTATACATGACCAAATACTTGACATGGTAAATGTAGATACAACTGGATTCAAAAAATATTTGGATGATAGAGAACTGGCAAACTGGATGTTGAGGGTTAAAACCCAAGACTTCTCTTCCTCGCCAAGGGCATACTATGAAATCTTCCTTTCAAGATGCACTGACGAACAAAAGAGACAATATAGAAAAGAATTAAAAGAGGCATATGTGAAATGTGCCAAAGATGAAATTGCTTTGCTCGAAGGAAAAGCAAGTGAAATCAAAACCATCTTCGACAAAGAGATTATTGCAAGAAAAAGAATGTTGCAAATGGGCTCTACGAGAAGTATCTTTGGTAGCACGTCCGCTGAAAATAACGGAGATGATATTGAAAACGAATAAAGTTTGATTTATCAAATTACACCTAAAATGATTTAGACTAATGATATAATTTACTATAATCTCAACACTTAAAAATAAGAGGATGAGGATATGGATTGGAATAAATTGTTTGATAACCGAATAGAAAATGAAAGAGATTTTAAACTGTTTATGACAGATTACCTAAGTGGGGCTAAAATTATTGACAAACTTATAAGGATGCCCTTGTCAAACGGCAAGACTAGGCTTACAATTACAAAAGATGACAGGCTGAAGTTCCAAGAAAATGCAAAAGCATTGATTGAAGGTTTTGAGAAAATCTGCAAAGACAAAGGAATAAATGCCTATGACCCTCATAGACCTGTAATAGTCAACAACGAAAATGGGCTATATTTCTTCCCGCCATTTGCTTACGGCACCACAAAATCACAGGACAAGCATAGATTTGTAAGAATTTATCTTGGTCTTCACTCGAGCAAATTAATAGAGTTTTTGAAAACATTTGATGACCTTGCCAAGGGTAAGGATATCTTTTATAACTACAAATTTTTTAACGTCAAAGATAATTCATGTGATAGAGCAGTGATTTATCCTAACAATGAAGACTTTTTTAAAGCACTTGAAATCATTGACCAAATACATAGAACAAAACCTCAACTTTTTGAGGGTGCTGTCGATAAACCATTCACCACCCACCTATATCAGGGAATCGGTGCATCAAGCGACCTTGGGTATACACTAAGCAATACAATGAGTGAGTTTATAGATATCTTTGTTTCAGAAATATTGAGACAATATCCACCAAACGAAAATCAAAATCGAGATGCATTCTTTCTTGACTGCCTAAAAAAATATTATCAAGAAAACAAGGAAATCTTGCAAAAGCAGGGTTTTGACGATGATTATAGTGTGTATCAATCTCAATTGAATGAAAGATTTGATTATTTTGTTAAAAATAGATATAAACTTGGGTTTATGCCTTTTATCATTAAAGATAACAAGGGTCGTGTCTTCCAGCCTGATATAAGTATATCCTCAGTCCAAGCATGGGTATATCCTTTTCCTAAAGCGACACAACAAGAAATAGTAGACAAATTATGCGACTATTCACTATTCCAAAAAATGTTACCAGAGATTATACAAGACCTGCCTAGAGTCGACCCAGACGTTCCATCAAAGCAAAATATAAGTTTTTTAAGTCACGAGATAGGAATTTTAAAACAGTTAAAAGAAAAATATGATGAAAATATCGAAGAAAAAGATATTTAAAAAGGGTCTTTAAAATTAAACCAAATTATGATATATTAATTGCAGGAGAGAATTATGGATAAAAAAGAATATAAAGCAAAATTAAAAGCAATAAAAAAATTAAAATTTCTACCATGCAATATCTATGTTAAGGCAGTAAATAATGACGAATTTACCCTAGTTTTAAAAACAAGCAATGGCAAACTTTATTCTTTAAAAACCTTTGAAGAGATAGAAGATAATGGCGATATACGAAGTTTGGAATTTACCACTGTCCTAAAGAAAATGAATTCAATAGATATAGATGAAGTTCCAGCAATTACTACTATGAATTACTTAAAAGGAAGAATAGTCGACCGTATAACTGGTAAGAATATCTTAACTGGACGTGATGTACTTGCCCTGCAAAAAGCGAGTGACAAGCAAGTCATTCATGATCGTAAAGAAGCCGAGAAATCTCGATCTGTAAGCAATAATTTAAAACAATCACAAGAGGAATTGGATAGAATATTAGAATAATTAATCTTTTAGCCTTTTTGTATGTTTAATAAATACAATCTATGATATCTACATTTATAAGCAACTATATTTCGTGTGCAAAGACCACCAATCTAAAGTTTATAGACATAAATCTCCTATGTTTTTAGTTAAAACGGCAAAACTTTAACTATATTAAAACATAGGAGTTTTTTATGCCCATGACCTTAAATTTTCAATCACCCAACCTACAATTTCATCGCACAAAAAAACGCACCAAAAAACATTTGGTACGTTAAAAAATGGTGGCGGGAAGAGAGGGATTCGAACCCTCGCGCCGGTTTCCCGACCTACAGCCTTAGCAGGGCCGCCTCTTCGACCTCTTGAGTATCTCCCCATGTCTACTGATTTTTAAATTGTTTTGTGTTAACTTACAAGAAATATAATAGCATATCACTGTTTTATTGTCAATCATTTTCGCAAAAATTCCTTTCAAAATCATATTTCTTCAATTCCCCTATTGACGAATAGTCAATTTTGTAATATAATTATTAAAAATGGAGGGAATATGTTTTTTGAACAACAACTTGAAGATGTCGCTTATCAATACCTTCTGGCTAAAGAACCTGAAGAATTTATACATGAAGTTCTCTTTTCAGACAGTTTACCAGAAAGTCTTGAGGCACAGGACATGTTTAAAACTACTGAGGTGTATAACACTCTGTCTTTTAACCCTAGTGATAATTCACAGATGAGAAAACGAAAGTTGGCATTTATTGAGGCATTTACTGATATTTTAAAATATGCAGGACTTGCAATTCAATCTACTATTATCAGCGATATTGATAAACTGTTCACAAAGGATGTACATAGTGCTTACGAACAAATTGCAGAATATTTCGAGGCTGGAGATTATGTAAATAAAATCTTTGCAATACTTTCAAAAAGTGACAACCTCATTGACAAGGCTTCATTTATTATCTCGCAAGGGAATTTAAGTTATCAAGACCTTGCAAGTCTTAAAAATATAAAAAACTTCTTCAAAGATGTTGCTGAATTTAATGAAAGCAAACTTGAATGTATCAAATACGACCTTTTGAATAATACTGGTTTTAACTACAAAAACATAGCGGAGATAATTGAGCCTCTCTATGAAGTAGCCGAGCAAGGTCTTGCTGAGGACACTGTTGACTCTGACCCACAACTTAGTAGCATTATAAAGAAGAAATCAAGAGCCTCTTCTCAAGTGCAAAGTGACTCTGATATTAAGCCTAAGCCATTATCTCTTGAGGAGGCACTTGATAAAAACTTTAACGATTTGATAGGACTTAAAGATGTAAAGAATGCAATACTAGGCAAAACAAAACTTATCTTAAAGGCTCCTCAAAAGGCAATTGCTTGCAACTTTAGAATTGTAGGCAATCCTGGAGTTGGTAAAACTACAGTCGCCGAGGCAATGGCTAGGACTTTCTTCGATGCAGGTATCATAAAAAATCCAGAATTTGTATCTATCAATGGTGCTGAACTTAAAGCAAAATACGTTGGGCAAACCACAGGACTTGTTAAAAAATTCTTCCAGCAGGCTCGTCATGGAACACTTTTCTTGGACGAAGTGTATAGTTTGCTCACCGAAGAAGGCAGTGGGGACTCGTTTACCAACGAAGCAATAACTCAACTTATGACTGAGATTGAGGGGCTTTACAACGAACAGTTGCAAGACCCAACTAATAAGACTTTGGTTATAATAGCAGGTTATAAGGACAAAGTAAAACAACTTATGGATAAAAACATAGGCTTTAGACGAAGATTCCCAAACATTCTCGAACTTCGCGACTATAATCTTGAAGAACTTGAAGCCATCTTCAATATGTTTATGAAAAAAGATGGATTTACTCTTGAAGACAAAGCACAGGATGAACTTGCTTCAATCTTAGAACGTGAAAGCAAAAAAGAAAACTTTTCAAATGCAGGTTATGTCAGAAATCTTTTGCAATCCGCCGAAGAATGCCAAGCACGAAGAGCAGATATGAAAGACTTTGTGATTACAACAGAAGACCTCCGTATGGCAGACAAATCTTTAAGTGAAGAACAAACAAATGAAAATTTTGTTGGGAAAATAGGATTTTAATAGTCCTATTTTTTATTTATTTTATTATAAATAATCATCGATTATTTTTATACCTATTTTTAAAATATTGATTTTTATTTTTGTATTATTAAATAATTGACAAAAAATATATATTTTGTTAAAATAAATGCGCAAAAAGGATAAATTATGGAAAAAGAAGAAAAAGATATTATTTTAAAAAATACTACGTCACTAAATGAAAGTGATATCACCTCCTTTCAGTTATTTGCCCAAAAAAAACATACAATTATAGTCGCCACAATAATAACCTTAGTACTTGTTGGACTTGGTGTTGGGCTTTGCTTTGTAAATGCCTATGTTGGCGGTGCAATCATTATTGCGGGGATTGTTGGAGGAATCATATTCTTCCCCTACCTATCTAAAGAGCAAATAAAAAGACAGAATGCAGTGTTATTTAATGGCGGAAAATACGTCAATGTCTTCGAATTTTATGATGACCATTTAAAGGTGACAAATGTTGACGAAGACAGGGACGAAGATTACTTCCAGACATTTGAATATAGTACTCTTTATCAGTTTGTAGAATATCAAGAATTTTTATTTATATACACAAGCAAAAATCAATGTTTCCTTGTTTTAAAGACCGGAATGAACAAAGGCACCATTGCCGAACTTATTGAATTTTTAAAAAATAAAAATATAAAATATGTTGACAAAAAATCACTTGGTGAAATGAAAAAGAATAAAAAATAAAAATTACGTATTATAATAAAAAAATGAAAACTAATTTTTTCTATAGTTTTCATTTTTTATTTTCCACTTTTAATTTATTTTTATTTCAGTTTATTTTATATTATTTTTATTTAATATCTTAAAATATTTTCACAACTAAGCAGGTCATATCATCCACCGCGTAGCCATTATTGTTTGCAAGCGCCCTTTCCAATATCTTATCAGCGACTTCTTGAGGATTTACAGATTTTATTGTCAGAAGAAAGTCTCTAAACTGGCTATCACTACCAAAAGCATCATTGATCCCGTCTGAACAAAGGACTATCATATCCTTTTCATTTAACACCACCTTTTTTGTGACTGTGTTTACATCTTGGAGTATACCTATTGGAAGACTAGAGCATTCTATAATTTTGCATTCATCTTGTCCCCTAATATATGAAGAAGCACTGCCCATCTTAACAAAGTCTGCAATCCCATTCTTTAAGTCAATTACAACAATATCTATAGTAGAGAAAATATCATCCTTTTCAAGGTTGAGAAGTTTATTGACTGATGACAAGATTATTTCATTGTCAAATCCTGCTTTATAAAAATTTTCAACCAAGCCCACCGCTGTTTGAGATTTCTCGCCTGCCTCTTGTCCGCTACCCATACCATCGCAGATGGCAAACATAAATTTATCACCATCCAGTCTTTCTATTGAGTGACTGTCACCTGATATGTTTGAACCACTTTTTGGTTGAGAGGCAATACCGAACACACAATCAAACATCGGTGCGGATTTTAAGTTGACATTGACCAGTCCTACCTTTTCAGTTGGATGGACGTCATATATTGCCATTTTGCCCCCGCAAACTTTTGAGACAACTTGTGGAAGTTTTAGTTTTCCTGTATCTTCCTCTCTCACAACAAGTGAGGCTAAGGTCGAGCGAGCATCCTTTTCGTAAATGACTGCATCGGTGCAAATAATATTGTTTGATGAAAGTTCGTCTATGATTTTAGTTTCTCTAGAAGTGTCAAAACTCACCAAACTATCAACTTCGTCTGCCAAATTTTTCATAATCGAAGAAATGCCACTCAGTTGGTCTGAAATAAGACGTTTGCTTGTGTCTACGTTGCCAACAAGTGTGGAGTATGATTTATATTGGTTTGTCAAAGTGTTTATCTCGCTTATCAGATGGGTTACCCGCCCGCATCGTGATGATAGATAACTAGGAAAATCCAAAATGGTTACCTTGCCCCTCTCAAAGGAAATTGTGATAAGTTCTTTAAAAATCTTCTTGGTATCCTCACAAAAGGTTCGATGGCAATGTTTTTGCTCAGGACATCCCTTGCAAATGGTGTCTTTTACCTCTTCGTAGAGCATATCCTTGACCTCTTCTTCGCTCATCTGGCTTTTAATCAATTTTTTGAAGACTTCGTTCATATCACAGAACACTTCGGATAAACATGACAGTCGTCTGCCGAGCAGTTCTCTATTCCTGTTGACGACATTCTTGACCGCAAGACGTTCATTGCTCGCTGTAAGAAGAGATGATAGTTGTTTTAAAAAGTTTTTAGGCAATACTAGGAATGCAACCGATGAAATGATGGTAGGTAAAATTTCGGCAACTGAGAATCCGTAATACAAATTAAAGTAAAATGTTATAAGCATCTCACCTGCTAGTAGTGCTAAGGGCAGGAAAACTTTGTTTTGTCCGCGGAATATCAAAACTGCAAGCGACCAAATGAGAAAGGGTGCTACAAAAATTGGGTTATTGCTTGGCATCATACTACCTAGCCCCATCACTCCTGAAAAAATCAAGGTCAACGTTGAAGTTGACACATGAGCAAGCACAAGCAGTCCAAAACTGACAAAAAGTTTTAATAGTGAAAAGCCATATATATCAAAACTTACAAGTCCTGCCGAAATTGCCATAAGAATTACTGCTCCACAGGTCATCTCAACTGCGGTAAGTTTATACGAAAAACCACGAATTATGAGTGGCTCAAATATAACAAGACAGCCATACAGAAAAGCAAGCCCTCCCAAAACGGTTCCTATTATTGCCACCATACTTATGCCATTTAAAATTCCAAATGTTATATACGAGACCTGTGAAAACAGTGAAAAAATGAAAAGTTCATATTTTTTCATCGGTTTTTTCAACACTAGATGTATGTAATAAGGCACTAAAAGGAAGAGTACTGTCACAAGTGCATTGATTATGTCTGGAAAGGCATGGTAATTGATTAAATGCCCAATTATATATGCAGGTGCAAGCAAATAGACTTTTTGATTTGCCCATGCAAGAGCGAACAGCATTGGAAAGGCAAATGGAAAAATCTCTCCATAAATATTTGCCCTAGATAGAATAAAAAATAAAATAGTAAAACATAAAAACTTAATAATTAAATTTAACTTATTTTTCATATAAAAACTCCATTTTTATTATAAAATGAGCCTGCATTTATATTAAAAAAATATTTTGTCTTTTTGTGTCTAAAATAAATATATTTTGTTAAAAATAAAGATTTTGTTTAAACATTGATTTTTTTGCCTAATTATGTTAAACTATTTATAGGAGAAGTTATGAAAGATTATTGTTTAGACCTACACAAACTTTTTAATAGCATGAAACGATTATCTATAAAAGATATTGACGAGATAAAGATAAACAATGGAATATATATCTTTTTTGAAAATGGCGAAAAATATCATGGTTATGACAGGATCGTCCGTGTAGGCACGGATACAGGACAAAACAACCTCAAAAGTAGACTTATTCAGCACTACTTAACGAAAAATAAAGACCGCTCAATTTTTAGAAAGAATATTGGTCGTGCTATGCTCAACAGAGACGGCAATCCACTCTTAGATTACTGGAATAAAGATTTAACAAAAAGAGCAAGCAAAGAAAAGTTCCGTAACGAGCAATATGAAGAGGAATGTAAACAACTTGAAAGCATTATTTCAGACTTTCTCGATAAAAACATGACTTTTGTGGTCTTCCCTCTTGAAACAAAGGAAGAACGTCTACGTTTGGAGGAAGCAATTATCTCTTCACTATTCCACTGTGAAGATTTCAAGGCATCAGATAAGTGGCTTGGCAATTTTATGCCTGAACTACGAAACAATAACGTCAAAAAATCAGGAATGTGGCTGTCGCAAGGTCTAAAAGCCACGCCCCTGACCGATGAGGAATTTAAAAAATTAAAAGAAATATGTGAGGCAGAAAATGAAGATAGCATTGATAGCATGCACAAAGAGTAAGATGCCCTACTCATGTCCTGCAAAAGAACTATATAGTAAAAGTGACCTCTTTAGAAAGGAATATATTTTTGCCAAAACTCTTGCTGACAATATCTATATCCTATCCGCTAAACATGGTTTAGTCAGCGAAGATACAATTCTTGCACCCTACGACCAAACACTGTGTGGAGCCAAAACACAGATAAAGAAAGATTGGTCTAAGAAAGTGCTAAAACAAATGGAAGATACTTTTGATATGCAAAACGATGAATTTATTTTTCTAGCAGGTCAAGATTATATAAAATATTTAATTGCATTTATTAAAGAAAAATATAATGCAAAAATTGAAACACCCCTCGAAAATATTGGTGCAATAGGCAAAATTAAACAATATTTAAAACAATTTGAAGACGAAGAAGAAAAGGAATAAAAAATAAAATTTAATTTTTTAAAATAATTTCTAATATTTTTTGTGTTTTTCAGTATATTTTTTTAATTTTTTATGATATTTTAATGTATTTTGCAATATTTTTATATAATTTTATGTTTTTTATTTTAAAAACATTTAAATTTCATTTTAATTTTTAAATTATAATATGATAGATAAAAATAATCTCACGATATTTTCATGAGATTATTTTTAATTTAAAATAAATTAATTTTTTGTATAAACATTATATGTTCTACCCTTTATAACCTCGGTAGAAGATAAAGTATAATTGTCTCTTAAGAAAGTGTTTGAACTATTATCAATCGTAGAGAGAACTTTATAAGTAGCCACATATTGAGAACTACTCAACGATTGTGACCAAAACTCATCTGTACCATCTATTTTGTTGTAAACTAGTTGGCTATCTATAATTATAGTGTCAACAGCAGGTGACTCGTTATAATTTATAAGTGTCTCACCATCAATGTTTGCCCCAGACCTAAAATATATGGTAGCCATATTTGACATCTGCCCAAAAGGAGGTAATACTTGATCATAGATAAAGTGAAAATTTTGGGTGGCTAATGCCATTTTTATAAGGATTTTATTGAAAAATGGGGGGGAAAAAAAATGGTCTGTTGAAACGGCCAGATTATCCACTACTTAAAAGAGCGGAGATAAAATATATGCCTAAAATATGCTCGTGCGGATCGCTGAGCATTTGGTCTCTTGTTAGAGCGGAGATAAAGCATATGCCCACAACACACCTAAGCAGGCAATGATCCAAACTAAGTTTGGGTGGGTGACATTTGGTTGGTGAGCGGGTCGACAGGTCCGCGAACGCGGAGCGGAATGCTTGAACAACCATTTTAAGTAGTTGAATATAAAAAGAGCGGAGATATAACATATCCCCACTCACCTTTCTTTTCCATCTTCAGTTCTTTCTAAAAAATCATTTTTTTTTAGTCCGCTTTCACTTAATATATATGTTTCATCACATATCTCTTTGATGAATTTTCTATCATGAGAGACCGTGATTATTGCTCCATTGTATTTTTTTAAGACACCTCTTACAACAGGATTTGAGAGTGGACTTAAGTTTCTAGTTGGCTCATCAAGTACTAGCACATTATTTTTCTCAATAATAAGTTTCATGAGTGCCAATTTAGCTTTCTGCCCCTCACTCAAGTCTTGGACTTTATGTAGCATTTCCTCTCGAGTAAATTTTAAACTCCCAAGCACTGTTGCCGCATTGAAATCCCTGCTTGATAGTTGCATTTCATCAAGTGCTATCTTGCTGTAATCTAAGACATCGCTATAATTCTGCGAAAAATAACCTACTCTTAAACCTGGAGTCCTCTTTAGCAAAGGCACAAGTTTTCTAATTAAAGTAGTTTTGCCACATCCGTTTCTACCAATAATGGCAATTTTTTGAGGACCTCGTATCAATAACTCTATGTTACTTGCAAGTTCTCTATCGCCTGCCATTAATTTAGGAATTTTTACTTCTAAAACAATCTTTTGGCTCGGCAGAGTAATCGTTGAGTCAACTATCATCTTTATTGCTTCTTCAACATCTGGAATTTCTGTCAACTCTTCAGTTTCTAAGCGACGTTCTTGGGCTTTAACATTTGCCATTTTCTTTGCTATTATCCTTCCAGATGATGGGTCTTTTTTGGCTGCCACCAGAGCATTTTCAACCTTTTGCTTGATTTGCCTTAAGATTTCCTCTTTCTTATCTCTTTCTCTTCTCTCGTTGATTGCAATCTGTGTTTGATGGTCGATTTGTCTATTCCTAGCCTCGACATATTCATCATAAGTACATTTTTTTAATGTAAATTTAGGCTGAGTCTTTTTAATAAGTTGTTCAATATGTAAAATTCTGTTCGCGGTGTTTTCAAGAAGTGTCTCATCATGAGATATATATAGGACAGGTTTTGTTGTGCCTAAAATAAATTTTTCTAAAAGTTCTAGAGTTTCTATATCCAAATCATTTGTTGGCTCGTCTAAGAAAATAACATCATAGTTTCCAGAATAAATTTTTGCAAGTTGCAATTTTACTTTTTCGCCACCCGAGAGATGTTTTATTAAAGTATTATCATTTATATGCGATAAATCAAACCCCATATTTTTTAAAATACTTTCAAATTTAAAAATATCATTATACCTATCATAGTCACAATCACCATCAGGGGTATCTTTAAGATAATAGTCAACAATTGTTTGATTATCCCACTCTGGGCTGAGTTTTTGTTCTAAATAACCAATTTTACAATTTTGGTTGTTTATTTTTCCACTTACAAGGCAGTAGTCCGCAATAAGTTTCGGATTAATGAGTGCCTTTAGCAATGTAGATTTACCATTGCCTTCTTCTCCGATTATTGCCATTTTATCGCCATCGTTTAGAGCAAATGATAAATTTTCGATTAATTTACGTCCCTTTCTCGTTTCTATTGTTAAATTTTCTACAGTAAACATTTAAACTCCTATAAAAGATATTTCATTTTCCAATCTTTCTCTTATAATTTTTTTGCAAAGATCATCTTTATAAATATTTTCCTCGATACCATTTAATATACTTCTTCTTATTGCAGGACATAAACCTTGACAGTATTTGCAATATTTACATTTAAAGCATTCTTTATTGTTTACATTTTCTAAAGATAAGTTTTCAATAAAATCTAATGTTACATCAGTGTGATCTAATGGATCTAAATTGTTTTTCATTAAGTCTCTTAATGTATTAATTTTAAACTTATCATCAAAAACGTTGTTCCAACACCTATATAAATTCCCTTTATAATCTAAAACTAAGTCGTTTGACAGACTCTCTGCTATGCAAAATGTCGTAAGTGCTTTACAAGATAATCTTGGTTTTGATAGCCCTATTTTCATCAATTTACTTAATAAAACCTTTCTAACCTTTTCATACTCATAAAGATCATATGACATATCACTTCCAAAAACTCTTGCTATATCAAACCCTAAATATTGTTTATGCTTTAAATCTATTAATTCCCCTATATTGTCAATAAAAGCACCTATACTTTCAAAATTACTTTTATCAATATTTAGCCTTATTACTACATAGAATCTATTACTAATTAGTTGATTTACATTTTCTATTATTTTGTCAAAAGTGTTTATTTTTGCTAAATTTGTCCTTCTTTGATTATGAAATTCTTTTTCACCATCTATAGTTATTTGTATGAATTTACAACAATCTTTTGGTAATCTATCTGAAAAATCTTTGGTAAATAAGAAACCATTGGTTATAAAAACATATTGAAAAGATGTATTATATTCCTTACACAATAAGTAAATTCGTTTTATATAATCTGCAACAAAGTCTTTTTCTAATGTTGGCTCTCCCCCATAGAAAACAATTTCAACTTTTTTAATGCCTTTTTCTAAAAATTTACTTATATAACTATATAGTTCATTACCTGTTTCAATTAAACTTTTACAATTATGTTCGTGGTTTCTCGATAAATTGTTGCATTCAAAACAATAAGGACAATTAAAATTGCATTTGTCAGTAAGAGCAAAATCAACTTTTAAAAAATCTTTATTGTTGTTGTATTTTGAAATACTATATGTAAGGTGATTGATTTTTTCCTGTTTTTCATCAAAGCCTTCAGAAACCAAGAATTGATTATCGATTAATGTTTGTCTTTCAAGATTATTAAGTATATCTTCTTGATATCCATTTTTAAATAACTCCATCTTACCTATTGTACTATCATCTACTTCAATAAGACACCCATTATTTAAATTAAATATATAATTTTTATTATTTATCTTAAATATTTCCATGTATTTTGAAAAATTATACATGAGTACCTCCTAAAAATAAAGGATAGATTTAAATCTATCCTTGTCTTACGAGCATCCGCCATAATGAGAACATGGTCCACAAAGATACTGTTTAGTAGATGCATCTTCTTCTACATTTGTAGGTTTTAAAATTATTTTCATATTACCCTCCCATTTTTAATATATCAAAACTTTACGTATATGTCAATGTTTTTTTTAATTTTTCATTCTTTTGCTTCATTTTTTATTAGAATGACATTAAAAAACAATCTCATTTATAAGATGCATACATTAAAGTATTTTAATTTTAGTTTGCATCTTTTTCGTGAGATTGTCTATTATTTTACTCAAATTCTACTGATACTCTTGCCTCAATGTCTATACAACCTACAAGTGACTGTGATATATTCTCGGCATATGTTCTATATAGGCTTGTGCAAGAATAAACATATTCCTCCTTTACACTCTTGATTGTTACTTCTCCTCCACTTATCTTCTCTGCTTTTGCCTTTGCATTATCAATTGCCATCATAAGCACTTCTTGATACACTTCGTCCATGTTTGATAGTTCGTAATTTATATTTCTAATACTTGTCACACCATTTTCAGTAGCCGTATCAACAAAACTTTTTATATTGTCAAGGTTGTCTACATTGAAAGTAAATGTTGTCAGAGTATAATATCCGACCAAACTCTTTCCCATGCTGTAGTCATAACTTGGATATGAAGTGTAACTGTCAAGTACTATATCTTCCTCTGCTATACCCTTATCTTTTAAAGCCTTTAAAACTTTTTCAAAAATCTCAAAATTGGTATCTTTTGATTTGACCATATCACTATCAAGGGTCTCTATAACTGCCGTAATCTTGGCATAATCTGGGCTAACACTTTTTGATGCATTGCCAATGATACACAACTCCATTCGCTCATCTGTAGCCACACTTCTATTTATAATATTATCATTTGCTAAATCTGTTGGTTTTAAACTGTTATCTACCAAGAGATTATTGCTATTAGCATTGTTTATTTTATTTTTATTTAAAATTTCGGCATTTTTAGTGATTTTTTCGCTATTTTTATCTATTTTTTTATTATTTTCAATATTTTTATCACTATTTTCTTCAATATTTTCTACCGCATTGATATTTTTAACTTCCGATTTTTCTTTGTCGTTTTCGGTAAAAACTCGTTTTTCTACTTTATCTTTTTTTCGTTTTTTGTTTAATTCTATAGCACTGGTGCTGTTTGTAATATTTTTTGTATGTTTTTCTCCCTTATCCTCTTGTTTTTCTTGCGATTTGTCTGTTTCTTTTGTTATAATTTCTTGTTTTGCATCCTGAGATGTTATTTCAGATGAAATAGTTTCTGCCTTTGCTGAAAACCTGGGGGCAATCATACCTCCTGCGAATATACTCCCTCCTATTAGTAAAATAAAAGCAAGTAAAAATGTTACAATTTTTTTCATAATTCCTCCTTAACACTTTTATAATGGAGAAAAAATAAAAAAATATTTATAAATGACAAAATTAGTGAAAAATATTAAAAAAAATACAAAAAATCACACAAAAATCGCGATTTTTGATAAATTTTCTTGTTTATTTAAATTAAATATCGTATTTTTCTGTTTTGTCTTCTCCACGAAAATCGTATTATCATGGTTACAAGAACAGTTATTTCAATAAAATCTAAGATGGCATTTGTATATGTTTGGCTTAAAATATTATAAACTACTATTATACAATTTGGGAATACCATCATATAGCGAGTAAGTTCGATATATTTTAAAAACATTGCAATATTGAATATTTCGTAGGCAATAACCGCCATGATATCAAGTTCTGACTGAAAGCAAATGTTGCCTGTCACTAAATAGAGCATGGCAAAGGTCACATAAAGCCAAATAGGTGGACTTTTATCTTTCTTTTCGTATATGTAAAGCACCGCCACCCTTATTATCGATACTATTGTATTAAGCCCGCCAACAAGTACTCCAAGACTTAAAAACGATGCCGAATAAAAAATATTTGCAAGTATCTGATAGGCAAGAAATGTCTTCTTGCTATTGAAAGAATAGGATATACACACAAGTATAAGTGCAATGAAGCCAAGTACTTGTGCAACGATAAAGTTTACACTCATAAACTCTCCCTATCACATTATACTACAAAACCTAAATTAAGTTGACAAAATAAAAAGGCTAGTGTGAACTAGCCTTTTTTGGTTTTGTTATGCTATGGGGAAATTTAACCTACGAATTAATCCTTCTCACTGTGTTTAATGCTTGCAAGATATTTCATATAGACCTTTTTGCAACTATAATCATCGCCCAAGTTTAATCCAAAAGACTTGGCAAGATTGGAAAGAAATATGTATTTTTCTTCTGCACTAAGACCATTTATGTTTGGATAATCTTCAATTTCCATGAATAGTCCAAGTCCCTCTACGTCTTGTAAAACCACATACTTTTCGCCGTCATAAAATTCAATGTTCTCGTATTTGTAATCGCACCAACACTCAAGCCCGCCTGCCGACAAAACTTGCACGGCTTTTTCGGTGTCATCAACTTTAACAGAATACTTCTTTTCGTCAATAACCTTGCCATCTATGACGGTCTTACTTTTATACATTATTTTCTTATCTTCGCCATTTTTGCTTTTTACCAAACGAACAATAATAGAATTATTGAGTAAATCTTGATATGACGATTGTTCTATTGAATGTTTATCAAGTTTTGTGAAATAATTGTCACAAATAGTATATCTATCGCTTATTATATAGCCTAAATCGGACAATCTTTTAACTGCATTTTCAAGACTATCCTTGACTTCTACACATATTTCTGTCATAATATCCCCTCTCAAAAAATCATTAATCTACATAAATATAATAACATAATAAGAACAAAAAAACAAAATAAATTACAAAAATCTTAATTTATATCAATTTTATAAAAATTTGATATGTAAATTGACAAAAAAGTAAATATAGATTATAATATTTCCTGTATAGAATATTGGCACTTAGATAGCATATAGTCAAAATATCGCAATCATATATTCTATGATCTATAAAAATTTCTGCGGGAGTGGCGGAATGGCAGACGCGCAAGTTTCAGGTGCTTGTGGTAGCAATACCATGTGGGTTCGACTCCCATCTCCCGCACCAAGTGAGAGCAATCCGAACCGATAGGCGAGGAATATTTTTGTTTGTACTCTTATTTCTTCACTTTTCGTTTTTCACTTTTCTTTTACACTCGGATTATTTTTGAAATAAGAAATAAAAAAGAAGAAAGAAAAGTTATAGGGGCATTAAAAGATAATCGCTAAATTCAAATCCGTATTTCTTTCTTTTTGTTTTGAAATTTGATAATTGTATGATATAATTGTTTTACAGTTAAAGAGGTAAATTTAATATGAAAGTTATTGTTGATAAAAGAACTGAATTTATAGGTATAATTTTGATGTTAAGCAAATATAATCAAAAATATGAATTTTTAAAAAATGCCTATTCAAATGAAGAATATATTAATGATATAATGCAATGGTTTAATAAATACAAAAATGACGAATTTATTAAATTGACTAATGAAATCATAGACAAATATGAAAATTTTAATTATGCGACACCTCTCGATTTAGTTTTGAGGTATTTTGATACAAATTTCAATCCTATTGAAAGTGCTGATAAACCCGAATATTTTGATATATTAAATGGAAGATTGATACAAGAATTTTTACATGAACTTCCTAGTTTTGCGAATAGAACAAAATTCGAAGAGTTCTACAAAAATCATTCTGATTTTTATAATATGTGCATTAATTTTCAACAGAAATATTTGCAAGAACTTCCTTTGAATATTGAACAATATTTTTTAAATTTTTATGGCACAGACAAATCTCCAAATGTGCGTTGCAACTTGCTGTTAACAAATAGTTGTCGCGGTGGTTTTGGTGTAGGAATTAATGGCATATTATATCCTTCATTAATTGTGGATTTTAAAGGCGAAAAACAATTTCCTTGCTCATTTACATTTTTATTTCATGAAATGAGCCATCCTGTTATCAACCCATTAACAGATAAATATTTAAAAGGAAATGTAGAAACAAAATTAGAAATTCAGCATTACGGAAAAATTAAATCAATTATCAACGACTCCATAATTCGTGCGGCTGAAATT
>ERZ1643249.2249-NODE-2249-length-18353-cov-9.868018_pt1 | contig 18353 bp, 13 predicted proteins | sample MGYA00579263_ERZ1643249 | MGnify/ENA primary metagenome ERZ1643249 (study PRJEB29033, sample SAMEA4952264) | chicken gut metagenome | biome: Broiler Chicken; feature: Gastrointestinal Tract; material: Caecum | place: Ireland | collected 2018 | study: Broiler... | reverse complement strand
AAATGTAAAAAGTACTGGTTTCAATTTTATAAAATTAATCATTAAAAAATTCAGATTGTTCTCTACCTATAATTTCACCAGTTGTTGTGTCAATATAATATTTTTTATTATATTGACTTTTTACAGTTTCTAGATTTCCATCTTTTGGCTTACTATCTTTGTTATGTTCAATGCTGACAACCCAAACATTTCTTGAAATATCATCAACTTTTAATTCTCCATTTTCATTTGCTATATTATTTTCTAAACAATATACAAAAATATTCATTTTTTCTATTGATAATTCTGCAGATACATTAGAAATTTCTAAATCACTAAATTCTTTTTCTTTATTTTTAGCGATTTCAATAGCTTCTTCTTTAGAAATAATTATAGGATTATCTTCAAAGTTGTTATCGATTTTGCCAGTGATTGTGTAAATTATTATTCACAACAGCAAAAGAAATTGTAGAATAATTTGTTTTATCGTAATTGCCATTATAATTTTTTGCAAAACTTACTTGCCATAAATCATTGATATTTTTACCTGAAACAATGTTTTGTCTTTTAATATCAACAATTTCATAATTATCGTTTTCACTAAAAATTTCTAGATTAGTATAAACATTTGTTGCAATTTTTTTAGCATCATCTTCTGAAATATTATTACATTTGATGTTTTTACTTAATATTGAATTATCTCCGAAATATTCTAATTCTCCGTTTTTAGGGTCTAAGTTGATTAAAATATTTTCACTTCTTAATGAATAATGAATTGAGTTTACTGAATCATAACCTCTAATTAAACTAATTTGTGTGATTTTTTCATTTTTATATCCTAGTTTATCTAATAGTTGATTACAAATTTCGATTGCTTTTTCTTCAGTTATAAATTCTGCTTTTTCACTATCAGTTATAGTCTCTTTAACTTTTTCTTCTTCCTCTATATTACTTACAACAACAGGATCTTTCCATATTTTTTCATATAAAAAAATAACTTGCAGCCATTACTCCTGTACATCCCATAATTAAACAGCATGTCATTACAGCAACTTTATAAAATAAATAATTTGTTTTAGTTTCTTTTTTAGAAAAAGCATCTTTTATAGAATTTTCATATAGTAATGGTTTATTAATTTCTTTTTTCAAAATTCTTTTTATTTCATTATCAAAGTTATCCATGTTTTTTCCCTCCATTTAAATTTAATTTAATTTTTTGTATAGCTCTGTATAGATGAGTATTTATAGTATTTTCATTCATTTTCAAAATCTCTTTAATTTCCTTAACAGTAGATACTTCCATATAATATAAGACAATTATAATCCTTTCATTATAGTTCAAGTTTTTTATTATATCGAAGAAATTTAAATCATTTTATATATCAATAATGTTATTAGTTTTTACATAATCTAGATTGTATTCGTCAATTGATACATAATTCTTGTATTTTCTTCTATAAATTCTATTACATTTATTTATCAAAATTGTAATAACCCATTTTTTAAATTTATTTGGACTATTAAGTTTTTTTATTGATTTATAAGCTTCGATCATTGTTTCTTGAACAGCATCAGCAATGTCATCTTCATTTGATATTTTGGGTTTTGCAATCTTATATAAGTCATCATTAATTGATAAAATTAGTTTTGTAAAAGCTTCTTCATTTCCATTTTGAGCACTCAAAATAAGTTCTTCCAATTTGTCCTCCTTTCATAAGTACATTTTTTAATAGTATACTATAAATACATTTATTAAGAGTCAATTAATTTAACATTTTCTTTCAAAATTCAATCAAAAACTAAAATTTACAATGCACAAGAACTTTTAATTGCTATTGCAATTATTATGTTAATATGATATAATTAGTCTGCTTTTAGCTTTTTAGTGATAGTCGATAATTTGACTCACACAAAAAAGGTTATATAGCATAGTGTATTAGCAGAAAAAAATCAGACATCAGAAAGGAGAACATTATGCCAGTATTAACCAATTTTTTGTCAGTACAAGAAATATCTGAAAAGGAGGCTTCATTAGTTAAAAAATTAGTTAATGAATTAAATGGTAAGCGGAAAGCCTTTAGTATTTTTTCTGAGGCTTTTGAGTTTAAGATTACTCCATCTAGTGAGATTGGACGTAACCTTATTCAAGAAGAAAAAGAAACTCTTGTAAAGTTGTTTAATGCAACTAACAGTATTCCTAGTGAATTCAGGCATTCTTTTTTTGGACCATGTTTTACATATATGGAATATTTTGACAAATTGTCAAGATATTATCCTATAACTAATGTTTTTCAATTGAAAAAAATTGCTGATGCGTTGTCATTTGTGATTATTCCCATTGAATACGTTGACATTGATAAAATATTTGAGATGTATTATATGCAAGATGCATTTGACAAAAATGGATATAGCATCAATGTACCAGATAATCTGTATTATAACAGAATAAGGAATGCATATTATGGGTTCAAAAGAATCATAGAATCTGCGGTAAAAGAAGAGATTATAAAACCTCAAAATTTTTACATTTTAGCACCAATTTCCTTCTATGATTTTTGGTTGGAGGTATCAAGTAAAAAAATCATTCCTAAGTATTTTTCAAGCAAATTGTTTAGTTTGAGCACTACTATAGGAATAATGCTGCCTGCACAGAGAAATCTATTTAAAATGATCAAAAACAATACCAATAACATTTCTGAGATGAAAGAAACAATGGAGGCAAATTTTGATATGTTGAAGCAAGCCATTGAAGACTGTCATAGCAGAATTGAATGGGTAGAAAGGGCTGTAAATAGAATAGAAGAGAAATTGGCAAGCCAAAAAATACAATTGCGAGAAATTCAGCTTAAACAACAAAAAATTGAAACAATGTTGTATTGTCTTTTGGATCCGATAATTTTTGCTTTGGATGCAGATATTGACATTTCCAAAAGAGATGCCAACGACGCAAAAGCACGAATTGGACTGTGTTTTGGCCCCGAAATGCCGATTGACTTCTTTGTCGAAAACGGATTAACAACTATACTCGATAAAAGATTTGACAAAGTAACGGAAATATTCCATCCAAAGAATATTGATTTGTCTTAAGATACTGACAAAAGCATAAAAAATCAATAGAAAAACTTTTTTATAGAGTGTAATATCTATTGAAAAACGTACGAAAAGTGAATTTCGCTTTTCGTACGTTTTAATTTTTCATGTAAAAGATTTAGGGAAAAAATATAAATATTAATAAAAAGCTTGACAAATTCGAACAAATGTTTTAAAATATGTGTAGTTATAAAAGGATGTGAAATTATGGAAGAAAATAAATTATTAATTCGAAAAGAAATAACTAATGAAGAAATAAAAGATTTAATATATACTATAAGAGGAAAGCAAGTTATGATTGATAATGATGTAGCCAGATTATACCATTATGAAACAAAAAGAATTAATGAAACTGTAAAGAGAAATATTGAGCGTTTTCCAATTGAATTTTGCTTTCAATTAAGTAATAATGAGTACGAATCTTTGAAGTCGCAATTTGCGACTTCAAATACTCGTGGAGGAAAACAAAAATTACCGTATGCTTTTACAGAAAAAGGAATTATTATGCTGTCGGGATTGTTAAAAAATGAAATTGCCATAGAAGTAAGTATTAGAATAGTAGAAGCATTTGTAGAAATGAGAAGATTTTTAATGCACAATGGACAAATATTTGAACGATTGACAAATGTAGAATATAAGTTATTAGAACATGATAAAAAATTTGATAAGGTCTTTAATCAATTGCAACAAGAAGAAAATATAAAACAAAGAATATTTTTTGATGGTCAAATATATGATGCGTATAGCTTAATAATAGATATTATTAGAAAAGCAAACAGAAAAATTTTAATAATAGATAATTATATCGATGATAGTATCTTAAAAATGCTAACTAAAAAGAAAAATAATGTAGAAGTAGTTATTTTAACATCTAACCAAAGTAATATTCAAAATATAGATATTCAAAAATTTAATAAAGAATATCCTATACTAAAACTTGCTAAAACAAATAAATTTCATGATAGATTTATAGTATTAGATAATAAAGAAATGTATCATTTAGGTGCATCAATAAAAGATTTAGGGAAAAAATGCTTTGGAATTAATAAAATTGAAGATAAAGAAATTATTGAAAAAATTATTAATTTATAATTGAAATTAAATCATAAAATTTTGATTTACCTATTGCAAAATGAAAAAAATGTGATATAATAACAAAAAAATAAAAGTAATAACTAGGACAACACAAATAATAAAATATCTTTACAGAGAATCAAACAGAAGGTGAGAGTTTGAAAGTAAAAATTATTTAGCTAAAATAAAAATACGAAATATAGCTTATGTTATCACCTAGTTAAATTGCAAAACTGAACATAAATATGTTTTATTATATACTATAATAAAATATTTTCTATTAAAGTATACTCAAAAATGAATGTATTTAAAAAGTAGGTTTTGACGTAAATCTGCGTTAAAGATAAAGAGAGAGTAATTATTAAATTAAAGTTAATTATAGATAAAAGATTACTAAAAAAGGTGGTACCGCGGAGAAATTCGTCCTAACATACAAAAAATGTATGCTAGGGCATTTTTTTGTATACAACCAAAAACTATCACCTAAATTTGCAAATAAAAAAGGAGGAGAAGAGGATGCAAGAACTAAAAATCAAAGGAATTTACAAGCACTTTAAAGGAGACTACTACTTAGTAGAAGATGTCGCAAAAGACTCTGAAACACAAGAAGAATTTGTAGTATATAGGAAATTATATGAAGACTGTGGACTATGGATAAGACCAAAGAAAATGTTTTTATCAGAAGTAGACCACGAAAAATATCCAAATGTAACGCAAAAATACAGATTTGAACTACAAGACATACCAAGCAAAAAAAGGCAAAAATAGAACCGGTACCAAATTGCCCAAGAAAAGGCAAAAAGAGAACTGGCACCAAATGGTCAAATTGAAAAAAGGACAAAAAGAGAACCGGTACCAAATTGCCAAATTGACCAATTAACAAAAAGGAGGATTTATTATGTATAAAAAAGTAGAATTAAAAAATGGTTTTGTTGGAATGGAAAGAGAAGTTGCAGAAATGTGGAAGAAAAAAGGAATCATGCAAAAGAATTTTGATATGAATAAAGGCAAAAGATATTTCACATTTTATGATGGACCACCAACAGCAAATGGAAAGCCACATGTTGGACATATTGAAACAAGGGTAATGAAAGATATTATCCCAAGATATAAAGTTATGAAAGGATATCATGTTGATAGAAAAGCAGGATGGGATACACATGGCTTACCAGTTGAACTTGAAATTGAGAAGAAACTTGGAATTTCAGGTAAAGAGCAAATTGAACAATATGGTGTAGAAAAATTCGTAAAACAATGTAAAGAAAGTGTATTTACATATGTTCATATGTGGGAAGAAATGACAAATAAAGTAGGCTTCTGGGTAGACATGGATCATCCATATGTAACATATCATAATGATTATATAGAATCAGTATGGTGGGCATTAAAAGAATTATGGAAAAAAGGATTATTATATGAAGGACATAAAGTAATGCCATATTGCCCAAGATGTGGAACAGCACTTTCATCACATGAAGTTGCACAAGGATATAAAGATGTAAAAGATTTAACATGTATTGCTAAGTTTAAAGTTGCCGATGAAGAAAACACATATATATTAGCATGGACAACAACACCATGGACATTACCATCAAACTTAGCATTATGTGTTAATAAAGCATACACATATGTAGAAGTAAAAGCAAATATAGGAACAGATGATGAGCCAAAATACGAAAACTATATTTTAGCAAAAGACTTAGTAGAATCAGTACTAAGAGAAACACCATATGAAATTGTAAAAGAATTTAAAGGATCAGATTTACTTGGATTAGAATATGAACAATTAATGCCATTTGCCAAAGTAGATGGAAAAGCATTTGTAGTAATTCATGGAGATTATGTAACACTTACAGACGGAACAGGAATTGTTCACATAGCACCAGCATATGGTGAAGATGATAGTTTAGTATCAAAGCAAAATGGAATTGCATTTGTAAACTTAGTAGATAAATCAGGAAAATTTGTTCCAGAAGTTGAGCCTTGGGCAGGAAGATTTGTAAGAGACTGCAATGAAGACATCTGCAAATGGTTAGCAGAACAAGGCAAATTATTTAGCAAAGAAAAACATATACACTCATATCCACATTGCTGGAGATGTGACACACCACTTCTATATTATCCAAAAGAAAGCTGGTTTGTTTCAATGACAAAAGTTAGAGACAAATTAGTTGCAAATAATAATACAATAAAATGGTATCCAGACACAATTAGAACAGGAAGATTTGGAAAATTCCTAGAAAATGTAATAGACTGGGGAATTTCAAGAGACAGATATTGGGGAACACCACTACCAGTATGGAAATGTGAATGTGGCCATGAAGAATGTATAGGAAGTATTGCTGAATTAAAAGAAAAAGCAATAGACTGTCCAGAAAATATCGAACTACACAAACCATATATAGACAATGTTCATTTAAAATGCCCAGAATGTGGAAAAGAAATGACAAGATATAAAGAAGTAATAGATTGTTGGTTTGACTCAGGCTCAATGCCATTTGCACAATTACATTATCCATTTGAAAACAAGGAAGAATTTGAAAAACACTTCCCAGCACAATTCATTTCAGAAGCAATTGACCAAACAAGAGGATGGTTCTATACATTACTTGCAATATCAACATGTTTATTTGACAAAGCCTCATATGAAAATTGTATAGTATTAGGTCATGTTTTAGACGAACATGGACAAAAAATGTCAAAATCAAAGAAAAATGGTGTAGACCCAATGGAATTATTAGATACAGTAGGAGCTGATGCAACAAGATGGCATTTTTATGTAAGCAGTAGTCCTTGGTTACCTAAAAGATTAGGAATAAAAAATGTTCAAGAAACACAAAGAGGATTTTTAAGCACATTATGGAATGTATACTCATTCTATTGCCTATATGCAGAAATAGATAAATTCAACCCATTAGAATATAGTAATTTCAAATCAGAAAACATAATGGATAAATGGATTTTATCAAAATTAAACACATTAATTTTAGAAGTAGCTGAAAAGTTAGATAAATATGACATTACAGGTGCAGCAATAAAAATAGAAGACTTTACAGATAGTCTTTCAAACTGGTATGTACGTACAAATAGAGAAAGATTCTGGGGAGAAGAGCTAACAGATGACAAAATAGGAGCTTATACAACATTATATAAAGTATTAGTAAATTTAATAAAAGTTTCAGCACCATTTGTACCATTTATAGCAGATGAAATTTATCAAAACTTAGTTGTAGGACTTGACAAAAATGCACCAGAAAGTGTTCATTTATGTTTATGGCCAGAAGTAAATAAAAAAGAAATAGACAAAAAATTAGAAAATGAAATGGACTTAGCATACACAATAGTAAAACTAGGAAGAAGTGCAAGAAATACAGCAAATATCAAAAACAGACAACCACTTTCAAAAATGTTAATATCTGCCAGAACCTTACCAGAATACTATGGAAATATTGTAAAAAGTGAATTAAATGTAAAAGAAGTTGAACTTGGAGCTAATATGTCTGATTATGTACATTTTGAAATCAAACCAAATCTACCTGTTTTAGGAAAAGAATATGGAAAACTAATACCAAAAATTAGAGAAGCAATTTCAAAATTAAATCAAATGGATTTAGCTAATAAAGTAAAAAATGGTGGAACAGAATATATAGAAATTGATGAAGTACAAATACCACTAACTTCAGAAAACTTACTTGTAACAATGCAAGGAAAAGAAGGTTTCGCATTTGCTGGTGAAGGAGAAATAGGAGTTGTATTAGAAACAACAATTACACCAGAACTAAAAGAAGAAGGGTATGTAAGAGAAATTTTATCAAAAGTTCAAAATATGAGAAAAGATAAAGGATTTGAAGTATTAGATAAAATAACATTATATGTATCTGAAAATCAAATGTTAGAAAATCTTGTTAAGAAATTTGATAAAGAAATAATGAAAGAAACATTAGCAAAAACAATTGAATATAATACAAAAAGAGATACTTATACAGAAGTTTCAATAAATGGTGAGAAATTAATGCTTGATGTAGAAGTAATTAAATAAAACTTATATAATAAAAGCCACTATATAAATTATTTTTTATACCTTGGTATTGCAAAATAATTTATAGAGAGTGGCTTTCTTATTTTAATTTTTAATTAACTATTAAGCGGATTTACATATATAGTCTTATTATTTGTAAAAATAACCATTCCGGGCTTGCTTCCATTAGGTTTTTTTACAAATTTTACTTTACAATAATCAACAGGAACATTAGAAGAATTTTTTGCTTTGCTATGTTCAGCAGCAATTTTAGCACATTTAACAAGAGTATCATCAGAGACTTCAGAATCTCCACATTTTAATATAACATGGCTTCCATGAATATCTTTTGTATGAAACCAAATGTCAGATTTATTTGCAAAAGTAAATGTAAGCCAATCATTTTCCTTATTATTTCTACCTACATATAAATCAAAATCATCAACTTCAAAATGTAGGGGAGAATAATGTTTTTCTTGTTTCTTCTTTTTTGAACTTTTTGTTTTTTCCTTTTTATTTAATTTTAAACTATTTTTAAATATAACATTTTCAGAAATTTCTTCAAAAATATCTTGAATTTCCTCTAAAGTTGTTGCAGTTTCTAATTCATAAACTATACTTTGAATATAATCCAATTCTTGTTCTGTTTCTTTTTTTTGAATAGAAACAATTTCAAGAGCATTTTTTAGTTTTGAATATTTTTTAAAATATTTTTTTGCATTTAAATTAGGAGAATATTTTTTATCTAAAGGTATTTTAATTAAACTATTATTATCATAATAATTTTCAAGTTCAATATAATCTGTATGTGTATTTGATAATTTATATAAATTAGCAGTAATTAATTCTCCGAAAAGTTTATATTTATCCATTTCGTCACAATCTTTTAATTTTGAATTAATACTCATTAAACGGCTATTATATTTTTTTAATAAATCTAAAATCATTTTTAAAATACTGTTTCTATAGTTTGTGAATGTTTCTTTTGTTTCTCTATTAAAATAAAAATCATCAATAAAATTATTTAATTTATATTTTTGGTCATTTAAAGGAACTTCATCAGACCATGTTAATACATAATCATAAAGTTTATCTTTTTTATACAAATTTTCAAAAGTAAGATTATTAAAAGATAATACATTATTAAAATAATTATATAGTTTTTGTAAATTTTCTTTATTTGTATTTTGTATATTGCATTTTTCAATAGCATTTTTTACAAAAGATAAGCTAAAACCTGCAAAAGTATCAGAGATTATCTTTGAAAAATATTCAGAAATTGAATTTCCTTCAAAATTTAAATTATTTTCAATTAGTGAATAAAATTCATCAAAACTGTTTAATTTTGTATAATCTTGTTTATTAGAAATAGGAAAACTATATAATCTAGATGGTAAAATATCTCTATATAAATCATCTGTTGCAGTAATATGTCTTAAAGCATCAATTATTATATTTTTATTATTTAGTAAAATTACATTACTGTGTTTTCCCATTAGCTCTATAATTAAAGATTTAGTTTCAATTTCATTAAAATCATTTAATATATTAATATCAATTTTTACAAGTCTTTCTAATCCAAATGTTTCAATATTTGAAATTCTTCCGCCAATTAAATATTTTCTAAGTAACATACAAAAATTAGGGGCAACAAGAGGATTTTTCTTTTGATTCGTTGTTAAATTAATTCTACAATTATGAGCATCTATACAAATATTTAAAGAAAAATGAGTTTGATTAGCATAAATCTTTAAAAGAATTGTATTTTTATCATTCTGATAGATTTGATCAATTTTTCCACCAATTAAATCATTTTTAAATTCATTTACTAAAACTTTTGTAACAATTCCGTCAAAAGCCATATTATATCATTCCTTATTATAGATTTAAGTTTTTAAAGGATTACCTATAAACCTGTATTTTCATGTGCTACTAATAATATCACAAATTTAAGTTATTGTAAATAATCTAAAGGATTTACATAATTATTGTTTATTCTAAATCCAATATGGAGATGACACCCAGTGCTAGCACCATTTGTTGGTTTTCCGATTTGTAGGGTCAGTGTAAGTATTACCAGAAACATTATATACATATTTAGGACCTACATGACCTATAATTTGACCTTGTTTAATATTATCACCAACTTGGACTATATAATTAGGGGAGACATGGCAATATGATATTTTTATTCCATCTAAACTAGTTAGAGTAATAGTATATCCACCACCACCAAGAAAGGCAGTAAAAGTTATAGTTCCATCACAAGTTGCAATTAAATTAGTTCCTTCTGGTGCAGGAATATCTACACCTTTGTGATAAGTTGAAGCTCCTGTTGTTGGTGCTTTACGTTTTCCAAAAGGAGAGGAGATAGTTGTATAACCTGGAATAGGCCAAGCATAATTACTGTTTCCAAGAAAAATTACTTCATTTATTTCATTTTTTTCTGAGCATTCAAAATTTGATGAAGATGAAAAAACTGGAATAAAAAATATACAGATTATAATAGAGAAAATTATTATAGAATAAATTAATTTGTTCAATAAAACCTCCTTTAAGTGTATTAAATAAAAAGAAGAGTATAGTTTTAAACTAAACTCTTCAATAATATGGCAGGGGTACTAGGATTCGAACCCAGACAAGCGGTTTTGGAGACCGATGTGCTACCATTAACACTATGCCCCTAATTAGTTACTTAATTATATTAACATAGATTAATAAAAATTACAATACTTTTTTTAAATTTATTTATAAAAGAAACCACATAGATTTAATTAGAGGTATCTATGTGGTATATATTACTTAAATTTTATTTTTTAAAAATTTAAATTTTTATATTTTTTGGCAAAGAAAATTGTTGCAATTGTTATAATTGAAATTATTCCAATTATTATTGGAGCACCAGTATTTGGTAATGGCTCAGGAGCAACTGTATCATCTTTTGGAGGTTCTTCTTGTTTTGGAGGCTCCTCTACAGGAATTTCGTTTAGTCTTATTTTTGGTGATTCTTCAGATGTTTTTGTTTGATCTTTTCCATCTGGATCTATATAAACTACATCAAGTTTTAAATTAGTATTTAAAATTTCTCCAATTATGTTTTCATCAAATTCATCTTTTAATGTTAGAGTATATTTAACTGTAAGAACTTCTCCTGCTGATAGTTCTGCAACATTCCATATAATACAACCTGTTTCTGGGTCAATAGTTGTTGAAATATTTGATAAGTCAGTTCCTTCAACATAAGCAAATTCAAAATTTTCAATTATTTCTGGAGGAAAATAATCTACGATAGTTAGATTTGTTAATGTTTTTGATATTGGAACTAAATCAGAATATATGCTTTCTTTAATAGTTGTTTCAATTTCAGCATCTGAAATATTATAAAATTTTCCTATTGTTGGTTCTTCTTCTGTTCCAAATACACCTTCAATTACTTGACCATAAGTAATTGAGGTTTCACCATCTGTTCTAACATTAGCATCTTCATTTTCTATACCTGTTAATACAGAAATTACTTCTATACCATCTAAAGAAAGTAATGTTTCTTTAGTTGTATTAATTACAGTTGTTAATGCATCAATACTTACTAAATCTGAATTACCAACATTCATATTTGGTACACCATCTGTTAAAACAATTATGTATTTGTTTGAATCATCTTCAGAAAAATTTGATTTTGCTAATTTTAAACCAGCATCTAAGTCTGTATATGCCCCTGTTCCTTCAATAGAAGATATTTTTGTTTTTAAATCATCTAGGTTATTAGTAAAGTCACTTACAAGTTGAGCATCCTTTTCTGTACCCATTTCAGATGGAGTTGTACTTGATGAAAATGTTACAACACCAATTTTTAAAGTTGATGAGTTAAGTTCTAATAAACTTTCTACAAGAGAATTTGCTGAGTTTAAAACTAAATCCTTTCTTGTTGTTCCATCAGATACTTCTGTATTCATACTAGATGAACTATCAATTACTAACATTAATTCTCCAGTAGGGATAAAGTCTGTTTCATTGTTTTCTAGTCTTAATTGTATAGTTACTTGATGATTATTAAGATCAGAATCAACAATTTCTTTCTCTAGTGTAGAATTTTCACTTAATGGAATAGAACAAGTGTTGTTTTCAACTATTTCCATTGTTACACTACTTGGCACAGCAGCTAAAACACTTGTTGAAATTGTTATTACTAGTAAAAATAATAATAACGAAATTTTCTTTTTCATAATAAATTTCCTTCCTTTCTTAATGAATAAATTTAAGTGGAAAAGAATTGATAAAAATACTATTATTTCAAACTTTTCCTTTGTATTGTATAGAAAAGCTACTATACACTATCACTATTTTAATATATTAATAAAAAAAATTCAATACAATTTTAAAGAAATTTGTCACTTTTTATTTATAAAAAAAGAAGACCTTAATAGGTCTTCAATATGTCTTAAAAGATTAGCAACATCCTCCTCTGTTACCACCGCAACAGCAGCAGATTAAAAGTATAAGAATGATTATCCAACAGCAGTCATCACCAAATCCAAAACCACATCCGCATCCTCTATTTTCTGGCATAATAACCCCCCCTTTCATAAAAGAAATGCTTTTTCTAACTAAACCATAAGTAGGCTCTTTAGAATTTTTCTTTTGATAATATATAATATGGAAAAACAAAAAAAGTGTTACAAAAAAAAGTTGTCAATGGGGACGGAGATTTTGACAACTATTGTCAAAATCTCCGTCCCCATTGACAAGTGAAATTAAATTTCCTTGTTAAAATTTCCATTTGTGTAAATATTTCCTTCAAGTTTATTTCCACTAGAAACAATATCAATAATATTATTAATTTCTGAAATATCTTCATCTAAAACATCAATTCTAGCATAATCTATATTTAAGTTTGTATGCTCAATTGATGTAATTTTACTATTATAAATTGTTGTAACTGTTTGAATATTATCAGGAATTGCTCTAAATAAAAAACCTAGTCTATCTTTTAAGTAGTACTTATTTGAAGAATTACATTTATGACTACAAGAAGAATAGCATTTATTAGATTTGCCAAGTAAACAATAATTTGAAGTCATAAGAGGAGTTTTTCCATAAACAATAAGTTCTACATTTTTATTTGTTTTAAAATTTTCAATATCATTTTTATTTAACTCGGGAGAAAGAGTAATTGTATTTACAGGTAGTTCACAACTACTTAAACTGTTAAATATATTAAATGTATAATTACAAATAAATTCATAGTTTTTATAATTTTTTAATAATTCAAAATTTCCTATGTTAGATAAAACAAATCCAGAAATTTTATATGAATTTAGAATTTGTGGCAAATTTTTATTAATCAAATTATTATAATTATCTCTAATAATTGTAGGCATATAAATAAAAGTATCAAAACTATTACAAATCTTACTTATAATATTAGAAAACTCTTTATTTAAAAAGAATTTAAAAGGTATATAAATTCTTGAAACACCATGTAACAAGCTATAATCATAGTTTGAACTTATAATATTTAATAATAAACTTAATTTTTTTGCTGAATGTAATCTAGATAATGGTTCAAATTTAAAATCAATATCTAAATTTCTTTTAAAACTAGATATATATTTTTCTTCAAATTTATTTAAAGCTTGTCTTCTAAGTTCATTAATTCCACCAATACTAGAAATAAATAAATTTTCTCCTAAGTTAATAATAATATTTTGAAAATTATAAGGTGTGTTATTTGTTTTACATAACTGAGAAATTAACCTTTCTTTTGTAATAGGAGATTTTAATGCAATTTCAGGAATAATATCTGAAATAATTTCTACACTAATATTTTCATCATATACTTTTAATGAAATAGGGGAGTTTAATTTTACTGTCATTTCACAAGATAAATTAATTTTTCTTAATTCTTTATCAAGAGTATCTATAGCAGATGATGTTAAAAATTTATCTGATAATTTATAAATTTTATCACCTACAGAAATATTTCCTTTCATTCTACCAATTTTAATTTTATCTCCCAAATTTGCTTCTTTAATATTTTTATTATTTAGCATTAATTCAGATATAGTATATAAACTTGTTTCATGTTTTTTATTTTCAACACATATTTTATCTCCTACATGTAGCTTAGATTCTGTAGTAAAAGAAATATGTCCTTGATTACTATTAAAATTAGAAATAGTACCAAGAAATATCCCCATATTGTTTGATTTTTGAGGATAAATTAGTTTTTGATTAGAATTTGAATCTAAATGGCCATTAGAAAATCCACCTCTATTAAAAACTTGTAACAAATCTTGTTTATCAATTTCATCAATCTCAAAACTAATATTTTTTTCTGCTAAATCAATATATTTTCTATAAATACGAGTAACAGTTGCAACATATTCAGGAGTTTTCATTCTACCCTCAATTTTTAAGCAATTAACACCAGATTTAATAATTTGAGGTAAAAATTCTAATCCGCATAAATCTCTAGGACTTAAAAGATAACCTTTATCAATAATTTTGTCATTTTCTAATAGATCATATGGAAGTCTACATGGCTGAGCACATTTTCCACGATTTCCAGAACGTCCACCAACCATACTTGAAAACAAACATTGACCAGAATAAGAAATACATAAAGCACCATGTACAAATACTTCTATTTCAACATCTGAATTTTTGCAAATATATTCAATTTCTTTTAAAGAAAGTTCTCTTGAAAGTACAACTCTAGAAAATCCCATTTTTTGCAGAGCAATAACACCATCTAGATTATGAACAGACATTTGAGTACTTGCATGAACTGGAAGACCTGGAAAATTTTTTATTAAATATTTTGCTAATCCTAAATCTTGAACAATTATAGCATCAATTCCAAACTCATATGCTTTTTTGGCAAGAGCTATAGCATTATACATTTCATCATTTTTTATAAGAGTATTTAAAGTCAAGTTTGTTTTTACACCACGAACTTTAGCATAATTTATAGCTTGTTCTAATGTATTATCATCAAAATTTGAAGCAAAAGCTCTAGCACTAAAACTATTTGCACCAAAATACACAGCATCTGCACCATTTTGCACAGCAGCTTTTAAACAATCAAAATCTCCAACAGGAGAAAGTAATTCTATCATAAGACCTCCAAGTAAATAATTTTATCTAATTATATCACAAAAATGCAAAATTTTTAAGAATTTTGTAATATAAATGTAATAAAAAAAAATATATTATAAGTTGACTTTAAATGACTAAAAATGATATACTATTGTCGAACAAATAGAAAAATAATCAAAAGTCGTTATATAAAAATACAAAGGAAGTGTGATTAATGAGAAGAAAAATAATAGTAATTATAGCACTAGTACAAATAATTATGTTATTATTATGCTTTATAGGAAACAAATCTTTTGCAGTAAATCAATCAACAAGTTCAGATATAAATAGTATAGATTCAAATCAATATCCACAAATAAAAGAAATGATACAAAAACTAAAACAAGAACATCCAAATTGGAACTTCAAAATACTTTACACAGATTTAGACTGGAACGAAGTAATCGCAAATGAATATACAGGACATGGTTCAACACCAAGAAACTTAGTACCTGCAAATAGCAATTATGCTGATGAATGGGTTTGCCCAACATGTGGAGACAGAACTTATGATTCAGGAAGTTGGCATTGTGCATCACAAACAGCAATACAATATATGATGGACCCAAGAAATTCTCTTAATTCATCAGATATATTTCAATTTATGGAATTAACATATACAGACTATAATATAGATACAATAAGAGGAATGGTAAAAAATTCTAGTTTTTGGAATAATGAATCATACATAAATACAATTGTAACAGCTGCTCAAAAATACAATGTAAATGCCTACTATATTGTAGCAAGGATTTTACAAGAACAAGGTTCAGATGGTAGTGAATTAGTAAAAGGACAAGGATATAATGGCCAATATGTAGGAGTATATAATGTATTTAATATAGGAGCCACAGGGAACGGAAAAGAAAATGTTATATTAAATGGACTAGCAAGAGCACAAAGTGAAGGATGGACATCAATTGAACTTGCAATAGATGGAGGAGTTGAGATAATTGCTAGTAGTTATATATCAAAAGGTCAAAACACAATGTATTTCCAAAAATTTGATGTAGAAAATTCAGATGGTAAATTATACTGGCACCAATATATGACAAACTTAATGGCAGCACAAAGTGAAGGCTCAAAATTAAGAAGCACTTTTGAAGAATATAATTCATTAGAAAAAGAATATACATTTATAATACCAGTATACAAAAACATGCCAAGTAATGCCTGTAAAAGACCTAATGATCAAGGACAAGACATCACTATAGATCCAAGTTATGGAGATTTGGTAAAATGTAATGCAGACCCAAGTTTAAGATTAAGAGATGCTCCAAATGGTAATGACACAGGAGAAAGAATCTATAATGGAGAAATTGTTACAAGAATAGAAAAAGCAACAGAAAAAATCAATGGAACATATTGGGATAAAATAAAAAAATCAAACGGTGTAGAAGGATATGTGGCAAGAGAAACATATGAAAATGAACCAGTTTACAAATTATACCTAGAACCTATTAATAATGAGGAACCAAATACACCAGATATTACAGATGACCCAAATGATGATATAGTAAAAAATGAAAAAATCAAAGTAAATAACACCAAAAATGAAGTAACAACAATTCCTTCTGCAACAGTAAAAGAAATAAAAGAACTTTTAAATACAGATATTGTTGTAAAAAATTCTAATGGAGAAGTTATTGATGAAAATTCAAAACTAGCAACAGGATATATAGTTAATGATAAATATAAAATAGCTGTTCTGGGAGATGTAAATGGAGATGGAGAAGTAGATGCAAGAGATTCATTGAGAATTTTAAAAAATTCAGTTGGAACATATGATTTATCTGGAGAATATTCAATTGCGGCAGATTTAAATAAAGATGGATTTATTGATGCAAGAGATTCATTAAGAGTTTTAAAATATTCAGTAAATACATATAAAATAGAAATTTAATTAAGAGGAGATACATTTATGAAAAATAAGATTTTTAGCATAATATTTATAGTTATATGCATTATTTTAGCGCTTGAATTAAAAGTAAGTGCAAGGAATATTGTTTCTACAGATAAAGAAGTTAATTCTGGTGACGGAAATGTGACAATAACTATAACATCAAAACAGCCTTTAGGTTCTTATGCAATAGATTTAACAGATGCAAATGGACTTGAACTTATTAGTGCAAGTGGAGGTACAGTGAGTGCAGACAATAAAAAAATAACAGGTTCGTCAACTGATGGAGTCACAACTTTAGGAAGTTATACATTTAAAGTACCAACAGTATCTCAAGATACAACATATAATATAAAATTTCATGCTTCAATTATGGAAGATCCAAATGGAAACTCAATTGAAGATGAAGACAATACAGCTGTATTAACAGTTAAAGCAAAAGTAGAAACACCTCCAGCAAATAATACAACAGACAATAATTCAAATAGTAATAACAATAACACAACAACACAAGAAAAATCAAGTGAAGCAAGACTTAGAGATTTTGGAATAACACCAAATGACTTTTCAGGATTTAAAAGAGATACATATGAATATAATGTAGAAGTACCAAATAATGTAGCAGAAGTAGAAGTATATGCAAGAACATTAGATTCAAATGCTAAAATAAAATCTGGAACAGGAAAAATATCTTTAAAAGAAGGGCAAAACAAAGCAGAAGTAGTTGTTGTTGCAGAAGATGGTAAAACAACAAAAACATATACATTAAATATAACAAGGCAATCAGCAGAAACTCCAGCAGAGCCAGAAACAGAACCAACAACTCAGCCAACAACAGAACCTACAACAGAAAATACAAATGAAGAAAAACTAGGATTAAGTAGTTTAACAGTAAACCAAATGAATTTAAAACCTAATTTTAGTACAGATACATATGAATATACAATAGAATTAACACAAGACATAAATTCACTTGAAATAGAAGCTAAATCAAATAAAGACACAGCAATAGTAGAAATATTTGGAAATGAAAACTTACAACAAGGAGAAAATTTAATTACTATTATTGTTAGTGATACAAGTTCTGAAGAAAACACAATATATCAAATTACAGTTAATAAAAACTTATCTGAAAAAGAAGTAGTATCAAGTGTA
>ERZ1643249.2248-NODE-2248-length-18358-cov-5.646725_pt1 | contig 18358 bp, 19 predicted proteins | sample MGYA00579263_ERZ1643249 | MGnify/ENA primary metagenome ERZ1643249 (study PRJEB29033, sample SAMEA4952264) | chicken gut metagenome | biome: Broiler Chicken; feature: Gastrointestinal Tract; material: Caecum | place: Ireland | collected 2018 | study: Broiler... | reverse complement strand
TTTTTCCGATGCGCATGTCCCCGGAAAAAACGGATTTTGATTGATTTTCCCGCCCCCACGGGCGGGAAAACTCTGCCGAGGGCCTTTTATATATGCAAGATCAGCTATTCTTCTTACATCGGCATGAGGCTTTTGGCAGTCTGTTTGTGCATGTTTTCTCATTACGTGCAAAAACATGTAAACATATGGAATAATTTTGTGCAAAATGTTAGGAAAAGAAAATTGCCATCTGTCCATCTGCGTGATACAATAGACCACAATGGAAAGACATTAGCGATGTGCTTAGCAAAAGGAGGATCCATGTATGTCGCAGAGACCCAGGTATTTCATTGTGGAGGCATCCGCATTGCCGGAGATCTATTTGAAGGTGGCGGAGGCCAAGCGGTTGCTGGAGACCGGCGAGGCACAGACGGTGAATGCCGCCACCCAGCGGGTGGGCATCAGTCGCAGTGCGTTTTACAAATATAAGGATGCAGTACGTCCGTTTCGGGATATGCTCCACGGTCGGATTGTCACCATCCAGATCCTGCTGCGCAATCGGCCGGGAGCACTTTCTGGCGTGCTGAATATGTTTGCAGATTGGGGGGGCAATGTCCTCACCATCAATCAGGCCATCCCGGGCGGCGAGTCTGCGGCGGTGACCCTGGGTCTGGAGACTTCGGGATTGAGCATGGAACTGGAAGATCTGCTGGCCACCTTGCGGGATTTGCCGGAAGTGCTGCGTTGTGAAGTGTTGGCCGGATAAGACAAGTGAACGAGGTGAACAACATGGTAAAAGTAGCGATCTTGGGCTACGGCACCGTGGGGTCCGGAGTGGCTCAGGTGCTGTGTCAAAATAAAGATGCCATTGCCCGCAGTGTGGGGGACGAGGTGCAGGTCAAGTACATCCTGGACGTGCGGGACTTTGACCAGTCTCCCTATGGTGGTACCTTTGTGAAGGACTTCTCGGTGATCGAGGAGGACCCGGAGGTGTCCGTGGTGGTGGAGACCATCGGCGGAGCCACGGTGGCTTTGAACTTTACCCAGCGGGCTCTGAGCGCTGGCAAGCATCTGGTGACTTCCAACAAGGAGCGGGTGGCCTGTCACGGGCTGGAGCTCACCCGACTGGCTCAGGAGAAGGGCGTGTGCTACCTCTTTGAGGCCAGCGTGGGCGGTGGCATTCCCATCATTCGCCCCTTGACCATGTGTCTGGCGGCCAACCAGATGGAAGAGGTCTGCGGCATCCTCAACGGCACCACCAACTATATCCTCACTCGGATGATCGGGGCGGGGCTCTCCTTTGAGGCGGCCTTGAAGGAGGCCCAGGAGAATGGATATGCCGAGCGGGACCCGTCGGCGGACATCCTGGGCTATGACGCCTGCCGGAAAATCTGCATTTTGGCGGATCTGTCTTTCGGCAAGAATGTGGACCCCCAGCTGGTGCCCACCGAGGGCATCACTGGTATCACCCTGGCGGATGTGGACTATGCCGACGGTGCAGGCAAGAAGATCAAGCTGCTGGGCCGGGCGCTACGCCAGCCGGACGGACGGGTGTGTGCCTATGTGGCGCCCCATCTGGTGGATGGAAGCCACCCCTTGGCTGGCGTAGAGGATGTGTTCAATGCGGTGCTGGTGAAAGGAGACGCCGTGGGCGAGGTCGTGTTCTACGGCCCTGGCGCTGGCAAGCTGCCCACCGCCTCCGCTGTGGTGGCGGATGTGATGGACATTGCCCGCTCTAAGGGGGCCCGTCCCCCCATCACCTGGGAGCAGGGTGATGACCAGACGCTGTGCGGCACCGACGAGCTGGCCAGCCGCTTTTACGTGCGGGTTCAGGCGGGGGCGGACGCTCTTCGCACCCACGTGGGTGAGATCAAGCTGCTTGCTCGCAGCGGGGCGGCAGCCGGTGAGACCGCCGGTATCACCGAGCAGGCCATGACGGAGCAGCAGCTTCGCTCCAAGCTGGAGGGGATGGAGGTACTCTCCCTCATCCGCGTGCTCAACTGACCCGCCAGATCGGCATAGTATAGGGCAGAATACAGCCCGAAAGGATTGAATGTGCAATGGCATTAATCGTACAAAAATTCGGAGGTTCCTCGGTGGCAAATGCGGAGCGTGTGCGCAATGTGGCCCGCATCATCACCGACGCATACAAAAAGGGAAACAATGTGGTGGTGGTGCTCTCCGCCCAGGGAGACACCACGGACGATCTCATTGAGAAGGCCCTGGAGCTCAATCCCGACCCCTCTCGCCGAGAGATGGATATGCTCCTGTCCACCGGCGAGCAGATTTCCTGCGCCCTGTGCGCCATGGCCATCGAGAAAATGGGCTACCCCGTGGTGTCCCTCACCGGCTGGCAGGCGGGATTCCACACCAATTCCGGCTATACCAATGCCCGCATCAAGCGGGTGAAGCCCGACCGCATTCTGGAGGAGCTGGACAAGCGGCGCATTGTCATCGTCACCGGCTTCCAGGGCCTGAACAAGCACGGGGATATTACCACCCTGGGCCGGGGCGGCTCGGATACCTCGGCAGTGGCTCTGGCGGCCGTGCTCCACGCCGACCTGTGCCAGATCTACACCGACGTGGACGGCGTGTACACCGCCGATCCCCGCCTGGTGCCCAATGCCCGGAAGCTGGAAGAAATTACTTATGAAGAGATGCTGGAGCTGGCGTCCCTGGGCGCTCAGGTCCTGCACAATCGCTCGGTGGAAATGGCTAAACGCTACGACGTCCGGCTGGAGGTGCTCTCCAGTTTCACCGATGCACCCGGTACAAAAGTCAAGGAGGTAGTCAAGCGCATGGAAAAGTCTCATATCAGCGGTGTGGCCAAGGATAAGAACATTGCTCGTCTGGCTCTGGTGGGCCTGGAGGACACCCCGGGTATCGCCTTTAAAATCTTCTCTCTGCTGGCCCGGAACAACGTCAACGTGGACATCATTCTCCAGTCCATTGGCCGCAGCGAGACCAAGGATATCAGCTTCACCGTAGCCAAGAGCGACATGGAGCTGGCTCAGAAGCTGCTGGAGGAGAATCGGGATGTAATCGCCTTCGACCACATCGACGTCTCGGACAACATCGCCAAGGTGTCCATCGTGGGCGCTGGCATGATCAACAACCCCGGCGTGGCCGCCACCATGTTCGAGGCTCTGTTCAATGCGGGCATCAACATCAATATGATTTCCACCAGTGAGATCAAGGTCTCTGTGCTGGTGGATAGCTGCGATGCCGACCGGGCGGTGCAGGTGGTGCACGATCGGTTCTACGACGAATTCAACGGCGCACGGTAATTTGTAGACAAAAAGGGGTGGCCCGGTGGGGCCACCCCTTTTGCGTGGAATAGAAAAAACGGGGGAAACAGTTGCAACAAGGGGGGAATAATGATACAATCAATACGTATTGTCTTGCGAATCCATGGATTGGGCAGGACGCGAAGCAGACCTTTTATGCGAGGTGCGAGGATTGTATTTAAAAGCGCTGGAGATTCAGGGGTTTAAGTCCTTTCCGGAGAAGACGGTGTTGACCTTTGGCGCCGATATCACCGTGATCGTAGGCCCCAACGGATCGGGAAAATCCAATATTGCCGACGCCATACGGTGGGTGATGGGGGAGCAGTCCACCCGTACCCTCCGGGGCAACAAGATGGAGGATGTCATCTTTGACGGCACCGCCAAGCGCAAGAGCCTGGGGTTTGCAGAGGTGACGCTGGTGCTGGACAACAGCCAGCACCTGCTGGACCTGGAGGAGCAGGAGGTGGCGGTGACCCGGCGGTACTACCGTTCTGGGGAGAGTGAGTACTACATAAACCGCCGTTCCTGCCGCCTGCGGGATATCAATGAGCTGTTTATGGACACTGGCCTGGGCCGGGAGGGCTATTCCATCATCGGGCAGGGCAAAATCGACGAGATTCTGTCGGTGAAGAGTTCGGACCGGCGTGAGGTCTTTGAAGAGGCGGCGGGCATCTCCAAGTACCGCCACCGCAAGGAGGAGGCGGAGCGGAAGCTCCAGCGCACCGAGGAAAACCTGGTGCGCATCAACGACAAAATCGGCGAGCTGGAACTCCAGGTGGAACCCCTGCGGGTGCAGGCGGAGAAGACCAAAAAATATCTGGTGATGCGGGATGAGCTGCGGGGGCTGGAGATCTCCCTGTGGCTGGAGCAGCTGGAGCAGCTGCGCTCCAGCAGCATCCAGCTGAAAGCTGCTCTGGATACCGCCACCGCCCACCGGGAGGCCCTGCGGCAGGAGCTGGAGGGACTTTACCAGCAGGCGGAAGGATATGCCCAGCAGATGCAGCAGCATGAGGTGCAGGCCGAGGAGATTCGGCGGGCCCAGAGCGACCTGGAGCAGCAGGTGCACCAGGGACAGAGCCAGTTGGAGCTGTTGCGCCGAGATCAGAAGAACAACACCGACAACATCCAGCGCATCCAGAACGAGCTGGAGCAGCAGGCGGGGCGGGCCGGTTCTCTGGCCCAGCAGGTGCAGCAGCGCCGGGAACGCCTGGAGCAAGTGGAGAAGGCTATGGCGGACTGCCAGGCCCAGCTGGAACAGTTGGAGGAGAAAAGCCGCCACCTCATGGACTCGGTGGGCGGCCTGGACCAGGAGCTGGCCCAGCTGCGGGAGCAGGAGCGCTTGGAACAGGCATCCGCCGGAGAGGCCAAGGCCCTGTTGTCCGCCCTGTCTGCGGCGGGACAGGAGCTCATGGACCGGGAGGAGAGCGTGGCCCGGGAGCTTTTGGAGCAGGAGGCTCAAAAGCGGGACATGGAGGAGGAACACGGACGCCTCCAAGGTCAGCTGGACAAGTTGGTGGAGGAGCGGGACGGAGTGTCCAACACCATGGCAGGTTATCAGATGCGGCTGCAAACCCGGCAGCGGAAGGCTCAGCAGGCCATGGAGACCCACCGCCGCCTGGAGATGGACCACAACAACCTCCAGTCCCGCATTCACATGCTCTCCGAAATGGAGAAATTCTACGAAGGATATTCCAAATCCGTCAAGCTGCTCATGGGCGAGGCCAAACGGGGCGGCTTGTCGGGAATTCGCGGCCCGGTGGCGGGGCTCATCCATGTGCCCGATGCCTATGCTGTGGCCATTGAAATTGCCCTGGGTGGCGCCATGCAGCACGTGGTGGTGGAGCGGGACCAGGATGCCAAGCAGGCCATCGGCTGGCTCAAACGCCGGGACGGTGGCCGGGCCACCTTCCTGCCCATGAACACCATGCGACCGGGTTCCCTCCGGGAGACGGGGCTGGAGTCCCAGCCCGGGTATGTGGGCATGGCCAATGAACTCATCGAATACCACGAGGATTATCAGAATGTGATGTCCAATCTGCTGGGGCGCATCGTCATCGCCCAGGATTTGGACCAGGCCATGGCCATGGCCCGGCGGTATGGACACCGCTTCCGCATTGTCACCCTGGACGGCCAAGTCCTCAACGCCGGCGGCTCTATGACCGGCGGTTCTGCCTCCCGGTCTGCGGGTATACTCTCCCGGGCCAACGAGCTGCAGCGGCTGCGGGGCCAGATGACCGCCTTGGAGCAGGAGATGGCGGGGTCCAAAGAGCAGTTGGCCCAGGTTCAGCGGGAGCAAGCGGCGGCGCAATACGAATTGGACAACGCAGCCTCTCAGCTGCGGCAGGCGGAGGACGCCGTGCTCACCCATTCCCAGCAGCTGGAGCACCACCAGCAGCAACTCCAACAGGTGGAGCAACGGTGCGCCACCCTGCGCCAGGAGCGGGAGACCTTGCAGCAGCGTGGGGAGGAAAACGCCCAGGCGGCCCAGCGGGCCAAGGAGCGTATCACCCAGCTGGAGGGCTCTGCGGCGGCCATCCAGGCCCAGTCCCAGGACAAGACCCAGGGCCAGAGCACCTTACAGCAGCAGCTGGAGGAATGCAGCGAGGACATGGCCGCGGTGCGGGCCAAACTGGCCGGGCTCCAGGGCGAGCAGAACGCCATGCAGGTGAACCTGTCCCAGCTGGAGCAGTTGCAGCAGGACCTGTCTGGGGACACTGCGGGCCGTCAGGCTATGGTGGAGCAGCTCCAGGCCCAGAACCAACAGATTGTCCAGCAGATGGTGGAGCAGGACACCCAGGTGCAGGCTCTTCTGCGCCAGCGGGAGACCTGGAGCGGACAGCTCACCGGAGTTAACCAGAAGAAGCTGGAGCTGGAGGGAAAGCGCAACCAAGCGGACAAGCAGGCCCGGGAGAAGAACAACGACCTGCTCAACATGGAGCGGGAAGTGTCCGTGCTGGAGCAGAAGTCCATGGCGGCGGCCATGGAGGAGGGCCAGATTTTGGACAAGCTGTGGGAGAACTATCAGCTCTCCCACGAGGCGGCCCGCAGTCAGCGGGTGGAGTTGGAGTCTGCCGCCAAGGCCACACGGCGCATTGGGGAGCTGAAACGGGGCATTTCTGCCCTGGGCAGCATCAACCCCGATGCGGTGGAGGAGTACCAGCGGGTCTTTGAGCGGTACAGCTACTTCACCGACCAGCGGGACGACGTGTCCGGGTCCAAGCGGGAGCTGGAGGGCATCATCCGTCAGATTACCCGGGAAATGACCGACATTTTCCGGGAGAAGTTCCAGGAGATTCAGCGGGCTTTCCAGGAGACGTTCTTAGAGCTGTTTCGAGGTGGCAAGGCCACCTTGGAGCTGGAGGACCCGGAGGATGTGCTGGGCTGCGGCATTGAGATCAAGGCCCAGCCCCCCGGCAAGGCGCTGAAGATCATCAGCTTGCTCTCCGGCGGTGAAAAGGCCTTTGTGGCTATTGCCCTGTACTTTGCCATTTTGAAGGTGCGGCCCACTCCTTTCTGTGTCATGGACGAGATCGAGGCGGCCTTGGACGACGCCAACGTGGTGCGCTATGCCCAGTATCTGCGGCGGATGAGCGACCGGACCCAGTTTATCGCTATCACCCACCGGCGTGGCACCATGGAGGAGGCGGACGTCCTCTACGGCGTGACCATGCAGGAACAGGGCGTCAGCCGCATTCTCACCATCAATCTCAACGAGATGGCGCAGGAAATCATTCCAGAAACAACATAAGAGGTGACCAAACATGGGTTTTTTTGATAAAATCAGAAAGATCGGAATTTTTAATGGCTTTTCCAAACTGGATGACGACTTCTACGACGAGTTGGAGGAGTCTCTGGTCATGGCGGACATGGGGGCGGAGACCACCATGGAGGCCGTGGAGGAGCTCAAGCAGCGCTGCAAGCGCAATAAGATCAAGGACACCGATGGGGCCAAGGCCTGCATGAAGGAAATTCTGGCCGAGATCCTCACGGTGGGCGACCCCCGGGTGGATATGAGCCGCACCCCTGCTGTGGTGCTGTTCATCGGCGTCAACGGCGTGGGTAAGACCACCTCCATCGGCAAGCTGGCCGCCCGCTGGAAAGGTGAGGGTAAGCGGGTGCTGCTGTGCGCCGGAGATACCTTCCGAGCCGCCGCCGCCGACCAGCTCACCATCTGGTCGGAGCGGGCCGGGGTGGACATCATCAAGCAGCACGAGGGGGCAGACCCCGCCGCCGTGGTGTATGACGCCATGAGCGCTGCCAAGGCCCGAAAGACCGATGTGGTGCTGGTGGATACCGCCGGGCGTCTGCACAACAAGCAGAACCTGATGAACGAGCTGAATAAGATCTCCCGGGTCATTGACCGGGAGTGCCCCGACGCCAGCCGGGAGACCCTGCTGGTGCTGGACGCCACCACCGGACAAAATGGCCTCATCCAGGCCAAGCAGTTCGGGGAGAGCGCTGGCATCACCGGTATTGTCCTCACCAAGCTGGACGGCACCGCTAAGGGCGGCATCGTCATCGCCATCGCCCAGGAGCTGGGGGTGCCGGTGAAGTACGTGGGCGTTGGCGAGCAGGTGGGAGACCTGCAGCCCTTTGACGCCAAGGCGTTTGTGGAGGCGCTGCTGTAATGACTTGGTTGATGGTAAGTCTGCTGGTGGCGGTGTACGGCGTGTGGTATGCCGTCAATCCCCGCCCCTATTTGCAGCGCCGCATGAAGCGGAAGGACGTGCCGGAGCAGTCGGTGCGCACCGCCCGCATGGTGGGAATTGTCCTGGCTGTGCTGGGCATTGGTGTGGCTATGATTCAGGCCGTGAACCTGGGCCTTGTGGGCTAAATGTAAGGAGGAGAAAGATATGACTCGTTTGGATGGAAGAGCGGTGGACCAGCTCAGAGACATTCACATTGAAACCAATTTTGTCAAATTTCCCGAGGGCAGCGTCCTCATCACCTGTGGCAACACCAAGGTGCTGTGCTGCGCCAGCGTGGAGATGACTGCTCCCCGGCACGTGGCCGAGGGCACCGGCTGGGTGACAGCGGAGTACTCCATGCTGCCCCGGGCCAACCGGGAGCGGTCCCGGCGGGACGTGTCCAAGCTGAAGCTGTCCCCCCGCTCGGCGGAGATTCAGCGGCTCATTGGCCGCTCCCTCCGGGCGGCAGTGGATTTGACCATGCTGCCCGACATGACCATCACCGTGGACTGCGACGTGCTGCAGGGGGACGGCGGCACCCGTACCGCCAGCGTCACCGGCGGCTTTTTGGCCCTGGCCATGGCGTGCAACAAGCTGGTGTCCGACGGAGTGCTGCCCGCCTCTCCCGTAAAACACTATGTGGCCGCCATCTCTGCGGGCATCGTGGACAACGTGCCCATGCTGGACCTGTGCTATGAGGAGGACTCCTCGGCCATGGTGGACCTGAACTGTGTGATGAACGAGCAGGGCGAGCTGGTGGAGTTGCAAGGTACCGGAGAGGGCCGGGCGTTCACCATTGCCGAGCAGCAGCAGCTGGTGGCTCTGTGTCAGAAGGGCATTGAGGAGCTCATCGCACGTCAGAAAGAGATTTTGGAGGGTTGAGGCATGAAACTGGTATTGGCCAGCCAAAATGAGAAAAAACTCAAAGAGATGAACGACATCCTCTCTCAGTTGGGTATTGAGGTGTGCCTCCAATCCCAGCTGGGGGTCCACGTGGATGTGGAGGAGACCGGGGAGACCTTTGAGGACAACTCCCTGCTCAAGGCAAAAGCGGTGATGGAGGTCACAGGGATGCCCGCCATCGCCGATGACTCTGGCCTGTGTGTGGACGCTCTGGGGGGAGCCCCCGGTGTATACTCCGCCCGGTACGGTGGACCCGGTCTGGACGATGCGGGGCGGTACCGTCTGCTGCTGGAGAATATGCGGGGCCAGACGCCCCGTACCGCCAAATTCGTCTCGGTCATCACCTGCTGCTTCCCCAATGGGGACGTGATCACCGCCCGGGGGGAGTGCCCCGGCACCATCGCCTATGCGCCCCAGGGCGAGGGCGGGTTCGGGTATGACCCCGTGTTCTTCCTGCCCCAGCGGAAAAAGACCTTTGCCCAGCTGACGGCGGAGGAGAAAAATGAGATCTCCCACCGGGGCCGTGCTCTGGCCCTGTTCCAGGAGAAGCTGAAAGAATATTTAAACAAATAAAGGAGTTCAAATATGGATTTGACAAGCAAGCAACGGGCCCAGCTGCGTGGGCTGGCCAACAACATCGACACCATCCTGCACATCGGCAAGGACGGCATTGGAGACAACCTCATCCGCCAGGCGGATGACGCCTTGGAGGCTCGCGAGCTCATCAAGGGTAAGGTGCTGGAAAACTCCATGCTCTCCGCCCGGGAGGGCGCCGAGGAGCTGGCCCGTGCCACCCGCAGCCAGGTGGTGCAGGTCATCGGCACCAAGTTTGTGCTGTACCGGGAGACCCACAGCAAGGAGAAGGACAAGCGCATCAAATTGGTCAAGTAAACTCCGGTCGACATAGAGATCATTCAAATGGGAAAGGAATGTGATGGGAAGATGAGAATCGGCATTTACGGCGGAAGCTTCAATCCCCCGCATCTGGGCCACATGGCCGCAGCCCGGGCTGCCATAGACAGCCTGAACCTGGACCGGCTGGTGTTGGTACCCAACCGTCAGCCTCCTCACAAGCAGCTGCCTGTCGGCAGTCCAACCCCTCAGCAGCGCATGGCCATGACCGCAATGACAGCGGACCAGCTGGGTCCCAAGGCAGAGGTATGGGACGTGGAGCTCAGACGGGAGGGAAAGAGCTACACCGTGGACACCTTGGAGCAGGCGGTGGAGCGGTGGCCAGAGGATGAGCTGTGGCTGCTTATGGGCTCGGACATGTTCCTCTCCCTGGAGGACTGGCATCTTCCCCAGCGCATCATGGAGCTGGCGGGAATCTGTGCCTTTGCCCGCACCCGGGAGGACATGGACCGCTGCCACACCCATTGTGCGACTCTGACCCAGCGCTATAACGCCCGGGTCCAGGTAATTGAGATTCCCGATCTGCGGGAGGTCTCCTCCACCCAGATTCGCAGCCAGCTGCCCCAGGGTGAGGGGATGCAACACCTCTCCCAGCAGGTATACGGCTATATCCTGCGGGAGCACCTCTATCACACCCATGCCAATCTGGCCCAACTGTCGGTGGAGGAACTGCGGTGCGTGTCCAACTCCATGGTCAAGGCCAAGCGCCTGGCCCACATCAAGGGAACCGAGGAGGAGGCAGTGCAGCTGGCACGCCGCTGGGGCGCCGATGTGGATCAGATGCGCCGGGCGGGGATTCTCCACGACTGCACCAAGTATTTCCCCCTGGAGCAGCACCTGGCCATCTGTGATCGGTATGGCTTCCCTCTGGACGAGATGGAGCGCAGATCGGAAAAGCTGCTCCACTCCAAGAGCGGTGCCGCCCTGGCTGAGCATGTCTTTGGGCAGGAGCAGGCTGTGGTCCAGGCCATCTCCTACCATACCACCGGGCGGGCCAACATGACCCTGGAAGAGATGATTCTCTACATGGCCGACTATATCGAGCCCAACCGGGTCTTTGAGGGTGTGGAGGAGATGCGAGAGCTGGCCTACCGGGACTTGAAGGCGGCCATGCTCATGGGCGTGGAGATGTCCATGGAGGACATGCGGGAGCGTAACCAGCCCATTCACTGTAACACCCTGGAGGCCTACAACTGGCTGAAAGAAACTTGAGAACTGGACACCCCTGAGGGGTGTCTGTGAAAGGAGAAATATCATTGTTAACTTCAAAGGAAATGATTGCACTGGCCGTTCGGGCCCTGGACGCCAAGAAGGGCAAGGACATTAAGGTGCTCTACACCGCCGACCAGACCACCCTGGCCGATTACTTCGTCATCTGCACCGGTACCTCCAACACCCAGGTCAAGGCTCTGTCCGATGCTGTGGAGGATGCCATGACCAAGGCAGGGGAGGAGCCTCACCACGTGGAGGGGCACCGGGGCGGCCAGTGGACCCTGCTGGACTACTCCGCCATTGTGGTCCACGTGTTCACCGAGGAGGCCCGGGAGTTCTACGCTCTGGAGCGCCTGTGGTCCGATGCCACCCCCGTGGACCTGGACGAGTACCTCATCAAGCCGGAAGCTTGATTTCACGGACAAAAAATTCCCCTGTGCTGCAAAGCACAGGGGAATTTTTGCACTTGACGGATCAATTAGTAGTTCATGCAGCGGCGCTCAAAGTAGGCCTGGGGATGAGCGCACACGGGGCAGACCTGGGGAGCATCGTTGCCCACGTGGACGTGGCCGCAGTTGCGGCAGATCCACACGGTCTGCTCACCGGCGGAGAAGACCATGTCGTTCTCCAGGTTGGCCAGCAGCTTCAGGTAGCGCTCCTCGTGCTCCTTCTCGATGACGGCGACCCCTTCGAACAGAGCGGCGATGCGGTCGAAGCCCTCCTCACGGGCGGTCTCGGCCATCTCCTTGTACATGGTCACCCACTCGTAGTTCTCACCCTCGGCGGCAGCCTTCAGGTTTTCACGGGTGTTACCAATGCCGCCCAGCTCCTTGAACCAGATCTTGGCGTGCTCCTTCTCGTTGTTGGCAGTCTCGGTAAACAGAGCGGAGATCTGCTCATAACCCTCCTTCTTAGCCTTGCTGGCGAAGTAGGTGTATTTGTTGCGGGCCTGGCTCTCACCGGCAAATGCTGCCCACAGATTGGCCTCGGTCTTGCTTCCCTTGAGTTCCATATTGTTACCTCCTTTAAGTGACGCTCATAGGATGAGCTTTTCTTCATGATACTACACAGATAGCTGGGAAGCAAGAAAAAATTTCTTAATTATTTTTCAATTTTTATCCCATACTTCTAGTATCACGAAAAGGAGTGTGAGGATATGAAACGCAGACTTTCTGTTTTCTTGTTGGCGGTAATGGCCACGTTTGTATTTGCCGGATGTTCGTCCAACGATCCGGTGAAAACCACGCCTGAGGCGGTGCCTGCCACCCAGGTGCCCAACGACGCAGATCAGGGGGGTGGAGCCGGAGGCACCAACGATGAAAACAACGACGGCACACCGGATTCCACCCCGGACCCGGATGAGCGGGTGGAAGACGGCCTGGACGACATCAAGCAGGACGTGGAGAACGGGGTAGACGACGTGAAGGACGACGTGGAGCAGGGCGTGGATGACGTGAAACGGGGCATTGACGATGCCGCCGACAAGGCCCAAGATGAGATGAACCGCATGAAAGACGAGGCCAGCGAGTCCATGAAATAAAACAAGCAGCTGCCAGGGGGTTGCCTTGGCAGCTGCTTTCTATCTTATTGATAGCTGATGTACTTTTCCATGGTGTCCAGCACGCCGGTGCCTCCGGGCTCTTCGCCAATCTTATGGAAGTCATGGCGGAGATAGAAGGACTTGGCCCGCTGGTTCTCCGGGGCGCAGCGGAGTAGAAGACGCTTGCGGCCCAGCTTCCGGTAGCAGGAGATGGCCTGGCCCAACATCTGCACCCCCAGGCCCTTGGAACGGTAGGGGGGAAGCATGCAGAAGAAGGGAATGCGGCCTACGCCTTCTTCCGCCTGTTGCTGCCAGTCCATTTGAAGAATCCCGGCGGGCTCGTCGCCCAGCAGAGCCACCAGAACACTCTCCGGGGCGTACTCGGAATTTTTCCTCATCACGTCCAGGAAGGCGGCGCCGTTAAAGTGGTCCATGGTGCCGTGGCTGGTCATCCAGGCCTCTTCCCGAGCCTGCTGATACAGGGCCTCCTCTTCGGGCAGCTGCAAGGGGCGGAACCGTAGACTGTTGTGCCGCATGGCATCCAGCATGTCGGACCCAGAGTTGTCCTTGGGGTGGATGCGGTTGGCCAGATCACCCAGGTGGCTGTTGTCGTTGTAGTAGCAGATGTTCACCTGGTCGTTCTGGAACTGGAGCTTGGCCACACAGGTGTTGTCACCCAGAGGCATATAGCCCATCTCCTCCACAGGGACGCCCAGCCAGCCGGAGATTCCGGCCCGGATGGCGCTGCCGTGGGAGAATACCGCCACCGTCTGATCGGGGTGGGAGGCGGCAATGCTGGTGATGGCGCACATCATGCGCTCCCGGACGCCGGGGAAGGTCTCGCTGCCATCCACGTGCCACTGGGGATCGCAGAGGAGGAACTGGCGGAGGCTCTCCGGCTCGGCGTGGAGAATCTCGCCCCAGCTGTGGTCTTCCCAGCAGCCGGCCCCCACTTCCCGCAGGTCCGCGTCCACACACAGCGGCAAGCCCCGGGACAGACAGATGGCCTTGGAGGTCTCCATGGTGCGGGTCAGGTCGCTGGAGTAGACGGCGTCCACGTGGACGTTTTCAAAACGCTTGGCGAGGGCCTGAACCTGACGGTAGCCCAGGGGAGTGAGCAGGCCATCGTACCAGCCGTGACAACGGCGGTACAGATTGCCCTCCGCCTGGGCATGACGGATGAGATAAATTGTGGTCATGTTGGTTGTTCTCTCTTCTCTCGTCAGGAAATTACCAGGGGCGCACGCCGCCAGTGAGTTGGGCGATGGACTCCAGGCCTTGCGCCTGGGCCAGCTCCTTCAGACCGTCCCGCACCTTCACAGGGGTGTAGGGGTCAGCAAAGCAGGCGGTGCCCACCGCCACAGCGGAGGCGCCGGCCAGCATCAGCTGGGCGGCATCGTCGGCCTTGGACACGCCGCCCATGCCCAGAATGGGCAGATTCACAGCCTGGGCCACTTCCCAGACCATGCGCACGGCCACGGGGAGCACGGCGGGGCCGGACAGACCACCGGTGTTCATTTTCAGAATGGGGCGGCGGGTGTTGATGTCAATGCGCATGCCACGCAGGGTGTTGATCAGGGAGAGGGCGTCGGCCCCAGCGTCTGCCACGGCCCGAGCGATCTCGGTGATGTCGGTGACATTGGGGGAGAGCTTCACCATCACGGGGACGGTGGAGTGGGACTTGGCCATGTGGGTGACCTCGGCGGCCAGCTCGGGCTTGGTGCCATAGGCCAGACCGCCCGCCTTGACGTTGGGGCAGGAGATGTTCACCTCGATCATATCTACGCCAGCGGCAGACAGCTTCTCGCACATCTCGCCGTACTCCTCGGGGGTGTTGCCCGAGATGTTGGCGATGACCTTCACGTCATACTGACGCAGGAAGGGCAGCTCTTCGGCAATAAAGGCGTCCACACCGGGGTTTTGCAGGCCCACGGAGTTGAGGATGCCCATGGGAGTCTCTGCAATGCGGGGGGCGGGATTGCCCTCCCGGCGCTGGGCGGTGAGGCCCTTGACGCAGATGCCACCCAGCTCGGACAAATCGTAGAACTGGCCGTACTCCCGGCCGAAGCCGAAGGTACCGGAGGCCACAACCACGGGGTTTTTCAGTTCCACACCGGCCAAATTGACCTTCATGCAGGGTTCAGTCATCCCAGGACACCTCCTTGGAGTCAAATACAGGTCCGTCTTTACACACGTGCTTCTGGTGTCCGTCCGCGCTCTTGCAGGCGCAGACCAGGCAGGCACCCACGCCGCAGCCCATACGCTCCTCCATGGAGACCTGGCAGGGCACTCCCATGGCCTCAGCCACCTTGGCTACCGAGCGGAGCATGGGCTTGGGGCCGCAGGCCAGTACGGCGGTGTAGTCGGAATTGCGCTCCAGCTCCTCCCGCACCAGGGCGTCCACAAAACCGTGGTGGCCCATGGAGCCGTCGTCGGTGGCCACGCGTACCTGGCTGCAGCAGGTGGCAAACTCCTCCACCAGCATGGCGTTGCCCTGAGAGCGGAAGCCCAGGATGGCGGTGTTGTTCACCCCGGCGTGCTTGGCGCAGCCCAGCATGGGGGGCACGCCGATGCCGCCGCCCACCAGCAGGTAGCGGCCCTGGGGCTCCATCTGGAAGCCGTGGCCCAGGGGGCCCAGCACATCCAGCTCTTCGCCCACCTGGCGCTGAGCCAGCCAGCGGGTGCCCTCACCCCGGGCCTCAAAGACCATGCGGATAAGGTCTCCTTCCACAGACCAGCTGCAAATGGAGATGGGGCGGCGCAGCAGCAGGCCTTCCCCACAGCGCACGTGGACAAACTGTCCGGGGCGGGTGATCTGGGCGGCCATGCCGTGGCTCTGGAAGGTCATGGACACACCACCGGAGGGGAGGTGTACGGCCTCCACGATGGTGCAGCGTTGTTCTACAGTCATATCTCTCTCCCTCTCTTGGCTTAGCGCACGGTGATGTATTCCTTCAGCTCGTCCCGCATCTTCTCAGCGGCGGCACGGGCGGCCTCCTGGTAGTCCAGACCGTTGTTGTCGGTCTTTTTCCAGGCGCACATGATGGAGCGGGAGGCGTTGATGATGGCGCCGCGGCCCAGCTCGTCAAAGGCGTTGCGCACGTCCTCAGCAGTGCCGCCCTGAGCGCCGTAGCCGGGGACCAGGAAAAAGGTCTTGGGCAGGCGACGGCGCAGTTCCTTGAGCACGGAGGGGTGGGTGGCGCCCACCACAGCGCCCAGAGCCTGGTAGCCGCAGGCACCCTCGGTGTCTTTGCCCCAGCGCTCAATGAGGTCACCCATGACGGTGTACACCACACGGTCACCGGCCACCATGTCCTGGAGCTCCACAGAGGAGGGATTGGAGGTCTTGGCCAGCACGAAGGCGGACTTGTTGCGGGCCACGCACTCCTTGAGGAAGGGCTTGATGGCGTCAGAGCCCATGTAACCGTTGAGGGTTACACAGTCGGCGTCGAAGGCGGAGAGGTTGGCGCTGCCCACCTGGGTGGTGCCCAGCCAGCCCTCAGCGTAGGCGGTGGCGGTGGTGCCGATGTCGCCCCGCTTGATGTCGGCGATGACATACAGGCCCTTGCTCTTGGCGTAGGCCATCACGTCCTCCATCACCTTCATGCCACGCCAGCCCAGCATCTCGAAATAGGCGGCCTGGGGCTTGACGGCGGGGACCACATCGCACAGGGCGTCAATGAGACCGCAGTCGAACTCGGCCACCGCCTCAGCGGCGGCTTCCAGGGTCTCGCCCAGACGGTCGGTGTGCTTTTTCAGAATGTGAGGGGGAATGTACTCCACACGGGCGTCCAGACCGGCCACGGTGGGGTTGGCTTTCTCACGGATCTTTTCCTGCAAAACATCAAATGACATCTCTTTCATCCTCCTGATAAATGATCTGACCCATCGAAATGGTATATTTCACTTTGCCTTTCAGCTGGAAGCCGTGGAAGGGGGTGTTGCGGCCCTTGGATGCGAAGGTGTCCCGGTTCACCGTCCAGACCTGGTCGGGGTCGAAGAGCACCAGATCCGCAGGACGGCCCTCCTGGAGGGTGCCGCCAGGCAGCCGGAGCAGGGAGGCGGGGGTGGTGCTCATGCGGTCGATCACCTTCATCAGGGACATGTGCCCGGCGTGATAGAGGTAGGTGAGGGCGAGGCCCAGAGAGGTCTCCAGCCCCACCATGCCGCTGGGGGCTTTCTCCAGGGGCTGGGCCTTTTCCCAGGCGCAGTGGGGGGCGTGGTCGGTGACAATGGCGTCAATGGTGCCGTCCTTCAGACCCTCCAGAATGGCGGCCCGGTCCGCTGCCGTTCTCAGCGGGGGATTGACCCGGGCCATGGTGCCCTGGCGCAGCACCTCTTCCTCGGTGAGAATGAAGTACTGGGGGCAGGTCTCACAGGTGACAGCCACACCCTCCGCCTTGGCCCGGCGGATGATGTTCACGGTGCCAGCGGTGGAGATGTGGCAGATGTGCACCCGGGCTCCGGTTTCTTTGGCCAGCATCACATCCCGCATCACCTGCAATTCCTCGGCGATGGCGGGGCGACCGGGGAGACCCAACTGGCGGGAGACTACACCCTCATTGACGGCGTAGTTGCGCACCATGTCCTTATCTTCGCAGTGGTCCAGGATGGGCAGGCCCAGGGTGCGGGCCTGCTGCATAGCCTGGCGCAGCAAGGCCAGGTTCTGGACGGGTACGCCATCGTCGGTGAAGGCGGGTACGCCCGCTTTCCAAAGGGCCTGGAAGTCGGTGAGGGCTTCGCCCTTCTGACCCTGGGTGACAGCACCAGCGGGATAGACGTGAATACCCGTGTGGGCGGCCTTCTCTTTCACCCGGGCGACCACTTCTGGGCAGTCGGTGGCAGGGCGGGTGTTGGGCATGGCCACCAGGGTGGTCACGCCGCCACGGGCGGCAGCAGCGCACCCGGTGGCAATGGTCTCTTTATCTTCCTGGCCGGGCTCTCGCAGGTGGACGTGGAGGTCCACCAGGCCGGGGGCAACCACCAGACCGCTGGCGTCCAGCGTGGAGCAGTGCTCCTCGGGGGTAGTAAGGGATTCGCCCACAGCGGAAATCCGTCCGTTGTCAATCAATATATCACAGATTTGATTCAGGCCGGTGGAGGGGTCAACCACATGTCCACCTTTCACCAGTAATTTCAAATTTCTCACTCCTCATGTTACTTCTACTTATATATTCGGCCTATTATACACGAAATAGCAGCAAAATGCAATTCGTAATTGCAAAAAAGTATGCCATGAACCCCAAAAAAGTGAAGTGAAACACGGGATGAAACAGGGCGGGACTGCCAAGATGGGGAACAAAAACGACAGAAAAGGCATCTGAAAAAACAGATGCCTTTGCAAAGAGCGTTTCCATTGAGCCTCGAGAACTCAAAGAGGCTTAATCTTGATTACCACACAGCCGTATGTTTCTTCCTTCTCCTTGGACCACCAGCCCTGATAGGTGTCTTGAACCAGTTGTTCCACCGTAATTCCTTGGTCTGCAAAATCCTCTTCCCAGAAATCCTGGTAGCAGGTTTTGAAGTCTCCATAAATGTGCAGGCTTTCCACCAGTACGGTGACCCGTTCGTTGGATTCCGTGTTATAAAATGTGATGGTGTCTCCGGGGCGGATGTTTTGCCGCTTCTCATCATACAAACGGTACTCCCGACGTTTTTGCCCGGATTTGACGGTTTCAAAATTTTCGGGGTACAGCCCCATTTCGTGATTCATATGATCCACCTTCACCTTCTGAATGGGATGAAAAAACAAGAATCTCGAATGCAAACGCATTCGAGATTCTTGGTACGGCTGGAGGGATTCGAACCCCCGACCTTTTGGTTCGTAGCCAAACACT
>ERZ1643249.2246-NODE-2246-length-18366-cov-7.103162_pt1 | contig 18366 bp, 11 predicted proteins | sample MGYA00579263_ERZ1643249 | MGnify/ENA primary metagenome ERZ1643249 (study PRJEB29033, sample SAMEA4952264) | chicken gut metagenome | biome: Broiler Chicken; feature: Gastrointestinal Tract; material: Caecum | place: Ireland | collected 2018 | study: Broiler... | reverse complement strand
GGTGTTTATAATGAAAAAATTTATGTTAAGAGTAATGCCAATCGTTCTTGTAGCTGTATTTATTGTTACTTGTCCAGTTTTAGCTAAAACTGCAGCTGAAATAGAAAATTTAGCTAGTGGTAATGGTGTTGATAATGTAAATACTGCTGTTAATAGTATATGGAGTACAGTGCTTACAGTGCTTCAAATATGTGCAATTGCAGCTGTGGTATTTGCTGGTGTTAAATATATGTTTGCAGCAGCAGATCAAAAAGCAGAAATTAAGAATGGTATGATTGGATTAGTTGTTGGTGCCATTTTAGTTTTCGCAGCTAGTACAATTGTTCAATTTATTATTAATGCTGGTAAAAATGTTATGAATGTTCAATAGAGTGATACTTTTTACTATTGTTAAGAAATCCTTGATATAAACGTAGGTTTGATATCAAGGGTTTTTTTAAATAATAATGTTTTTTCAATTGATTAAATTTATAAGATATAGTATAATAAAATTAGGTGTAGGAAAAGAGGGATTTATATGAGATTGAAGAAAAAAATCTTAAAAATAGCAGGAATATTTATGTTTTGTTATTTTGTATTTAGTACACAAATTTTTGCTACTTTGGGAGAAGGGTTTAATAATAGTATTTATAATAATGTTACTTCTGAACAAGATACAGAATTGGATGGACTTTTATTTAATATAGCTGGTACTGTAATGTTGATATTGCAAATATTAGCTCTTGCTGGTGTTGTAATAACAGGTGTTAAATATATGTATGCTGGATCTGAAGATAAAGGAAAAATAAAACAGACTTTAATTTGGGTTATTATAGGAGCTATACTTGTATTTGCGGCATCAACTGTTATAAATTTTGTATCTAATACTGGAAATAGTTTATTGACTAATAATATAAAATAATATTATGTTAAAAATATGTTGTTTTTATAGTACAATATTGTTACAAGAATGTAAAAAAAATATAAAATGATATATATGGTTATTTTTTATGTTATAATACAAGTATTAGTAGTTTATGTTAGGTATAGGAGCGATAATAATGAGAAAAATAAACAATAAAAATAAGGTAGTAAAAGTTTTATCTGTTATTGTATTTTTATTTTTTTGTACTTTAAATGTATATGCTGACACTTTTTGGGAACAAGCTCAGAATTGGTATACATCAGGTTCTACAAATATATATTTAAATGCATCTGTTATAACAGATATAGGAAAAATGGTTGAAGTTATTGGAACAGCAGTTATTGCAATAGCAACTGTTATTTTAGGCGTAAAGTATGTATTAGGAAGTGTTACAGAAAAAGCTGATGTTAAAGAAAGTATGATCACTTTATTGTTTGCATGTTTATTCTTTTTTGGATGGTCAAACTTAAGAGGAATATTCATAAAAAATATAGGTTATGATTCTAATGGCGCAGTAACTGGAATAAATGGACTTACTCAATTATTTATTTTTGCTGGTAATAATGGCGGAACTTTAGAAAATGCTTTTGCATCGATTTTTTCTGTGGTAATTATAATTGCTAAAATTATAGCGGTATTAGTTACTATTTATATGGGTGTAAAATATATTTTTGCTGGGTCAGAAGGAAAAGCTAAACTTAAAGAAAAGGGAATAATGTATATTATAGGTATAGTTTTAATATTTACTACTTTAAATGTATTATCTTTTATATCAGATGCAATTAATAATTCTTTATAGATTTTGGGAGGATTTGATATGGGAAGAACTTATGGTGTTCCTCGTAGTGCAAAAGGCGAGTCTAGAATTCTTTATATTTTTACAATAAAATCTTTAGCAATAACTTTGATTTTTGGTGCTATTGGATGGTTAATAGCTTCAGGAATAGAAATGCTAATTAGTTTATCTTTAATTATAAAAATAATTATAATTGGTTTATTTGGAGGTATAGGATTTATAATAGGAGCAGCTAGTATACCTGATAATCCTATTATGGGACCTCTTCAAAAGGCTGGAGGAGAGCAAATATTAGATATATTGTTTAGGTTAGTTACTTTTAGGAGTAAAAAAAAGATATATATTTATGGATTGACTAGAGACAATACTAAACCTAGAGAAGTAGAGCCTAAAAACAGTATAGTAAAATTTATAAAAAATAAATAGGAGGTATATATGACAATTATTATTATTGCTATTATTGCATTAATTATTATACTAATTATTTTCCTAATTATGTTGATGATTACAAAGAGAGAAACAACTACTCTATCTACAATAGACGATAAGGGGAAAATAAAAGATGATAAAGAATCTATAGAAAAAAATATAGAGTTAGACGAGAAAAAAAAATATAAAATAAGTAATAACAAAGAAAAAGATGTGCAAAATGATACAAAAAAAGAAGATATATTTAGGTTTATGGAGTTTGATAGAATACTGGATGATATGATTGTTCAGAAAGGTGGAACAAGATTTACAAAAGCTATTAAATGTAAAGGTATAAATTATGATTTAATGTCTGAAGTAGAACAGCTTGCAGTAGAAGAAGGATTCATTACTTTTTTAAATACGCTAAAATATCCTATTCAATTATATGTTCAAGCTCAAAATGTTGATTTAAGAAAGACTATTGAATTATATAAACAAAATATTTCTGGTATAGAGAGTAGTTATAATGATATTACTACGCAATATCAAAAAATGGTAAGCTCTTTTGATACTGATGAAAAAAAGTTGCATGATATTACTAGAGAAAAGGATAGCATTACTAATGTATATGAGTATGCTAGAGACATGATGAGCTATGTAGAAAAAATGGACAAAAATAAAAGAATGCTTCAAAGAAGTTTTTATATTTTAGTATCATATAATACTTCTGATATATCTTCAGCAGATAAATTTAATAAAACTGAATTAATCGACATGTGTTCTAATGAATTAACAACACGTTGCCAAGCAATAATAAGTGCTCTTTCATCTTGTTCGGTTTCAGGAAATATTTTAAACTCAAATGAGCTAGCTGAATTATTATATAATGCATATAATAGAGATGAAGCTGGAATAATGAGTGTAAAAGATAACATAGAATCAGGTTTCTTTAGATTATATTCTGTTTCAGAAGATGCTTTTACGAAAAAACAAGAAGCCTTAGAAGATTATTTAAATTCGCAGGCTAGACTTAAAGCATTAGAAGCTATTAAATATGCTATTGTTAATGATGAATTTGAAACTCCAGCTATGCAACAATTAAAAGAAGAAGAAGAAGTTAGCAAAAGAGCTACAGCTATGGTTAATAATGAAGATTATGATCAAGAATTAAAAAATAAAGTTAATAAAAAAATATTGTCTGATTTTAGAGAAACTAAAAAGCAGTTACTAACTCAGGATGCAGAGCAAAAAAATATTGTTATAGAGCAATCAAAAGAAGATATGGAAGAACTAGAAAAAGTAAAAAATAAAGTTGAAAAATATGAAAAAGAGCATAATATTATTAATAATAAAAATGAATCTATAAAAGAAAATAATATTGAAGCATCTATATCTTTATCAGATAATAACTTGAATCAAAATTTATATAGTAACTCTAATATAGATGATGGAGATGAAAGTATAATATAGGGGATGATATAAAAAATGAGTAATGGAAAAATATCAAGAAAAGAAATGAGAAAATTACAAATGCAAAAAGAGGAACAAAATAAGTTAGAGCTTTCTCAAGATGACCAAGTTAATAGTTTAGAAAAAAATAAATCGTCTTTACATGATTTGTTGGCTCCTTCTGGAATAGATGCAACACATTTTGACTATTTAGAGATTTTTTCTAAGATTTCTAGATTTGCTAGGACTTTTTATATAACGACACTTCCAAGACAAGCTACTTTTCCGTATTTTTTAGCGCCACTTTATGAATTTGGGGATGCTAATACATCAGTATATATTACTCCAATATCTGAGAATGTTTCTATAAAAGATTTGAATAAAACTATAGTTGAACTAGAATCTGAAAGAGTGGTTGCTAATAATAGAGGAGATATAAATAGACTTTCTGTATTAGGAACAAAGCAAGCAGAAGCTGAGGAATTAAGAGATCAAATTGCAGCTGGTTATAATAAGCTTTTTGATGCTACAATTATATGTACTTTATTTGCTTATAGTAAACTGGAGCTAGATAAATATTCTGAAATTTTAACAATGGAAGCTTCTAAAAATCAATTAGGATTAAAAACAGCATGGGCGCTACAGGAAGAGGGATTTAAATCTAATTTGCCATTAAATGATAATCGTATTTCAAGAAAACATACATTTGATAGAGGATCAATGGCAACAGTTTTTCCTTTTGTTAATGCAGAAGTTGGAATGGATACAGGTATACCTATTGGTATAAATAAACAGACTGGATTGCCATTAATTTTCGATAATTTCAGTAGCTCTTTAACAAATTATAATATGATTATATTTGGTAAATCTGGTTCTGGTAAATCAGTAACTATAAAAACAATTATGGCTAGATCTGCAGTATTAATGGGAGTAGAAAATTTAGTACTTGATGCAGAAGGAGAATATACTGTTGTTGCTGAAGCTCTTAGAGGAATAAATGTAGATATAAGCCCAATATCAGATACAATTATTAATATATTTGATATTGAAACTGAAATTGTAAAAGACGAAATAACAGGTAAAGAGCGAGTTGAACTTAATGTTGAAAATAAAGTAGAGGATGTAACTCAAGCATTACTTACAATGGCAAGAGGGGCAACAAAGTCTGATGAAGTTAATGAATTAACAAAACAAATTATCGCTGAAATAGTTGCTGAAGAATATAAAGCTATAGGAATTACAAATGATCCAGAATCATTATTTGCTAATAATAGTGAAAGTGGTTTAGGAAGAGTAAAAAAAGAAATGCCAACTATATCATCATGGTATGAAAGGCTTGTAACTAAAAGACTTGAAAATAAAATAGATACATATCAATATCATTTTGACTACTTGGTTAAAGTAATGAAACAGTATTGTAAAAAATTTAATGGACAGATGGCATACTTTGATGGACAATCTACTTTTGAATTATTAGAGAGTTGTCCTTTTATAAATATAAATATTTCTAAACTTGAAGAGAGATTTGCAAGACCACTTGCTCAACAAATATTGTTATCTTGGATTTGGGAAAAGTATGTTAAGAAAAATAGTGAAGATAGAAAAAAAGCTAGATCTAAAAGAGTACTTGTTGATGAAGCATGGATGCTATTAGCTTATCCAGAAGCAGTTGATTTTTTAAATACTATGGCTAGACGTGCTAGAAAAAGGAATGTTTCATTAACTGTTGTTTCACAAAAATTTCAGGATTTTTATGAAAATAAAGCTTGTCAAGCAGTATTAACTTCTGCAGAAACAAAATTGTTCTTAGCACAAGATAAATCTGAAATAGAATATTTAAAAGAAGTATTTAAGCTTAGTGAAGGTGAAGCAAACTTTTTGATTACTTGTTCAAGAGGAGAGGGATTAATAAAGATTGGATACCAGTCAGCTGTTATTGCGATAAGACCTACTCAAAAAGAATTTGAATTTGTTGAAACTAATCTTCAAAAAATATTAGAAATGAAAAATAAAAGGGCTATAGCAAGTGAGTAATACTATTTATATAAAATTGAAATATAATTATTAAAATATTGTTATTAAATATTTTTATAATATAAGTATTTTATAATAAGTGAGGTTTATATATTATGAAAATAAAGAAGAATATAATTTGTATAGTATTTATTATTATTGTAATATTTAGTGGAAATATAAAAATATATGGAGCTACAAATTCTGAATATGGAGGAAACACAGGATCAATTGACATAACAGAGTCAACGATAAAAGATAATGTAGTATTAGATTATATAGGTTCATTTATTTTTGCTATAGGAAATATATTTCAAGATTTAACATCGTGGATAATGGGGGCAGTAACAGGTGAAAGTTCGTTTCCTTGGGCAGATTTAGTAGTATTTAATACTATTCCAATGTTAGATGTTAATTTTTTTCATCCAGATGCTAATTCATTATTAAGTTTAGAAAATCCAATAGGTATGGGAGAAATAGTAAGAAATGTATATTTTACAGCATTATCTATAGGAATAGGATTCTTAGGAATAATTGTTGGAGTTATGGCAATAAGGATGGCAATAACAACAATAGCATCAGAAAAGGCAAGATATAAAGAATCAATAATAACATGGCTTACAGCAATAGTATTGTTGTTTGGGTTACATTATATGATATCATTTTTGTTTTATTTAAATGAGGAATTAGTAATAACAGCTAGTAAAATATTAGGAACAGCAATAACAGAGTCAGGTGAAGATATAAGTGCAATTATAAATCAAGATTTAGATCAAACTAAGAAGACGGTTGTTGATAATTTTATAGAAGAAAATGGAGGGGAAATGTCTGATTCTGACAAAAGCATTATAGAAAATAATGTTGATATTACGTATCTATTGTTAAATAATCCAACTTTTAGAGAAGCATTAAATATGGTATCAGGAAGTGATACTACTGGAATATTAGAACATCTAGGGAGGTTTGGCTCTATAATATTAGAGGGAATAACAGTAGGAAATTATGATTCACCAGAAGAACAACAATTAGCCTTTTTAGCAAATTGCGTTTCTATTATTTCAAATGGAGTAGAAGGATATGAGAGCATAAATGGAGAAGGAGGATTTTTAGATAATAAAAGAGCAGAGTTTGAAGCTACAGAATCATTAGATACGAAGATAATCAAAATAGCAGTTCAATTTGCTTTAGTGGAAGATATAACAGATAAGCTTGATAGTGTAAAAAATAGTGAAGATGGAACTATTACAAAAGATATAGCTGTAAACTTTATAGTAGAAAATGGTGGACCTAATATATCGAATTACACAGAAGATCAATTAGCGGATTTATATATAGAATATTGGACAGATATTTATAATGATATTCATGGAGATAATACAGAATCTTATCTTCAGAGTGAAATAAATTCCTTAAAAAATACAAGTGATATGAATGATCAAGAAAAGAAAACAGCTAATGCTTTAATTACTGTATATGAGTATGCTTTACAAGCAGGTAGAGGGGGATTAAATTTAAGTGGTAAAAATAGTAATATAATATCAAATTTAGGAGAATATTTTAAACAAACAGCTTGGTCAATAGATGAAGATGAAGGAGGATGGGCTCCTACTAAAAGTAATATTATTTCTGCTATATTATATACAATATTTATATTTGAATCTATAGGATTTTTTATATCATATTTAAAGAGACTATTTATAGTTGTAGTACTTGCAGTATTAGGACCATTTGTTGTAATATATGATTTTTTTGTAAAGGCAGCTATGGGATCGCAAAAGAGTATATTTGGAGTATGGTTAAAAGAAATATGTACATTAATATTTGTACAAACATTTCATGCATTTTTGTTAGCTATAATACTAACTATAATTGTTAAAATAATAGCAGGTTCATATGCTTCTACATTAGATGGAGGAATCAAAGCAGTTGGATTATTATGCATATTTGCATTAATGGCATTACCAAAATTGGAGTTACTTGTAAAGAATATATTTGGATTAACATCAGGAGTAGCAGATCCAAGTTTAAAAGGAGGATTAAAGTCATCTATATCAGGAAGTTTACTTGCATTAGGGTTTGGTAAGAAATTATTAGATAATCCAAGAAAAATTTTAGGAGGAGCAGGAAGATTTGTAAAGAGTAGTTTTGCAGTTAGAAATGCAAGAAATAATAGAAATGAATATGGAATACTAAAAAAAGGAAATTCTGGAAGCTCCTCATCAGGAAATAAGTCAGGAGGAACTAAAAGAACAATTACAGGATATAGAGGAGATGTTCCAAAGTTAACAGGAGGAAGTTCAGCAGAATTAACAAGAGCAATAAAATCATTAACAAGTGAGCTAAGAAAGCAAAATATGAAAAGTGACGAAAAAGATGATAAAGACAAATTAAAAGAATTAAATGATGCTATAGAGAGTGCAAAAAAAGAGAGAGTAGAAGCATTAAAGAGTATAGGAACAGGAGTAATGGAAACAGTTGGAGCATTACATGGAGGAGTAGCGGGAGCAGTGATAGCAGCAGGAACTGATAATAATATTGCAGAATATACATTAACAGGAGCAGGAATAGGAGATACAGTAGGAAAGACAGTAACAAATGCAGCATATTCAACAGCAGGAATAGCAAAAGTAGCAAAAGATGGAATAAAAGCAGAAATAAGAGCACATACAGGAAATACAGGTAAAGCATATAAACAATTTGAAAAAGAGATGAAAGATGAGATGAAGAGAAGTAATGCAGAATTAAATAAAAAGATATATGAATATTCTAAAAGAAGTGTAGGAACAAAAAATAATAATACAAGGGTGAGAACAAAATTACCTGATAAGAAAAATACAAATATTGATGCCGGTAATATATAAAGGAGGAAAAAAGTAGTATTTAATACTACAATTTAATGTGCTTATGGTAAGAGAATATATAAATAATATAATATATAGTATACGTAAAAAATTGTTAAAAATGACTAAAATTCAAAAGTTAGTAGTTTCAGTAATTGCTCTTTTTGTAATAATGATAATAAGTAAAGTTATTCCTAATTTTTTTAAAGATAGTGAGTTAGGATACAATTATCAAGAAGATGATATTTTTACGTATAATTTGCTACAGAGCTCTATAAATGATAATAATTTATTTGTTACATTAAAATCAATAGTAGATGATTTTTTAGGGAAAACAAATAATTTTTATAATGGAAAAAATATTACTGTAGATGATATATATAAAGAGTGTTTAACTCAGGAATATAGAAAAAATATATCCAAAAATGAATTTAAAGTAATATATAATCAAATTATAGAAAAAGTTGATAAAATAAAATTAGTAGAAGGAGAATTTATTCCTGAAAGTATAACAGTTGACTCAAATGGAGACTATATATTAAAATATTCTAATAAAATAGATGAAAATGAGATTGATGTCTATATTGGCTTAAAAATAAATGATACTACTAAAAAGTATTATGTTTGGTATTTAGAATAAGTATAAGTGAGGATTATATACATGAAAATAAAGAAGAATATAATTTGTATAGTATTTATTATTATTGTAATATTTAGTGGAAATATAAAAATATATGGAGCTACAAATTCTGAATATGGAGGAAACACAGGATCAATTGACATAACAGAGTCAACGATAAAAGATAATGTAGTATTAGATTATATAGGTTCATTTATTTTTGCTATAGGAAATATATTTCAAGATTTAACATCGTGGATAATGGGGGCAGTAACAGGTGAAAGTTCGTTTCCTTGGGCAGATTTAGTAGTATTTAATACTATTCCAATGTTAGATGTTAATTTTTTTCATCCAGATGCTAATTCATTATTAAGTTTAGAAAATCCAATAGGTATGGGAGAAATAGTAAGAAATGTATATTTTACAGCATTATCTATAGGAATAGGATTCTTAGGAATAATTGTTGGAGTTATGGCAATAAGGATGGCAATAACAACAATAGCATCAGAAAAGGCAAGATATAAAGAATCAATAATAACATGGCTTACAGCAATAGTATTGTTGTTTGGGTTACATTATATGATATCATTTTTGTTTTATTTAAATGAGGAATTAGTAATAACAGCTAGTAAAATATTAGGAACAGCAATAACAGAGTCAGGTGAAGATATAAGTGCAATTATAAATCAAGATTTAGATCAAACTAAGAAGACGGTTGTTGATAATTTTATAGAAGAAAATGGAGGGGAAATGTCTGATTCTGACAAAAGCATTATAGAAAATAATGTTGATATTACGTATCTATTGTTAAATAATCCAACTTTTAGAGAAGCATTAAATATGGTATCAGGAAGTGATACTACTGGAATATTAGAACATCTAGGGAGGTTTGGCTCTATAATATTAGAGGGAATAACAGTAGGAAATTATGATTCACCAGAAGAACAACAATTAGCCTTTTTAGCAAATTGCGTTTCTATTATTTCAAATGGAGTAGAAGGATATGAGAGCATAAATGGAGAAGGAGGATTTTTAGATAATAAAAGAGCAGAGTTTGAAGCTACAGAATCATTAGATACGAAGATAATCAAAATAGCAGTTCAATTTGCTTTAGTGGAAGATATAACAGATAAGCTTGATAGTGTAAAAAATAGTGAAGATGGAACTATTACAAAAGATATAGCTGTAAACTTTATAGTAGAAAATGGTGGACCTAATATATCGAATTACACAGAAGATCAATTAGCGGATTTATATATAGAATATTGGACAGATATTTATAATGATATTCATGGAGATAATACAGAATCTTATCTTCAGAGTGAAATAAATTCCTTAAAAAATACAAGTGATATGAATGATCAAGAAAAGAAAACAGCTAATGCTTTAATTACTGTATATGAGTATGCTTTACAAGCAGGTAGAGGGGGATTAAATTTAAGTGGTAAAAATAGTAATATAATATCAAATTTAGGAGAATATTTTAAACAAACAGCTTGGTCAATAGATGAAGATGAAGGAGGATGGGCTCCTACTAAAAGTAATATTATTTCTGCTATATTATATACAATATTTATATTTGAATCTATAGGATTTTTTATATCATATTTAAAGAGACTATTTATAGTTGTAGTACTTGCAGTATTAGGACCATTTGTTGTAATATATGATTTTTTTGTAAAGGCAGCTATGGGATCGCAAAAGAGTATATTTGGAGTATGGTTAAAAGAAATATGTACATTAATATTTGTACAAACATTTCATGCATTTTTGTTAGCTATAATACTAACTATAATTGTTAAAATAATAGCAGGTTCATATGCTTCTACATTAGATGGAGGAATCAAAGCAGTTGGATTATTATGCATATTTGCATTAATGGCATTACCAAAATTGGAGTTACTTGTAAAGAATATATTTGGATTAACATCAGGAGTAGCAGATCCAAGTTTAAAAGGAGGATTAAAGTCATCTATATCAGGAAGTTTACTTGCATTAGGGTTTGGTAAGAAATTATTAGATAATCCAAGAAAAATTTTAGGAGGAGCAGGAAGATTTGTAAAGAGTAGTTTTGCAGTTAGAAATGCAAGAAATAATAGAAATGAATATGGAATACTAAAAAAAGGAAATTCTGGAAGCTCCTCATCAGGAAATAAGTCAGGAGGAACTAAAAGAACAATTACAGGATATAGAGGAGATGTTCCAAAGTTAACAGGAGGAAGTTCAGCAGAATTAACAAGAGCAATAAAATCATTAACAAGTGAGCTAAGAAAGCAAAATATGAAAAGTGACGAAAAAGATGATAAAGACAAATTAAAAGAATTAAATGATGCTATAGAGAGTGCAAAAAAAGAGAGAGTAGAAGCATTAAAGAGTATAGGAACAGGAGTAATGGAAACAGTTGGAGCATTACATGGAGGAGTAGCGGGAGCAGTGATAGCAGCAGGAACTGATAATAATATTGCAGAATATACATTAACAGGAGCAGGAATAGGAGATACAGTAGGAAAGACAGTAACAAATGCAGCATATTCAACAGCAGGAATAGCAAAAGTAGCAAAAGATGGAATAAAAGCAGAAATAAGAGCACATACAGGAAATACAGGTAAAGCATATAAACAATTTGAAAAAGAGATGAAAGATGAGATGAAGAGAAGTAATGCAGAATTAAATAAAAAGATATATGAATATTCTAAAAGAAGTGTAGGAACAAAAAATAATAATACAAGGGTGAGAACAAAATTACCTGATAAGAAAAATACAAATATTGATGCCGGTAATATATAAAGGAGGAAATATGACTGAAGAGAAAAGAAATAAAATGATAACATATTCTGTGGCTTTAATAGTTATTTTAATTTTAATAGTTATTTTATATTTTATTTGGGCTCCTACATTTTCAAAATTAGATTCTAGTGGAATTAATAAATATGAAGATAAAAACTATGAAGAGGAGATAAAAAAATTTTATAATAATTATTTAAGTGAAAATTTAAAAATTACTAATTTTGATAAATTATATTTAAAGTTAGATAAAGATTATTTAAGTGAAATTGGAATTAATGAAAAGGATAAAGTAAAAGAATTTTTTAGAGAAAATAGTTATATTTCTATGAATATAACTATAAATAGCATTGATATATATGATAAAGAAATAGGAAAACTATTGGTAGCTACATATACTGTAAATGATGGCGTAAGGTATGCTTACATTAATGAAATAACTCCTTATAATTTTACTTTGTCATTTATGAAAGATGAAGAACTAAGTGAAAATTTATTATCATTTAATAAAAATAAAGTAGTAGATGATATTGAATATAATGTTGAAATTATACAAGCGACTAAAAATAATATAAAGTTAAAATTGAGTATTATAAATAATTCAGCTAATACTTTGAGTTATGATTTTTCATATTTAGATTCTATACAACTTGAATATGGTGAAAATAAAATAGTAAATATTGCTGCTTTGGCAAATAGTAATAATTCAAAATTTGAATTGACACCAGGAAGTACAAATTCATGTGAGGCTACATTTAATCTATCTTGGAGTGATCAAATAAATATTAATAAGATAATAATAAATAATATAAAGCTAAATGGAAGCGATTATAAAGTAGAAATATAGTTACTTTTGGGGGTGGTAGAATGTCAAATTTTAATGACGATGAAAATGAATTAGATCAAGATAGCTTTGATGAAATTGAAGATGAAAATGACTATGTTGATAATTCTGTTCAAAGAAATTATCAAGATACTTCAAAAAGTAAAAATCCTATTAAAAATTTTATAAGAAACCCAATAGGTACTATATCTGATGGATTTAAGTCTCTTTTTGGCAAAAAAAAGAAAAAAGTAAAATTTAAGGAAATATGGAAAAAAATACCACTTAAATTTAAGATCGCAATAGTGGCTGGAGGAGCATCAATTGTAATAATTGTAATTTTAATATTGGCTATTGGAGATATTGCTTCAAAAATAGCAGTTAGTGATAGATCTGATGGGATAAATAAATTAAATATATCAGAGAGTTCCCCTGAATCATCTAAATTAGCATTAGAGTTATATAATAAATATGATTCTTTGATTGGATTTACTACTGAACAATTAAACGTTATTTTCGAAACTTTCAAAGAAGATGATAGTACAGGGAATAGATATTTATTAACATCTGCTAGTAAAAAATTTGGTCAAAATGGAGGAGAAAAATTTTCTCCTGACGAGGAAAGAACGTTATATGAGCATATACAAAGAACAGAAAAGTACAATTTTAATAAAATAAAATGGAAATCTTTTACTCATTCAGACGATAATGTTGATATAGAGTTAGAAGAAAGAGGAGATTTGGAATTATTTGTTCCTAAAGGAATAGATGAAGATACACTTTCCACTCTTTTAAAAACTACTGCTCCATATTTGTTAACTCAAGACATTCCTTTAGGAATACTAAGCGGTATGGTTGGATATAGTGGTGGTACTTCTTCTAGAGATGCAACAACAGCAGAAAATTTTACTTATCAAATTATAAAAGAAGCTTTAACTAAAATGACAGTTAATAAATATGAATTAGAAACTTTAAAGCTTCAAAGTTCATATGATGATTGTAATTATAATACATATGCATATCAATATACAGTTAGAACTTATAAAAATGGATATAAAGAAATAGTATCAGAAACAGAGCCTCAATTGCAAGAGTCCAGAAATGAAAAAACACCAGAAGTAAAAATAAATGGTACAGAACAATATACGTATGAAACTTTTTGGTATGTTGCTGAAGCAATAACTTATGATAGAATAATAAATAATTCTTTTGATCATCAGAAATATAGTTCATCTGATGTTGATAATTTAGCAAATGCAGATTCTAATAACTTAGTTAATACAATAGAAATTAATGAATTGTATGAAGAAATTGAACCTGTAATAAGTATTGATAATGGAGATACAAAAAAACCTGAAGATACTAGTACCTATGAAGATAAAACATATACTCATAAATATGTAAGAAAAGAAGGAGTAACATATGTTTATGAAAAAGAATGGAAAGATAAATTAACTGTTAATCAATCTAGTAGTGAGGTTTATAACTATAATACAGCTAAAGATTTTAATACAAAAAATAATGAAGATTATTCTAATATGAAAACTAATAAGTCTATTATTGATGAAAGTAAATTTTTAGAAGATAATCCAGAAGGAAACAATTTATTTGAAACATTAATGAAAGAAGATGTAAGAACTAATTTAAATGGAATGAGTATAATTGATTTAATGAATTCTAATTCTGGAATTTATAACCAATATATAAGAAAAAATTCAGCTTATGCTGAATATCAAGCAATAAGTAGAGGAAATTTAAGGCCAGCATATAATCAAGTTAAAAATATCATTAATTTATTAGTAAAAAGAGACACTTCTGCTGAATCAAGTGAAGAGCCAAATGGAGAAGGACAATTTTCGATTAATTCGTATACTACAGGTCATGCTGTTGATGGAGCAGTACCTTTTGTTTACGGTTCAAGCTTAGGATATGAAGTTACAGATATAAGTATGCAATCTAGTACAAATTTTAATTATGTTTCTGGGATGGATCTCTTAAAACAATATATTCGTTCTTTTGAAGGTTATGGTGAACAACCTATACAAACTAATGCAGATGGTGTTGAATGCTATGTTGCTTATAGAGATTCTGGAGAAAATTTAACTGTTGGATATGGTGTTAATCTTGATGGAAATCCAGCTGATAAAACTGATTTAGAGGAGAAAATTGGGCAAACAATAGATGTTGGTACACTTGTTCCTGTAGAATTAGTAGATGCAATAGAGGAGCAAAAAATAAAAAGCTTTTATGATACTGTAAAAGCTAAGACAAATGGATTAGATTTAAAAGAATACCAAATACATGCTTTAACAAGTCTAGAATATAATAATATAAAAGTAGATAAAATTGTCGATTATTATAGGGATTCTGCATATTGGAATGAGGAAACCGATGATAAATATGAAGAAGTTTATGAAAAATATAAAGATAATGAAACAGCAGTAAGTCAAATAGAAGCTGAGGCTGACATGACAAGAGGTTTATATACTGATTGGTTAGCTTTAAATATTCATGATAATAAAGGAAATGAATTACCAGGTCTAATAAGGAGAAGAAGATCAGAATATATTTTATTTTCTTTAGGATATTATAATACTTTGCAAAAATTTTGGAATGCAGGTGGAACTCCAGGAGATATTAATTTATATAATGCTGATGGAACAGTAAATGAAGGTGCGTGCATAGAATTACAAAATTGGTTTGATCAGAATATCTTTAGTGGCCATATGGGATTAGAGCAAACTGTAAGTTGGAAATCAAGAGATTTTTCTAGATATGATTCTAAATGGGTATCTTATGTTACGCATGATTTATTTAAGCAAACTGGATCTCAGGGAGGAAGTCCTGTTGGAATAAGTGGATTTATTTATCAGTGTCCATGGTGGGCACTATCTAGAGCACATTTATATTTATATGGTAAAGATCCGGAAAAATGGAAAAATGGTTTAGGTGGTGGTCATGGTCATGGTATGGAGGTAGCCCAAAGAGTTGCTAATCAATATTATTTACCTTGCGAGAGTAATTGGGATGATTTGAGACCTAACTCAATAATTTCTTTTAATACTGGTAATGGAGTAGGGCATGTGGCATATGTTGAAGCTGTAGATAAGAAGAATGGATATTATTACGTAAGTCATGCTGGAAGTGGAAAGCATTTTTATGGAATAACAAAACATAAAATTGGTGAAGGTGCAGGTGTTAATGCTATAAGTATGCAATTTGTATGTTTAGAGGGATTATAATTTTGAAGGAAGGAGAAAAGATATAAAGTATATCTTGAATTTGTATATGGATAAAAGAATAAAACTTATATTTATAAGTATTATAATTTTGATAATTATAATTATTGTTATATTTTTAATAAAAAGTAATAACAAAAATGACGACTTTTTTGGTGAAGATCCAGAGACTCCTATAGAGCAACAACAAGAATATATGGCTTCAAAAGCAGGGAAACTAAATATAGTTACTAATTTAAACGAGTATTATACAGCATTAAATTGTATTAGAAGTTATTTTATAAAATGCAATATGGTAAATGAAGATAGTAGTGTAATTAATGAAATATATACATTATTAGATAATGAATATATAAACTATAAAAATATAACAGTTGATAATTTAATATCAGTTTTGCCGTCTTTTGATTATGAATATACTATATTTTCAGATAAAATGTTAAGTTTTACAGAAAATGAAAATTGTACTGCTTACTTTGTAAGAGGAACAGTAAACAATTATGATGCGTCAATTAAACAAAATTTTAATATTATAGTAATATTAGATACAGTAAATGGTACTTATAGTTTATTACTAGATGATTATGTAAAAGATAAAGCTCTTATGGATTTAAATGATGGTGATTTTATATCATTTTTATTACCAAAAAATATAGAAGACAAAGAGTACAATAGATATACTAATACTAATTATTCTTATAACGATTATGCTGGTAAATTATTTGACGAAGTAAGATATAATATGTTATATGATAAGGAAAAAGCATATATATTACTAGATAATGAATTTAAAAATAGCAATTATTCTAGTAAAAATGAATTTGATAATTTTATTGAAAGCAATGAGGACTCTATTTATTCAATGATATATAGTAATTATGATCTTGAATATAATGATGGAAATCTTAAATATATTTGTTATGATACTAACGATAAATATCAAATAACTTTTTATTTAAAAGGAATTATGGAATATACGTATAAAATTGAATTATTATAAGAAGGAATTTATGTTCCTTCTTTATTGTTTATGAAAACCCTAGATAGTTTGGAGGTTCAGTAAAGCTTTTAGCGATGAGTAGACAAAAAAGCCCTGTCAGGTATAATATTTTTGCGACTGACAGGAAACAAAAAATTATACCTGACAGGGGAATTTATGAAATATATCAAAATTAAAGATATACAAAGTTTATCACACGTAACCTGGAATTGTAAGTATCATATAGTATTTTTTTAGTACAGAAGAAAAATAAAGTAAAAGTCTATCTATAGCATATACATATGTTAATAGAAATACCACCAAGAATAAATATAGAAACATAAAATTTGGGTGTGATGATATAAAGTTATTTATCGCATTTTGCAATTTATTGAAAGTATTATAAGAATATGATATAATAAAAATATAATTTTAATATGATGTAATGTCTAAATTTTAATAAAGGAGGAGTTATATGAAAAATAAAAAAGTTTTGTATATTTTATTATTTTTAATAATATTAATTACTGTTATATATTTATATATAAATAATAGTAATAAAGTTTGCGATAATATAGATTGCAATCATAAAATAGACGAATCAATTTTGAAAAAAGTTGATAATGTTGAAGATTATTATATTTTGAAAGCATGTATTGATAAATACTATATAAATATGTACGAATATTTTATGGAAGAAAGTAGTTATGACGATAGAAAAGTAAATCTAAATAATATTTATTTTTTATTGGATAAAAATTATACTGAAAAGTATGATATTAATATTGAAAATCTAAAAGATTATATATACAAAATAAATAAAGTACAAATAAATATTGATAAATGTTTGTATTATATGCAAAATAAAAATATAAGAGTATATTTTGTTTATGGTACATTATTTGATACTAGTAATAAAACGTATAATGATTTTAAAAATATTATTATACAAGATCTTAATACTAAAAGTTATAGTATATATTTAGATAATTATTTAGAGGATATGAATTATTTAAATTTAAATGAAGGAAAAAAAGTTAATTTTTTAAATTATAATGAGATATCTAGAAATAATTATAATATGTATGGAGAGTATAATGCTACTTATGATATGCTTGTAAATGATATTTATAATAAAATAAGAAATTATTTACTATATAATACTAATAAGGCATATAAATTGATAGATAGTAGCTATAAAGAGGAAAAATTTACTTCGTATGATGAATTTTTAGAATATGTAAACGAAAAAAGTTATGATATATATTCTCTTATACTAAAAGATTATAAAATACAATATGAAAATGAGATGGCAATATATAAATGTTATTGTGAAAATAATGATATTATTATAGAAATATGCATTAATAATCCAATTGATTATACGTATAAAATATATAATTGATATAAATCAAGCTAATTTTTTAGCTTGAATTTTTTTTACATTTATGTTAAAAAAATATTGAAAAATGTTTATATATGATATAAGATTATAGTATGTAAGTGTTG
>ERZ1643249.2245-NODE-2245-length-18366-cov-8.698651_pt1 | contig 18366 bp, 15 predicted proteins | sample MGYA00579263_ERZ1643249 | MGnify/ENA primary metagenome ERZ1643249 (study PRJEB29033, sample SAMEA4952264) | chicken gut metagenome | biome: Broiler Chicken; feature: Gastrointestinal Tract; material: Caecum | place: Ireland | collected 2018 | study: Broiler... | reverse complement strand
GTGTTGGATGTGCTGTGCCTGTTAAAACTGGTAATGAGCTATAATCATTAATTCTGTAGTTGTAATCTGAATTGTATAAGTATAAATTGTATGATGGTTTTGGATTTGTTATTGTTATATTGTCATTTAAACTAATAATATCATTATAAGTATAAGTTATTTCTTTTCCATTTATAGTAACTCTCGCTGAGTATATATCTGTTACTGCTGCTAAGTCTACACCTTTTTTTACTAATCCTAAATCTACATTTTCTGTATTTTCATTATATGTTGTTGGAAGTGTTGTTGCTATCATTTCAAATTCGCTTTTTACTTCTCCTCTACCATTTGTAGTTTCTAATGTTGCTGTGTTGCCACTATATGTATAATCCAATGATGTTCTTGAGCCACCTGTTCCAATTGCAACATCTTTTTCTATAGTATGGAATTTATTGTTAAATGCTTGTCTATCTATTTCTCGTCCATCTGAGTCTCTCGATTCATTTCCTGCATTTGGTGTTGTTGCTATGTAGTTTATTCCATCATATACAAATTCTATATGATATTCTATTGGATTGCTTACACTTTGTGGAAGGTCTTCAAATATATATTCACCTCTTGAATCTGTATATGTTGTTTCTACTTCGCTTCTTCCATCAAATACTGAAACTTTTATGTCTGGCATTCCATTTTCTGAAGAATCATACATTCCATTTGGTCCTACTACTGGTTTTAAACCTGTTTGACCATCTTGCCATACTTTACCTGAAATATCCATTGTTACTTCGTTTTCAATTTCTATTTCAATAGTATTTTCCTCAACATTATATTCTGCATATACACAATCTGATTCTGTATCTGCTCCTACAACATCTACATCGCATCCATTTTGTCTATGTCTTATTGTTATTACTGCTCTTCCATTTGGATACAATCCATGGTAATTCAAGTTTGGATTTGGTACACCTATTTCTTCTAGTGTTATAGTAATATCTTGATTTGGGTCAATAACTTCTAGTGTTCCTAAATCTATTTCTCCATTTGCATCTGTTGTTACTACAATTGATGTCCTATTATCTTCTGTTTTTGCATTACCAAGTAAGACTCTAAATGTTATTCCTTCTAATGGTTCTTCTCCATTAGATACATTAAATTTAAATAGTTTTAAATTTTCTATTTTTGCTCTATTTTTTATTTGCAGAGAAAATTCAAACCATTCGCCTTCTTGTTTTATCGAAACTAAATCTCTATGTTCACCTGTCGGTTCTACAATTTGAGATGTCCATGATTCATTTCTAAATGTAAAGTCAATTACCACTGGTCCATCGTTGAAGTAATATTGATTATCTATCTCATTGAATGTTACTCTAACATTATCATCATATGTTATTATCACTAACTCAATTTGTCCATTTGCATCTGTTGTTACTCTCATACTGCTTGGTCTGTCTCCTGCTGCTGTTTGGAAATATGAAAGTTCACCTGATGTTAATGTTACATCAAATTCGATATTAGCTAATGCATTAGCTAATACTGCATTATCTGTTTTATCTAATTTTATAGCAATTTTTCTTCCTGGCCAAAATTCAATTTCTTGTTCTTCTTCTACAGTGTCGCAAGTAACTTCTACTATAGCTATGTCCTGATGTTCTTTACCTCCTCTTGTTGCTGCCATAACTTCAACTGCTCCTCCGCATACATAGCATGACAAGTTGTCTGTCATGTCATCAACAATATCTCCAGGAACATATAGTGTTCCTGTGTGGAAGTCCATAAATCCTCTCTCATATTCTGCATAATCAACCAATGGTTCTCCGCAGTCTATACATACTGGTAGAAGAGTAACATCTCTTAATGCCGTATATCTTGTCCATGTTCCCCTATAGTTATAATTTCCTTTATATTGAATCTTTAATGTGTTTTTCTCTCCGATTTTTATTCCATCTGCTTCAGTAAGATAAAAATCTTCTCCACTAGCTGGCAAATAGCTTAGTTCCTGGCCATTTACTAATATTACAAATTCATTTCCTATAAATTCCTGTTTTCCTGTTTCATCAGATAAATATGAAGGGTAAGTAATATTAAATGGTCCATATTTTCCATTTTCACTTGGTTTATCATATACTAAATCTCCTGAGCTTGGTTTATTTATTTTAATATTTCCACTACTCTTTATATTTTGGGCAAGTCTTGCTTTTTCTTGCAAATCATTATATTGATCAATAATATATGATGGTACAGGTGCTGTGTTTATAGGAGTATCATTATACTCACTCTGTTTATGGTCAAATCCTAATTCAGAATTCCATACAGCATATTTAATTACCTGTCCTATATTACCTGCAGTATTTTTGTTATAATTGCTTGCATTTATTCCGTTGGTAAATCATATATGCCAATTCTGGAGTTAAAGAACCACTATCTAATTCTAGATATTCTCTACCGTTGTACAAATTCCCATCCATGATTCAAACAATACATATATGGATTTGTAGCAAGATTGTCTGGTATATCTACAATGTCTCTATCTTCAAATGTTGAATAATCGTATGTAGCACCTAATGTTTCTTTACCGCTAATTATTAATGTAATTAGTGCAACTAATATTATTAATATTACTGATAATATTCTTTTTTTGTTTCTAGTCATATTTTTTCCTCCTTTTACTGTATTTCCTTATTTTTAACTATTTTTGTTACACCAATTGTTCCAATTCCTATTATTGTTATTACAATTAATATTAGCCATATGTAATTTTGTGTTTTTCCTGTTGTTAAAGAAATTATTATAGTTGCTTCTGCCATGTTATTATTTGCTTCTTTATCTTGTATTAAATATTCATTAAATGTTTCTTCTATATTTGCTGTATTTACTGGTGATGTTACTTTATCATCTGTCATTTCCTTTGTTAGTACTAATTTAACAGTGGCTGTTTCGCCTGGTAATAATTTTTTGTTTGATAATTCTACACTATATAAGTTTCCATCACTACCTTCATACCAGTCTTTGTTTAATTCTGAGTTGAATTCCATTCCTTCTGGTATCTTGTCTGATATTAACTTTGTATATCCTTCTACTTCACCAGTATTTGTAACTGCTACTTCATATTCTACAAGTATCATTGAGCCTTTTAGGTATTTACCATCTATTTCTACTTTTGCCATACTAGTTCCGCCAAACTCATATGTATTTGTTCCTTGTTCATTAGTAACCGTTACTTTGGTAATTCCTTTATTAATACTCATATCAAATTTTTTGTTTATAACAAATCCTGCATTTACACTTTCTGTTTTTCCTTCTGTTAATGATATTATTCCTGTTTTAGCTGTTGTTGTATTGTTTTGTGTTGTATTAATTACATCTGAATCTAATGTATCTGCAACATTTTCATTTTTATAATCTGTTACTGTGAAATTATTTGTATTATATTTAAATTCTACAATATAATTTCCTGCTTCTACATTGTCAAAACTGTATTCTCCATTGTTATTTGTTGTTTTTGTTGCAACTTGTTCTGAAGTTCGTGTATTTATTAAAATTGCTTGTACTCCTTTTAATAGTATTTCATCTTCATCTTTTTGTCCATTTTCATTTTTATCAATCCAAGCAACACCTGTTATGTTATTGCTTGTTGCTTGTGCTACACTATCTGTTGCCTCTTGATTAATTGTTTTCTTTATTGTATTAGATATTTTTTCTGTTGTTGTGTTCTCAATTCTTTTTCCTGCAATATCTACATACATTGTTGCCACAGAATCTATTTTCATCTCTTTTGCTATACCAGTAATATAAATTTCTACAGCTTCTTCTGGATTTATATTAATTCCTGCTACATTTCCTGATAAAGATGCTGCACTTATACTACGTTCTTCCCCTGTTGTTTTATTTACTGTATTCACCTTTGTTATATCCATACTTTCTAATTCTGGAATACTTATCTCTACTTCTGCATGTGATTTTCCAGTATTTTTTAATGTTACTGTATAGTTTATTTCTTCATTTGCTTCTAGTATGGCTCCTTGTTTATCACTTGTAATTGTTGTTGCTATTGTTGATGGTTTTATTATTTCTACTTTTTTAAATATCTCTGTTTGTTCTCCTGCATAATTTATATTTGCTTTTATTGTTTCTGTGTTTTTTACAGTTTCCTTAACTGCTAATGTTATTTCTATTGTAGCTGAAGCATCTTTTGCTAAATCAAATGATGATATTTCCATTGTATCTTCGCTTGTATCAATATATATATTTTCATTTTCAATTACCCTATATGTTGATATCCTAAATATTTCAGGTATATCTACATTAACTGATATGTCTTTTAAATCTGCTCCTGAAACATTTGAAATATTTATTAAACATTTTATACCATCTCCAAGTTCTAATCTTTCTGATGATATGCTCATTTCTGCATTTATTTTTTCATCTGCATATGTATCAAATTTTTCTGCTTCTTGGTTTATTGTTACCTGTGATATTTGTATAACTTGATTATTGCTATCATACACTTCAAATTTTGCTTCATGTATTATGTCTTCTTCAATATTTGCAGGTAAGCTCATATAATAACCAAATTGTATTGTTTGTGCTTGTTCAAAATTATCTACTATTATTAAATATTTTTTTGCATTTGCTGTGTATTCTGCTTGCCAATTATTATTAGTGTCTGTTAAGTCTGCTGTTGCATTTTCATTTTCTGTATAATAAACTTTTTCTACGCCTGAAATTGGTCCGATATTTGTAGATGACCCTAATATTTTTGCATTTTGTATACTTTCCCCAAGGTTGTTTATTACTGTTCCTATTATTGTAGCAGATTGATATGTATTTGGTTCTACAGTTACACTATTATAGTCTTCTCTAGGTGAGCTAATTGTTTGTTCTCCTACTATTGCTTTTGTTTCTACAATAACTTCTTTATTTGAAATAAACTGCATTGGTACTGTACTTAAACCATTTTCTTGTATTGTTCTTCCATCATATGTTTTTACATTTTCATTTTGATAATATAAGTTTATATTATTTTCTGTTGTTGGTATTAAGTCTCTTGTTTTTATTGTTGTTTCAAGCACTATTTGTGTATTTTCTTCTATTGACTTTGTATATTCAGTTTGTTCTCCTTCTAATTTAATTGTTATAGCTTTATTTCCATTTTCTAAAGTTCCTTGCTCTACAGACGTAATTGTAAAACATGGATTATTTAAAATTACCATGTTGTTTATGTTTACTATATCTACTATATTAGGCAATTCTATAACAAAGTATGGATTTTTATTTAAATCATACTTTATGCTTTCTGTATGCATTGTTATTGTGAAATTAACTTTATTTTCTACAGTTGTTGATACTTGATTTTTATCTACTCCTAATTCTGTAAATGTTTTTGTGTATTCTATTGGTGTTTTTACTGTTTCTTCTATAACTTCTACTTTTCCTTGTATTGTTACTTGTTTTGCTGTTTCTAATTCAGTAATTTTATCAAGGTCTGATACTTTTGCTATTGCTTTATTATTTAATATTTCTAAATTTTCTATTTTTTGTACTTCTGTTTTTATCTCAAATTCTACTGAAATTGTGTTTTCTGGGTAAATTATTGTTATATTTCCTTCTTCATCTGCTTCTGTTTCTGAATTAATTATAATACTGCCATTTTCGGCATTTATTATTCCTATATTTTCTTTATTTTCCTCTTCTTCTTGCTCAACTTCTGGAAGTACTATTATATCTTCATTTTCTGTTTGTGTATCGCTTGTTTGTTCTTCCTCTATTTCATCTACTTGAACTTCTGTTTCTAATTCATTATATTTAATTTCAAGTATTCCATTTATTCCAATTTTGTTTAATAATTCTTCTTTATTGATTTTAGTGGTTTTATAAAATATGTTAATGTTTTCTTGTTGTTGTTCTTCTGCTGCTACATTTTCTTCTGCTTCTTCAAAACTTATTTTTGTATTAATATCAGAAATTTCAATTCTACCAATTTCTTTGTCTTGTTCTAAGGCTAAAGTTAATTTTTCTTGGTATTCTGTTTCTTGTTCTTGCATATTATTTTTGCAAAATTCTGATACTTCAATTTTTAGAACCTTTGCTTCTTCATTTTGCTCATTTTCTGTAGCTTCTATTTCAACATTTTTATTATCAATTGCATATGTAATAGAACCTAATACAGCCAAGTTAATATTAGCATATATAAGGCTAATTACTAGTAATGCAATTATGGTTTTTTTAATAATTTTTGTTCTTAACATAGTAAACCTCCTAAAATTAATTACAATATTATATTATATAGCACATATTGTCAATATATCATTTTTTTTGTAAAATCTTACTGTTGTTACGGATAGTCAAATTATATATATTTTCCCTCTAAATTTAACATTTTTATGACATTTTCCTACACATATATTATACCACGCTTATGTAAACTTTTTCAAGTATTTTGGCATATTTTATGGGATTTCTATGATTATTTTACTAAATTTTTACAATCACTCAGATTATAAAAGTTCAACATGTTTGTTATATTGATTTTTAACCTATTTTATAATTTTTCTGAATATGAAAATCCACTCATAACCCACTCATTTTTGAGCGGGTTATGAGTAGGTTTTCATAATATTTTTTTATTGAACCCGCTCATTACTATGTCGAACCCGCTCATTACCCGATAATTTTGAGCGAGTTATGCTTTTATTTTATAAACTTTTTTAGGATCATATTCGCTTGTTCCTATCCAATCAATTAGCTGTTTTCCTTTTAATTTATTTAATACTTTTCTCGTTGTTGAATCTGCTCTTCCAATATATCTAGAAATTTCAGAAGTTCTACAATGTCCTTTATCTGCAATAAATTGTAATATCTTTTTCTCCATTTCTGAAAGGTTATCCCAATCATTACTAATAGCTTCATTTTTCTTCAAACTATCTTCTTCTCGTACTTGTCTTGTTAAATAATTGTTTTTCAGAGTTAATATAAAATTATCTACTTTATCTACTTTAAATTCTGGTTCTTCAAGAAAATATTTTTTCATTTCACTATATATTCTTGAAATACCCTCATTCAATTCTCTTACAACTCCGAATTCAGTTAAAGTTCTTGCTATTATACGATTTCTTGAATACCTCTCAGTCTTTATATTCTCTAAAGTAACTAATCCCGCAAGTTTGCCAGGACTTCTAATCTCCATTCTGTCGTCATAAATAAATATTTTTATATGTTCTCCACCCATAACATAATTTCTATGAGTAACTGCATTAGTGATACCTTCCACATAAGTAAATTCAGGATATTCAGGTATAGTTTCAAATATTCCATCTTGATTCAAATGAGTAAAATCCTTTAATTGAGTATTTACAAATTTAGAAACTTCTTTTATTGCCTTATATAGTGGAAGCGAAAATGTTTTATCTTTAATAATATTTAGTTCTGCTCCAGTAAGCATCTCATTTCCATCAAATTTTACGATTCTAATTCTAGCAGTTGGTAAATAAACCGATGGGTCTTTTGCAAATAATAATACACCTGCATTGGTTAGATATTCTTTTCCATTTAGTATACTTTCTCTTAAAAAACCTCTTGCTCTTAAAACTTCTTCATTAGTTTTGTCTGTAGCATCTATTTTTGCTTTATATAAATCTACAACTTCTTTATCTATTATATCTATAGTAGCATATGGTACTAATTGCTCCTCGAAAGATATTTCTGGTCTATCCATTTTTAGAACTTGAATTTGTTCATCAGTTAATTTTATTGTTGAATCTCCTCGTCTTAAATATACTTCATCTTTTTGATTCCTAATTAATTTATTTAAACTTATGCTAATATGAAGTAATAAAATAATGTCATCTTCCTCTTTATAGTTTTTTACTTTTAATTCTTCATATTTTATTTCAGGTTCAGCATTTAAATATTGAATACATTTCCTAAATTGATTTATTTTATTAGGATAGTTATTAAGTCCAATTATTTTTCCATTATCAGCAATTCCTACTGCAATAATTCCACCATCTGCATTTGCCATACCTGCAATATGATTAGCCAATTCAGTTTCACTAATACTTGATTTTTTTCTGTCATAATTTTGGTTTTCTCGCGCATTACATAAGTAATCTAATGTAATAGTAGTATTTATTTTTGATGTAATCATATTTTAAACCTCCTAATTTATTATACCTATTTCTTTTTATTTCTACTCTTACATATTTGTCTTATTTTTATATTATTGCATATTTATGCTACTCTGATATTTTTCAGTAGTAAACTCTCATGCTCGTCTTGGTATGTTTGTTTAGTTTAAATAGCAATTTAGAATTAATTAATCATTGTAAAAAATAGTGATATTATTAGATTTGAGCATTTTGTCGGCACCGACAAAATGCTCAAACTGCTTTTTTCATTGTATTTCTCTTGCCTTAACAATTACTCTGTTTTCATCACTTGCATCTGTACATGTAATTAATGTTATTTCTCTTTTTCCATCTGTTAGCTGGCTAGTACAGCTTGTGTCTGACTCATTTACTATGTATTTATCATATACTTCATATTGTACTGTTTCTCCAAATGTGTCTGTTATTTCTATTATGTCTCCATTTACAAGGTCTGGAACTTTACTAAAGAATTGTGAATTTCTATAATTATGTCCTACTATACACAAATTTCCTACATCATTTGGATTTGCACCGTGGAATTTTACTGGTGCTATTTTTAATAATGTATCGTAATTTTCTGTGTCACTTGATAAAATTGGATATTGGCAATTAATAGATGGTATATTTATTTGCCCTATAGTGTAATATACTGTTCCATCACTTGCTGTTACTTTTTGTTCTTCTGTAACGTAAATTTCTCTATTTACTGGTATTTTTTCTATTTCATTCATATTTACTGAATTTTTGCTTCCATTATTTATATTTAAATCCACTACTATAGCTGGTTCTTCAACTATTATTTTTTCTGGTTGTACTTGCATTGCTTGTAATATTTCTTTTGATACTGCTTCGTTTTTATTTCTATCATATGCTGAACAAATTCCATATGTAGACAAGCCAATTAAAGCAAAAACAGATAAAAAGAATTCTATTTTAAATAGTTTCTTCTTTTTTCTCATTGCTGGTGTTACATATAATTTTTGGGATACTAATATTTGATTCATTTTTACCTGCCTTTCTATATTTTTTACGATAATACTTCTTTTATATTTTATCATATATTGCTTATTTTTTCAATCACTTTTTGTATACTTTTTTCTGGAGTTGAAGCACCTGCCATTATCCCTATTTTGTTTTTTGTTTTTATTGTGTTTTCATCTATTTCTTGTTCTGTTTCTATAAATAGTACATTTTTACAATGTTTTTTTGCTATTTCATATAATTTATTTGAGTTTGAGCTGTGTTTTCCTCCTATTATTATCATTAGATCTACTTGTTTTGCAATTTGTTCTGTTTCTTCTTGCCTTTGTTTTGTAGCATTGCAAATTGTATTTTTTATCTCTATATTTTCGGGAACTAGTTGTTTTATTTTTTCTGCAATATCTTGAAATTTTTCTAAACTAAATGTTGTTTGAGAAATTATTAATGCTTTTTCATTATTGGATTTTTTAAATTTTTCAACAGCTTTGTGAGCATCTTCTATTTTCTCTATAATATAATGTCCCTTTTCACAAAAGCTAATTGTTCCAATAACTTCAGGATGTTCTGCTTTTCCAACCAGAAATATAAAGTAATTTTTTTTTGAATATTCTTTGGCAATATTATGTATGTGCAATACTTTTGGGCAGGTTAGATCTATTAGCTCTAAATTTCTTTCTTTTGCTTGTTCATATATTTGTTTTTGTGTTCCGTGTGCTCTTATAATTATCTTGTTTTTTGCTTCGTTAATATTATCTATAAATATTATTCCTTTTTCTTCTAACTCTTGTGTGACTTGTGTATTATGTACTAATTCCCCTAAACAATATATTTCTTTATTTTTTTCTGCTATTTTTCCGTGCTTTTGTTACAGCATTTTGTACACCAAAGCAAAATCCTGCTGTTTTACCTACTATAATTTCCATATTCATACCTCTTACTTAAAGTTTCATTATTTCTTCTTTTAATACATTTACTATTTCTTCTTGTTTTACTTTTCTTATTATTTCACCTTTTTTAAATAATAGTCCTTCTTTTACTCCGCCTGCTATTCCTATGTCCGCATGTTTTGCTTCTTCTGGTCCATTTACTCCACAGCCCATAACAGCTACTGTTATATTTTTATTAACTGTTTGTAAAAAATCTTCTATTTCATTTGCTATTGGTATTAAATCATATTGTATTCTTCCACATGTTGGACATGCAATTAAGGTTGGAGATTCGTATAATTTACAATTTTTTAAGATTTCTTTTGCTACTTTTATTTCTTTTACTGGATCCGCAGATAAGGAAACTCTTATTGTATCTCCAATTCCTTCTCTTAGTAATACTCCCAATCCAATACTAGAGCTTACTGTTCCACTAAATTCAGTTCCTGCATGTGTTACGCCTAAATGTAATGGATAACTTATTGTATTTGCAGCTTCTTCATAACTTTCTATGCATAAGTTTAAATCTGATGCTTTTAATGATAGTGCAATATCAAAGAAGTTTAAATCTTCTAAAATTTTTATGTGTCTTAAACCACTTTCTGTCATACCTTTTGCAGTTGGTTTTCCTCCATATTTTTGCAATATATCTTTAGGCATTGAACCACTGTTTACTCCTATTCTTATAGGTATTTTCCTTTCCTTACAGATATCCACTACTTGCTTTACTCTATCTATTGAACCAATATTTCCTGGATTTATTCTAATTTTATCAACTCCTGCTTTTGCTGCTGCTAAAGCTATTCTATAATCAAAATGTATGTCTGAAACAATTGGTATATGTATTCCTTTTTTTATTTCTTTTATTGCATTTGCATCTTCTTCATCTAAGCATGCAACTCTAATTATTTCACATCCTGCTTTTTCTAGTTTTAAAATCTGTTCTACTGTATTTTTTATATCTTTAGTTTTTGTATTTGTCATTGATTGGATCACAACTTTATTTTGTCCTCCAATTTGTACCCCACCTACGAATATTTTTCTGGTTTCACATCTTTTTACCATTTTCTTCTCCTTTTTATTTATAATATTTTCGCCATTTTACTAAACTAATTTCATTAATAGCACAATGTAGCCCAACGGAGGAGTTTTATATTTAGAATAATTTGAGGACCCCCGAAAAACATCGTAGGCGTCTCCATCGTGGGCTCAATTTATTCTAAATATAAAAGCTCCGATAAGATTGGGCGGACTTTTTAGTAATAACTTTAAATATTACTAATTTTATCATTAAAAATTCATTAAATCAATTGTTTACATTAAAATTACATGATATAATATATATGAATTTATTTTGTAGGAGGTTAGCATGGCAAATGATGTTGTTGATATAACAGATGAGGTAAAAGAAAAACTAAGAGATTTTGATGAACAAGAAGCCTATTTCCTACTTTGTGAAATTTTTTCATATGCACAAGCAACTAAAGATTATGCTAAATTTCAAATAGATCTTAATGAATGGAAAAAACGTTATCCTATTGATTTATTTAGTGAACAGTATAAAAGTAAAATTAAATATATGCTAAGTAAAGAGTTTTTGGATACAGTACTAAAAAACTTTGTAGCTTTTGATGAATTATCTAAAAAGGATCCTGCTGTTGGATTAGAAAAATTAAGAAAGATTTTATCTAGTGCTGAGAAACATAAAGATGCTAAGAAATTAGATAGTGATTTATCTTCATTATATGCAGAATATCCATTAAATTTTTTAAAACAAAAATACCCTCACATTGTTCCACAATTAGTTAGTAAAACTAACCGAGCACGTATATTACAAAAATTTGACTCTGAAAATGCTTTTAAGGAGTTAACCAATATAACTGAACATCCGCAAAATTATAAAAATGCTAATGAATTTAAAGAAGCTATTGAAGAGTGGCAAAAGCTTTATCCTACTGCTGATTTTAATGATAATTACAAATCACAGGTTGAAAGAACTTTAAATGGTATTTTGGCAGAAGCTAGATTAGAAGAGCTTTTCCCTGTTTCTACTGAATTAGATTTATCTTTGGGGCAAATTATTCCTATTGAGCCTGATAGAATAAGTATTGTTAGTAAAGATGCTCTATATGATTTGTTTAAGATTATTGATAAAAATAAAGGTAATATAGATAGCTTGTTTAATTGGATGTATACATATAGTAAATATATGAATGCATTTGACTTGACTACTAAAAATGCGATTGTTTCAAGTCTTATGAGTAAATATGCTCATGAAATGCCTCCTGTTGGAACCCATTATAGAATTCCACAAATGGATTCTAATCCAGAAGAATTTTTATCTTTAACTGATTACTCTTCTATTAAACAAATTAAAAAAGATGCCTTTATTCAATTATTGGGTATATTATCTACAGAGCAAGAAGTTACACCTGAAGATAGATATAGATTAAACATTATACATGAAAATGCAGAAAAAGCCGATATTATTAAAAAGGCAAAAATTGAACCTAAATTAGATGTCTTTATGCAATCTTTTCCAGAAGATGAGCTTACTCCTTCTGACAATATATATTTAAATCCTACTAGTGATAGTGGTGGTGGAGAGGTTAGTGTTGTGCTTGAAGATCCTGTAACAGTGCCTCTTATGAATGATGATGTGGAAGTTTCTTCTAATGTTTTAGAGCCTGTTGTCACTGTGGCAATAGAGGAAAATACTGACTTGAAAGATTCTAGTGCAGATACACTTACGGAAGAACAGGAAAGCTCTGTTATTGCTCCTAGCTCAGAAGAAATACAAGATCAGTCTCTTATTCAACCTTCCGTAGGGACAGAGCCATTATCTGAAGATGAATTACAAATAGAAACTTCTCCTAGTATATTATCTGAAAAAAACAGAAAAAAAATTGTCCCTGATTTTAAGTTACCAGAAGAAAGAGATATTTAAAAAATATTATACATATAATAAGGCTCCCTTTTACTTAAGGGAGTCTTTCTTTGTTTTATAAATATTTTGTTCTTAGTTATACTTCTAATTTTGTATCTACATTTTCTATTAAACTGCTATATTTTTCTAATATTGGATTTACTTCTTCTTCTATAAAATCTGTTACTTGATTTTTTGCTCTTCCACATAGATTTTCTGGTTTTAATATTTTTAATATTTCTTCTTCTGTTAAACTAAAGCTTGGATCATTTGCAATTCTTTGTACTAAGTCATTTGGTCTTCCATATACTTTTACTTGTTTCCCCGCTTCCATTGAGTGTATTCTTATTTTTTCATGCAACTCTTGTCTATCGCCACCTTTTAGTACTGCATTCATTAATATTTCTTCTGTTCCCATAAATGGTATTTCTTCCATTATGTTTGCTCTTATTCTATTTTCATACACAACTATATTTTCTGTAATATTTGCATATATTTTTAGTATTGCATCTATTGCTAAAAATGCCTCTGGTATGCATATTCTTTTATTCGCTGAATCATCTAATGTTCTTTCTAGCCATTGTGTAGTTGATGTTATTTTTGTATCATTGCTAAGTACTATTACGTGTCTTGATAAGGAGTTTATTCTTTCACTTCTCATTGGATTTCTTTTATATGCCATGGCTGATGAGCCTATTTGTTTGCTCTCAAATGGTTCTTCTAATTCTTTTTCGTGTTGTAGCAATCTCATATCATTTGCAAATTTTGAGCAACTTTCTGCTATTCCTGCCAAGCAATTTAATACTCTTGAATCTACTTTTCTTGTATATGTTTGACCTGATACTGCAAATGTTTTTTCAAATCCCATTTTTTCTGCTATCTTTTTATCTATTTGTTTTACTTTTTCTTCATCTTTGAAAAGTTTCATAAAGCTTTCACTTGTTCCTGTTGTTCCCTTGCAGCCTAACAGTTTTAAATTTTCTTCTACAAATTCTAGTTCTTGCAAATCTTCTAACAAATCTTGTATCCATAGTGTAGCTCTTTTTCCTACTGTTGTTAGTTGTGCTGGTTGGAAATGAGTATACCCTAAGCATGGTAATCCTTTATATGTACCTGCAAATTTCTTTAGATTGCTTATGACTTTTATAAGTTTTTGTTTTATAAGTGCTAATGCATTTTTCATCATAATGATATCTGTATTGTCTGTAACGTAACATGATGTTGCGCCTAAATGTATTATAGGTTTTGCTTTTGGACATTTAGTTCCAAATTCATATACATGTGCCATTACATCATGTCTACATTCTTTTTCTCTTTGAGCAACTATTTCATAATCTATATTTTCTATATTGGCTTTCATTTCATCAATTTGTTCTTGACTTATATCTAATCCTAATTCTTTTTCTGTCTCGGCTAATGCTACCCATAGTTTTCTCCATGTTGAATATTTTGTATTATTTGACCATAGCTTGTTCATTTCTTTGCTTGCATATCGTCCACTTAGTGGTGTTACATAAATATCATTTTCCATTCTATTTTCCTCCATAATTATTTTATAATAACTAACACTGTCTCTAATTTAGAAAAATCAACTGCTGGTTCTATTATGGCATATTTTTCTGTTATGTTTTGAGCTTCCACAATTTCAGTTAATTTTCCTATTTTAAGTCCCTTTGGATATATGCCTCCTAATCCAGATGTTTCTACATCGTCATTTAAAACCAAATCTGCATCTGCACTTATATAAGTTGCTTTTAGTTGATTATTATTTCCTAGTTCTCCCTTTACAATTAAGTTGTCTCTAGAAATGCTCATTATTGCACTTATGCTACTAGATGAATCTGTTATTGGTTGTACTTTCGCTGTTGTTTCAGTAACTGAAACAACATGTCCTACAACTCCTTCTGCTGATACTACTGGCATATTTGCTCCTACGCCTTCTCTACTTCCTACATTTATCACCATTGTACTGCTTAAATTACTTAAGTCTCTATCAATTATATATGCTGGAACTGTAACATATTTTGTATATTGGTCCGATAAATTTGCATATTCTCGTAATGTTTTATTCTCTGCTTTTATTATTCCAATTTCACTTAGACTTTTGCTTAATTCTTCATTTTGTTTTTTTAGTTCTTCATTTTCACTTTTCAAATTATTTATATCTTCAAAAAATGTATTATTTCCTGCTATTTTGTTTTTTAAGTATGTTAAACCATTTTGTATTGGCATTACTAGTTTTTGTGCAATTCCTTCTAGATAAGAAAATTTGGATACATCAACATTAGTTATAACCACTAATGCGGTTAGAATAATAATTGTTATAATAATACCAATTATTCCACTCCTTTTGTTTTTATTCATAAATGCCTCCTATTTAGCTATTCCTTTCTACTCTAATTAGGTATATCCTAATTGGAATAGCCATAAACTTTATCTTCGTCTTCTTGAGTTTATTAGAACATCTTTTAGTTTTTCTAAATCTGCTAATGTTTTACCTGTTCCTTTTACTACACATTCTAATGGTTCCTCTACTGTATATACTGGCATTTCTATTTTTTGGCTTATTAATTTATCTAAATTTCTTATTAATGCTCCTCCTCCTGCAAGAACTACTCCTTTTTCTACAATATCTGCTGCAAGTTCTGGTGGCGTTTTTTCTAATGTCATTTTTATTACATCTATAATCTCTGCAATTGAATTTTGCATCGCTTGTTGTATTTGAGAAGATGTTATTATTATATTTCTTGGGAATCCAGTAGTTAAATCTCTTCCTTTAACTTCCATACTCATTTCTGTCATTAATGGCATTGCACATCCAATTTGAATTTTTATTTCTTCAGCAGTTGTCATTCCTACTAATACGCCCATTTCTTTCTTTATATAGTTAACAATGTCTTCATCTAATTCGTCTCCTGCAGTTCTTAAAGAATTACTTACTACGATTCCTCCTAAAGAAATTACTGCTACTTCTGTAGTTCCTCCTCCAATATCTACTATAATATTACCTGTTGGTTCTGCAACATCCATTCCTGCTCCTATTGCCGCAGCCATTGGTTCTTCAATTAGAAATACTTCTTTTGCTCCTGCTCTTATAACAGATTCCTCTACAGCTCTTTCTTCTACTTCTGTTATTCCTGATGGAACTCCCACAACTACTCGTGGTCTTCTTGCATTATATCTTTGACATACTTTTGACACTAAATTTTTAAGCATTAGTTGGGTTGCAGTAAAATCGGCAATAACCCCATCTTTTAATGGTTTTATTGCTTCTATCTCTTTTGGTGTCCTTCCGTAGCATTTCTTTTGCTTCATGCCCAGTTGCAAGTATTTCTCCTGTTTTTTTATCTATTGCGACTACTGAAGGTTCTTTTAACACTATTCCTTTCCCTTTCAGTGTTACTAATGTGTTTGCTGTTCCTAAGTCTATGCCTATATCTTTCCCTTTAAAATCAAATAAGTTCATTTATTAACATTCCTTTCTAAAAGCTTATAATTACTTGTTTTTTAACAATAAGCTCTGATATGTACCATCGCCTATTATTATGTGGTCTAATAATTTTATTCCCATTATTTCTGCTGCTTCATATATTCTGTCTGTAACATTATAATCTCCTTTGCTTGGAGTTGTATCTCCACTTGGATGATTATGTACTAGTATTATCTTTGGTGCTTGTATTTTTATAGCTTCAGCTAAAACATCTCTTGGTTCTATACAGGCAAAATTTGCTCCTCCTAATGATATATCAATTGTTCTTAGAACCACATTTTTGCTGTTTAGAATTAGAACTTTTGCTATTTCTCTTTTTTCATATCTTAATTCTGGTATTAAAAGCCTTGCTACATCTTCTGGGGTTTTTATTATATTTTTCTTGTTGTTTATTGGTCTTTCTATCCTTTTTGTTATTTCACAAATTGCTTTTAGTTGGATTGCCTTTACTTTTCCAATACCTTTTATTTGCATAAATTCTTCTAGCGATATTTCTTGTAAAAATCTTAAATTGTCTTGATTTGTATCTTTTTTTAAGCTTAGAATTTGTTGTGCTATTGAAACTGATGAATGTTCTTTTGTTCCTGTTTTTATTATTATTGCCAATAACTCTGCATTTGATAAATTTTCTGCTCCATAGATTTCTAATTTTTCATAAGGTCTTTCTGATAGGGGTAAGTCTTTTATTTTCATTTTTGTTCCTTTCTTCCCCCTTATATTTTATCTATATTTTTCTATAAACAAATATTGCAATCGCCATACCTATTATACTTGCAACATTTATTTTAAACCATAATCCAAAAGTTATTGTTATTATGTTTAAGTCTAGTTCTATTGGTGTGGTTAGTCCAAAGCTTTCTCCATATGATAGCCACCATAGAAAGTCTACTTTAGATGCTAGTTCTCCTAATAATCCTCCTAATACTAATCCTGATAATAAAAAAATCAATAGTATCCATATGTTTTTATCTTTTGCTGCCATTTGTTTCCCTCCTATTATTCTTTTGCTATAGTTATTATATATGTAATTGGCATTTTTTTCAAGATATATGTTTATTTTTTATTAAATTTATGCTATAATTTTTAATAATATTTTCACAGACTTTTAAGGTTAATAATATATTATACAATAAATGTATTTTTTCCAGAAATTTATCATTTAAATTTACATTATATAGTGGTATAATTATATTATTAGAATTATTTGGAGGTATTTATTTCATGCGTATAGAGAAGTTAAACGAAAATAAAATTAGAATCTTCTTAAATTTGGAAGATTTAAAGGAGAAAAATATAGATTTACATACTTTTATGTCTAGCTCTTTAGAGTCACAGGATTTATTTTTAGATATGCTAAGTATTGCTGAAACAGAAGTTGGTTTTAAAACTCATAATTATAAACTTATAATTGAAGCTCTTGCTTCTTCCGATGGTAATTTTATCTTAACTATTACGCGAATCAAGCCAGAACTTTCTTTGCAGACTTCTTCTAATTTGAAAAAGCCTCAAGTTAAAAGGAAATCTATAACTCCAAATAAATTATTATCTATTTATGTATTTAATACTTTTGATGAATTCTGTGAATTTTGTAACTATGTTAACACTAGTTCTTTAAGTAAATATATTAGTAAATTGAAATCTTCTTCTTTAGTATTATTTAAAAACAAGTATTATTTAATCCTAAATAATTTGAAGTTAAGTGTTACTGATTTAAAAACCTTTTCTTATACTATCTCTGAGTTTGCCTCAAGAGTAAGAAATGAAGAATTGTTAGAGAAAAAATTGAAAGAGTATGGAAAAGTTATTATTGCAAAAAATGCGATTACTACATGTTTAAAATATTTTAGTGGTACATAAATATTTTAAAAATTTAACCCCAAGAGCTATATTTTAACCCTTGGGGCGATTTTTAATACAAAT
>ERZ1643249.2238-NODE-2238-length-18391-cov-5.951680_pt1 | contig 18391 bp, 10 predicted proteins | sample MGYA00579263_ERZ1643249 | MGnify/ENA primary metagenome ERZ1643249 (study PRJEB29033, sample SAMEA4952264) | chicken gut metagenome | biome: Broiler Chicken; feature: Gastrointestinal Tract; material: Caecum | place: Ireland | collected 2018 | study: Broiler... | reverse complement strand
GTGTCGGGTAGGATACCGACGAGGTAGCTATGCCCCTTTTCCGTTATCCCCCCACGGAACCGGACTTGATACTTTCGCATCATCCGGCTCCCCAGTAATTTCATTTCAAGAACGTAAATTTAATGTACCATTGTGAATAGCTGTATGGCATTCCCGACATACCACCAGCGTTTTTCTTTTCCGCGTGGCCATAATCTGAATCCAAATAGGCGGTGGGGATTTTCCTTTGGTCTTTAAGTCTGCCAACTTGCGGATATGATGTACTTCAATGTCTTTTCTACTCCCACATAGTTCACAAGTATCAGCAGTTAGTCGTTTAATAAGTTCTGTACGCCCACCATATACTTTATAGGGTCTGTCCTCTATAACAGCTTTGCGTTTATGGACGAGCGAAATTCCTCCCCAGGTTGCCATAAGTGGCTTTTTACCGGGGCGTTCCACAACCACTTGTAGACAGGGGACTGTTTTCCCACTTGTGCTTGTGGTTGTAGTTTTATATTTTGTCTTTTGCTTATTGATAGATGACCGATGCTTGCAAGCTAAAGTTTTCAACAAAGAGGTTTCCATTGTCCAGTAAAGTTTTGAAAACCAGGATAGATTTTGAGCTAGTATATAATATTGCACCAAGCCCCGATACTCCTGTTGATACCTTTGAACGATAGAAAAGTCATCATCCTGAAGCAGCGCATTTCTATGAGTCACTTTTCCATTTTGCATGAACGACTTGCATTTGTCCTCTATGACCCTTGCCGGAACAAGCAGTACAATAGCACCGTTTGCGCCTCTGCGCCCTTTGGAGTCAATGTAGTCATTAGCTCTTTGTGCCTTGATTTCATAACCGAGGAATTTAGCCGCTTGACTACCCGCATTGGTAATCAATGTCTTTTCTTCTGACAACTCCAAATGAAGTTCGTACTTCAAGAAATCGTGCATTTCTGCCTTGATTTTCTCCGCGTCAACCTTTGAACCCGTGAATCCGATGAGAAAATCGTCAGCATAACGAACATATCTGCATCTGCGATAGTTTTCATCATATGGGTCAACAGAGGGGATGTTACGCCGTTCTATTTCCAGTTGGTGGGCAGTTTGTATATCTCCCTTCTTTCTTGCTTTGCTAATTTCAGCGTTCATCCTATTATATACCGGGTTGGATTTTTGTCTTTTTCCTTTTGTGTATCGAGGAATGAGTATGTTTTCAATCCACTGGTCAAACTCATTTAAGTAGATATTTGCCAGAAGGGGACTGATAACCCCTCCCTGTGGAGTTCCGCTGATTGTCTGATTGAACTTCCAATCATCCAGGTAGCCTGCTTTCAGCATGTTGGAGATAAGGCGAAGGAATCTGCCGTCATGGATACTTTTTCCAAGCATTTTCAAGAGAACCTCATGGTCAATCGTGTCAAAATATTTGGATATATCTCCTTCGATGAACCAACGGGTTCCTTTCCACACTTGAATTTCCTGTAATGCCGTGTGACATCCTCTGTTAGGTCTGAATCCATGGGAATGATTGCTGAATTGCGGTTCATAATACGCTTCTAATATTTCTCGCATTACCTCCTGCAATAGCTTATCTCCCCACGTAGGAATACCAAGAGGACGTTTCTTCCCGTTCTTCTTGGGAATATATTCACGTCTTGCAGGCTTCCATTGATATTTTTCTTTTCTTAAAAGTTCAATCATCCTATCGATTTTCTGAATCGACATACTATCAACCGTTTCATCTGTAACGCCTTTGGTCATTGCGCCGTTATTCGGGTATAACTTCGCATAGGCATTCAAATAGAAGTCCCGGTTGAATAAGAGTTTGTAAACTCTTTCAATTGGTTTGTGCTGTTTTCCACGTTCTTGAATGACCGTTAAGACAGTTTGGGCTGTACGCATCTCACGCACCTACTCCTTTCTAACCAGTCGAAATTACCTGTCACCCTTCGCCGTGTACAAGGTTTTCCCTTGCTCTGACTACTATGGTGACTCCGTTGCCATGGGGGTCGCCCCCTTTAGGCAATCCTGCCATTCGTCAAAAGTGTACGTATCGAGTGTCCCTTAGGTTCCTTGTTCATTCCTTTATTCGCACTCACTGTGCGCTCTTTCATTGCAAAAAGTTACTCGCCCAAAATCAACAACAGCGAGCATACAATGACACCGGTATCAATCGCTTTCCGGTGGGCGATGCTATGCACCAAGTCAGAACTAAGGTTCAGGCAGTATAGCTTTAACCATAGGACACGGAACTTGCAGAACGTTGGAGTTTTGCGATTAACTCCTTATCCGCTTTACCAACATGCGATTGTCCCCTTTGAGTTTCCTCTCCAGGTAGGTTGGTTGTTCCCATTATTCACTTTTAATAATGTCCCCCTGCGGGGGAGATACACTTTTGCGCTTAGCAGCGCACGATTTTGAGCATATTGTCCACATTGGGTTCCACCTGACGGTTCCGGACTTTCTCCGCTCGTTTTGCCAGTCCTTTGACCATTTCTTTTTGAAGTTCTGATGGCTGAATGACTTCTGTATGGAAGTTTGCCTTTGGAACCGGGAGTTTCAGCATATCCGCCGTTTGAACATCAGCAATCTGTTTGAATACACTCATTAACTCTGGCAGGTTGTAGAACTTGGCAAACCTGGTTTTGGCGCGGTAGCCGCTGCCTTCGGGCGATAGCTCAATGGCCGTAACCGTTTCTCCAAAGTTGGATGCCCAGTCATCAAAGTGGATCAGTCCCATTTCCTGCAAACTGCTGTACTGCAAATACCTCTGAATGGTGTACATTTCCACCATACTGTTGGAAATCGGGGTTCCGGTAGCAAAAATAACACCCCGTCCGCCGGTAATTTCATCCAGATACCGGCATTTTAGAAAGAGGTCGCTGGATTTCTGGGCTTCTGTCTGGGCGATTCCCCCTACATTCTGCATTTTTGTTGCCAAAAACAAATTTTTGAAATAATGGCTCTCATCTACGAAGATACGATCCACTCCCAATTCCTCAAACACAACCACATCATCTTTTCGGCTTTGGTCGTTCAGTTTCTCCAGTTTTGCTTCCAGTGATTTCCGGGTGCGTTCCAACTGCTTAATTGTGTACCGTTCCGCTTTGGCGGATTTGGCTTCCTGGATTCCAAACATGATTTCGTCGATCTGCTGCTGAAGAATGGCCTGCTGACGCTGGGCGCTCATGGGGATTTTTTCAAATTGACTGTGCCCGATAATGATTGCGTCATAATCACCGGTGGCAATCCGGCTGCAAAACTTTTTTCGGTTCTGGGTTTCAAAGTCCTTTTTGGTGGCAACCAGGATATTGGCGGAAGGGTATAGCTGAAGCCATTCACCGGCCCATTGTTCGATAATGTGGTTGGGAACCACCACCAAAGATTTGGCACAAAGTCCCAGCCGCTTCATTTCCATAGCCGCTGCAATCATCTCATAGGTTTTTCCAGCCCCCACTTCATGGGCCAAAAGGGTGTTTCCACCATACAAAATATGGGCAACGGCATTGATTTGATGAGGGCGCAGCTTCTTTTCCGGATTCATCCCCTCAAAACGGATATGCTGTCCGTCATATTCACGGGGTCGGATGCTGTTGAAAGTTTCATTATAGATTTTACAAAGCCGTTCCCGGCGGTCCATGTCCTTCCAAATCCACTCCGCAAACTTCCGCTTGATAAGTTCCTGCCTGTCCTGGGCGATGGCTGTTTCTTTTTTGTTTAAAACTGCCTGCCGTTTTCCGTTTGCGTCCTCGATATAATCAAAGACACGAGCATCTTTCTGATTTAGGGTTTGTTCCAGAATTTGGTATGCATTCATCCGCTTGGTGCCGTATGCAGTAAACGCTTTTACATTGGCACGGTCTGCACTTTTTTCCGTGATAGTCCATTGTCCGGTCGCTTCGGAACGAAGAATCTGTATCCGGCTTTGGGCATAGTGGTTGGTTTCCAAAAGTTCCACCATAAATTGCTGATAGATTTCAACCGGCACCCAGTTTGCGCCAATCCGGACGCCGATTTCTCCAGCGCCCAGATCTGCTAGCTGAACCGCCTGCAGCGCATCCACATTCTGTTTGATCTGCCCTTTTTGTTCTGCTGGTGCAGCTTCATAAAGAGCCATTGCCATCCGCAGCTTGCGGTGCACATTGCCGGAAAGGTATTCATCCGCTGTCACCAATGGATACCGTTCCAGGTCTGCATGGGCTGCCGGGATTTCCTGCGGATTTTCCGCACAAAAAATGTCCCGGAAAATGACACCGGAAAGTTCTGTTTCCAATTCTTCCGGTGTTTTGCCGGATAACTTTGCCATATATTCCATATCCACGCAGGCTTTTTCTGAAATGGACACTGCCAGGGCTTCGCTGGCGGTATCCACCTTTGTCACCGCCGTATGAGGACGGATGGTGCGCTGGGTAAACATATCCGCTTTCCGCTTGAGATTCCCTTCTTCATCCAGCACCTCTAAAGAACACAAAAGGCAGTAGCTGGAATCATCGGAAAAGGCCAGCCGGTTGGCTCGGCTGTTCAGCAAACCATACATTTTGGTAAAAGAATCATAAATGCCGTTGAGCTTTTCCTGTTCCTTTTGAATATCCTCATCGGGATAGTTTTCGGTCTGCAGATCAATCAGCCTGCGAACACATTCCCGCAGGTTTATCATCCCCCGAATGCGGTTTTCTGCCGTAACAGACGCCTGGATGGGATACATCCGGCTGTTTTCCCGGAAGTACACGGTTCCGTCTACGACTGTGTAGCTGAAATTCTTAACGGCTGGATCCGCAGGAATGGAACGATCTTCTTCATCCGGCTCATTCCTGGTATATGGCAATATTTCTGCATGAAGATTCTCAACCGCTTCTGCAAGCAGGCTGGTCAGATCTTTGTCCTCCCAGGCTTTGCAGGCGCTGTCCATTCCAAACCGGGTGGATTCCATCACCATCCTGCCCAGAATCATTTCCGGATGTTCCACAAAATAGCGGTTCATCCGGATTCCGTTTTCATCGGTATCCAAATGAACCCAGTCTGGTTCCAGGTCCGTCATGCGTTCCCGTTTTTGCAGAAAGAGAATATCACTGGTCACTTCTGTACCTGCGTTTTGCTGAAAGGCATTGTCCGGCAGGCGGATTGCCCCAATCAGATCGGCGCGCTGGGACAGATATTTCCGGACCGCAGAATTTTCCTTATCCATGGTCCCTTTGCTGGTAATGAAGGCTACAATACCGCCTGGGCGCACCTTGTCCAAGGTCTTTCCGAAAAAGTAATCGTGGATCAGCCAATGATATTGATCATATCGTTTATCCACTACCTTGAAATCGCCGAAAGGGACGTTTCCAACCGCTACATCAAAAAAGCTGTCGGGCATCTGGACCTTTTCAAAGCCATTGACGGAAATATGAGCGTTCTGATAAAGCTGCTGGGCAATCCGGCCGCTGATGGAATCCAGTTCCACACCATAGAATTTGCTATCCGCCATATTTTCCGGAAGCATACCAAGAAAGTTGCCGACGCCGCAGGAAGGTTCAATGTTCCTACCGTATTGGATACAAAGAAAAAGCCCTCTCCGGGGCAAAAGCCGCCGAAAAAGGCTTGAAATAAGGGCTTACAAGGTCATGCTCTAACTTTGGAAGCCCTTGTTTTATGTATTCAGTCGTCTTGCTACTGCCTAATAATGTGGCGCGATGGTATCCATTGCGGTGTAGTGATTTTGAAATAATTAAAAGGTTGGTCTATAATTCAGCAACTACATACTTGCTGATGTCTACACGCTTGAGATACGGTTTTGAAAGCAATAGCGTTACTTTCCCTTCGGTATTCTTATGGATAACCAGGTGGTGGTATTTAACATTTCCTTCACCATCCACAGATGTGGTGCAACCATTTATCAATTTTCCAATATGAATAGAGCTTTAATCACACCGAAATGTAATTCCATGTTGCGTGAACAAATCATCAATTTCACTCATAATTGTAATGGTATTATCAAGAATATTAAAGACTTTAATCACATGAGCTATATCAGCTTTAGTTAATATTTGGTGTGTTCTATCTTTAAACCACTTTTGTAAGCTTCTATAGCCGCCAAAAGGAAAGTCCCACAGTTCCTCGCGAATATTAGTGAAGTATTGTGTCCTGTTTATGCGGATTTTCCCGTCAGCGTAATCAGTCCTTGTAATCTCGGAATTTCCAGTCCCCAGAAATTCTATTCTCAAATTATTGGGTACATTTTCTTGCATTGTATGAAACCTGCGCAGCGATTCACCCTTTGCAGCCAACTGTAAGAACAAAGTTTTACTCTCTGGATATGGAACTCGAGGGAAATCGATGGATAGTAAGTCACGATAGGCTATACGGTAGCTGTCACTATGAAGGACCGCATAACAATAATCCGCTATGGTTACCACCGTAAAATGACTATCGTCAGAGACATCTGCAAATTGCATACCTACCCGACTTTCGAACTGATGAACCAACTCCCCGTTGATATTTGGTTTGCGAGAACCTGTGTCGTCGTACAGATACAAAGGGCAGAGAACCGGAATACCCTTTCTGCTATAATGCAAACGGTTGTCAATCATGTGACTTACTATTTGAATATGAGACCAGTTATCAGTAACAACTTGCCGGTTCATCACTATACCAATATTCTCGTGGTCGATAAAGTGCCGCATTACATCATAGCGTGGGCGCTCCACTTTGTCTAAATCATAGTCGATGTGTTTTGTATCAAACGGACGGTATTCATACAACTGGTCATGGCCGGTGGTAAATGCAATGTCTGACACTAATGTAGCATCATCATGGGTTTTAACACCGCCCAGCCCCAGAGGAAACAGCTCGGATATCTTTACTCCGCCGTCATAGTCAGATGCATTGCTGAAGTTCTTTGGCTTCATGAAATAGTATGGTCTGGTAGGAGTAATCTGCCGCCATGCCACATCTGCGAATGCGGTTCGATTAAGATATTCATATTTTCGTGTGCGTGATCCGTATATATCAGAATAGAATACTTGTGCGGGTCCTTCATGGTTTGGACGCTTAACAAAGATACTGATACATACGCCTTGCTGGATGTCAAAAACATTCTCATCTCGTTCGGCTATGTCGAATGTTTCCCTGCTCATAACATTACCATGCAAATCTATAACATATATCGCAGCAAAATTTTGTAGTAAGTTCCAACGCATCCCACGGAATGTCAGGTTATCCATATAGCTATGAGGGTGAATAAAAGCAATTACAGCCTGATCTCGTTTTTTTAATATTTCTTGTGCAAAACGTAAGAATTTAACGGAATCCTCATTAATTACTTTGGGATTACGCTCCTGCAACCGTTGGCTTGAGCCTGGTTCTTTCTTGTAATCAAGCATGAGGTTCATTATCCAGTCACCCTTATTAATGCTATCTGTACGGTAGGGGGGATTTCCTATGATTACATTTATGTCTCCACGCTTAACAGATGCCGCATAACTTGATTCACGCTCCAAAGGATCAGCAAACGCCGTAGGGTCAGGGGCTTCAGTTGAGTTCTCAAGCGAATTGGCTAAATACACTTGTAGGCGCTTATCCGAATTAAAATCATAGCCTGTATCTCGGAGCGTCATGGCTAGTTTCATGTGCGCAACCGCATATGGTGCCATCATGAACTCAAAGCCAAACAATCTGCTGAGTAAGGAACGGCACACATATTCAGACCAAGATGCTTCCCGTTTAGTCTTTTTAAACTCTTCATTCATCTTTAGGATTATTTTCCGAAGATATGTTCCAGTTCCAGCAGCAGGATCAAGAATCGAGACATTTTCATTCAGATAACCGTTTGAACAGCCAAATTCGCTTCTGAGAATATAGTCAACCGCATCCACCATGAAGTTAACAACTGGCATGGGAGTATAATAAACCCCCCGTCTCTTCTTTTGCTCTTTTTCATAAAGGTCAAGGAAACCCTCATAAAAATATACAACGGGGTCTTCTTTTCCCATTCCTGTTTGACGGTTAAAGTCACTTAATATATTGGAAATATCGACAAAATTCAGAAGATCAATAAGATCCAAAACATCCAGTTCATCATAATAAAGACCTTCTGATTTTTGACAGCATTCGTACAACAGTTCTTTAAGCAATGGATTGGTCGCCGGCACACACGCAATCGCATCAGCAGGTGTAAAAACGTCAATCTCAGGCTTCATGCAGCGCGCACAGAACAATCCATATACCACGGTTTGAGCATACATGTCAACAAATTCCTTCGTTGTTAGTGAGATGTTGAGCGCATTATTAAACCTTCGATATAGCTGGTGTATGCTTCCAGTAGGCAGTTCAACATTAAAACCCGCTTCGAGGTTTTTGCTAATTCTCAGTGCAATATCTGCTAACTGCTCGGTAAGCCGCTTTGTATCACGAATAACCTGACCGTGTTGCATTTTGAATACGCTACGCCAATCATCAACCCAAGATTGGTCTCGATAAGTATGTGGCCATGCCAACCCCTGAATTTTATGTTCAAAAGATTCAAGAACATCGCGTTCCTCAATCTTGGGTGTACAATATAGCGGCTTTATAGACGGAAGAGTATCTCCGTCCTTTTGTTCAAAAGAAACAAAACCAATGGTACGATAAGCACTTTCTCCCCAGAAGCAAAGGAACAAGAGGTTCTCACACGCCCATGTCTTATGATCGACACCATGCTTTTTAGGTATTAGCGCATACAGGATTTTGCGAAGCGCAGAAGACTCCATTTTCTTACTCTCGAAGTCGATCGCAAAAATACCCCAGGGCTGGTTGTCGACAAAAGGGCGCACCTGCTTTAAGGAACGAATTTTAGCAAAAGCTTCATCTTTTAATCCAAGGTCCTCCGGGTAAAAGTCATAAGTAATATTGTCGATATCTTCAAAGTATTCTTCATCGATAACCCACCCGAGATGTTCAGCACAATACTTCAGCATTGATCCCAGGTCGTAAACGTCCTTAAGCAACATTCTTCAATCCTCCGATATCACACATCGTCGCACATAATGACCAGCTGATACAGAATATCCCGTGCCATTTTCGACGGAATGCCTTCACCTATTACAGATCGCAAAAAGGAATCATCGGCCCATTCAGGAATTGGCCAGTCTGTAGGGATAGACATAACAATCATAAGTTCATAGACAGACAGGACTCTCGGGTCGCTATATAGCTGCTGCCCGTCTTTCTCATATGGTCGCCCTGGATGTACTGTCGCTAATGTCGAAATAAAACCGTTAAACATAGTAATGGTACGTGACGGTTTATCCCAGTTCATTCTACGGTAATGATTGTGATGTGCCTTTATTTCAGAACCATCAGCTTTCTGAGGATAATATATTTCGTTATAAATGGCTGATTTACCAGTCGGCGTGTGCATCATCCATTCCACCTGTCTCCAGGGGTGCGTTGGGGGATGATGCCACTTAGAGATCTTTAATCCTTCAGTCTTTTTCTTCTCGAAGTCCGGAAATTTTTCCAATGTTAATTCTATTCCTTCACGCAGCAGAGGATCAAGGGGCGGCAAGTGACCAATAGCCATTTCCAATGTAACCTCGGACTGCTTTTGAGGAAATTCCCATTTAAAGCCAAGCTCCTTTTTTACAAGTAGGAAAATATTGCGCTCTCGTAACTGCGGAACTCCAAAATCTCTAGCCTTTGCCAATGTATTGTCATTAAAAGTGTAGACATCTTGTAACTCTCGCTTGATATAATCCGGAATGCGGATTTTTTTTCCATCTACAGTAATCTTGGTAGTCAGTTGCTTGGGAACATTTTCCAACATAATGAAAGAAGGATTTACTCTCTTAATGACATCAATTGCGTAATAGATGAGCTGATTCCGTGGATCATCTGGGTCTCTATTCCCCGCAACACTCATGCCTTGACATGGCGGTGTGGCTATGATGAAGTTAACTCCCAACTCAACTGCCAATTGAACAATGTTTGTTCGTACTGCATCATCAGTAATGTCACCGCAAATCATTTTTGTTTTTGGGTATACCTCGGAGTAAAATTGTGCTCTTTTTTCAATCAGTTCATTTGCCAACACGATTTCGGCGCCTATGCTTTCAAACATGGCTTCCGCAACACCTACATTAGCAAAGAGGGACAATCCTTTAATCTTTTTCATGAAGCACCTCGGAAATCTGCATGAATAGTTTCTTAATAAATAATGGTGGGATACCTTCGCCTATAACAGACCGAATAAATGCTTCATTAGTATCGTGAGGCAACGGCCAGTTGTCTGGTATAGACATTATTCTCATGAGTTCAAACAATGTTAATGCCCGGGCATCACTGTATTGGACTTCTCCGGCAGAATCAGTTCCAATATATCGTCCTGGATGTACATTATTCTGGGACGATATCTTTCTATTATCCATCGTAACGGTACTAGCAGGATCGTCCCATCTTAATCTTCGGTAGGTACTCTTATAGCCTTTTACGGGTGTACCATCGGCTTTGATCGGAATGTACTTAGGATTATCAAAAGCCGTTTTCCCTGTTGGCGTGTGGATCATCGTTACAACCTGTCTCATAATGTGTGCAGGCGGTTTATGCCATCTAGACACTTTCTTGGCTTCGGCCTTCTTTTCGTAGAAAGAAGGGAACAGTTCAAGAAGCACTTCTTCTGGAACGTCACTCACATAGGGATCAAGGGACGGAAGATCACCAATTGCATCTCTCACTGAAACAATCCGCTTTTCTTGTTCAGGCACTCTCCATAATACAGTTTGGTCATTTCTTGTAAGCAGGATTATTGCTCGTTGCCTAGTTTGTGGGACAGAGTAATTCTTCGTGTCAATTACATTAACAGAAATATCGTACTTGTCACCCAAAGTTCTTTTGATGTGATCTAGTATCAGAACTGACTGCCCGTCGATTTTAATTGTAGTTTCAATAAATTGCGGAACATTTTCAATAAGAGCATAGCGAGGTAAAACATCTTGTATGCACGCTAATACAGGAAGGATAAGCAAGTTTCGTTGATCATTCTCATCCTGTCTGCCCGCCCTGCTGATACCTTGGCATGGAGGAGTAGCCATAATAACATCAACAGCTTCGCTCAGGGCTGCTGATAGTATTTTTGCGTATATGTGTGGATCAGTAATATCCCCACATATCATCTGAGTTTCAGGATAAATCTTTGAATACAGTTCAGCTCTTCTCGGAATCAATTCGTTCGCCAACACAACATTAACCCCCAGCTCACTAAGGTAAGCTTCAGCAACACCAATATTGGCGAACATCGATAATACTTTCATCTCAACACCTCTATTCTTTGAAGAGTCTTGCGTTTTTGGGATCAGCAAAGCTCTAGCCATGTTACCAAACGAGGCTTTACTCCGATTGGTGCCTGAACAGATCTCATATAGGACTTTTTGATATAGTCTTCCGCAATCTTTCGGGCCTGTGCAAACAATTCTTCCGTTGTAGCCATAATTCGTGGTTCATCCTCATCACAACGAATTAGGCGCCAAATATCATATGTTTTTTCGCTTATCGTTCCGTTTTTGCCATCCAAGAAATACCAGCGACATAAACCGTTACCATCAGACCACTCTCCATTAGCCATCTTTGTAGGTAATTCATAGCAAAAAAAGAATCCTTTGCTTTCTCCAGAATACTTGCCACTATACATTTTTCTCGGAAGTTCAGCTAAAGTGTCCTCATAACTGGTATACTTTTTCGTAAGTTCCTGAAATGCCAGCGATATTTTTTCCTCAGTAGAAGGTTCTCCCTCATACTGAGAATTGAAATCTTTGAGAGCTTCGTAGTCATCTTCAGGAGTTAAAAGCTTCTTCCCTTCGATTCCAAATGTTTTTGAAATTCTGAGTGTCTTTCTAGATACTGTTGCATAGAGCGACAATAATTTTTCGAGTTCAGCCGGAGGAAGGAAGTTCCAATAATATGCATAGGCTCTGTCTGCTGCCAGTTCAGGATGATCTGCGAGGAGGCGTTCCTCAATAGCTGCGTTACGGCGGCGATCCACACGACCGATTCGCTGCATGAGACGGACCGGATTCCAGTGCAGTTCATAATTAATAAGACAAGATGCGTCTTGCAGGTTCAAACCTTCTGCCAGGACATCTGTTGCAATTAGAATCTGGATTTCATCCTGGACATCTGCGGAACAGGAGTCATTGTAGTAAGGGCTGAAGCGAACCACCATATCGTGGCGTTTTCCCTTGGACTGACCATCAATCTCATAAAGACCCTCAAAACCAGCTTTTTGCAGCTCTCGGTAGATGTATTTTGCAGTGGAACGGAACTCCGTAAAAATAATGACCTTTTTCCCTTTAACGCGCTTATCCTCGGTAAGAATATGTTTCAACTCACGGATTTTATCATCCTTGCTGGAGTCGAAATCCATAATATCCTCAATAAATTCTGCCAAAACTTCCATGTCCAAGATGGTATCGTCCAACATGGTGCGGATATTGAAGTCTTCAGCACTGATGTTTTCCTCTGCTTCCCACACATAATCGGGGAGATCATCTTCCAGTTCTTCAAGTGTGGATTGCATATTTTTTTCGATAAAATTCTTTACATATTCCAGAACATCAGCCTGGTGGTTAAGAGTACGCTCAATCAGACGCTGGTTCCCTTGCTCCCTATAATCATTGAGGAAAGTGTACAGACGAAAGTAAATGCGGATACAGGTCTCCTCAAAGGCGGCGATGGAACTCTCAAAACGCTTCAGTAGCAACTGGCGAATCAGATTCACTACCTGCTGTTGACGGCCGGACACCATCAAGTCGATTTTTGACTTGTCGCCGATGTAGTATTCGTCCTCGTATGGGGAGTACACTGCCAGAGCCAGAATTGGAAGACTACGCCCGGTCTGTTTGTCCTTACGATAGAAGGAATCCACAAAGTCATCAATCAACTTACCATATGAAATGCGCAGGGAGTAATTTGCGACGGTAGGAGCCTGACGGATAGAGAACAAAACCTTGTCGCCCTCTTCCGTAGAGAGGCTCTTTTTTACATAAGCACGGCTACGCTGCACGACCAGCGCATTAACCAGCACATCCGCACGGAAAATATCGTCAGAAACATCTACGGCATCCGAAACATCGGTGCCAGTTTGGTGCTTTAAATCTGCTTCCATCTTTTTGAAGTGACCCGAAAGGCTGTAAATTCCCAGAGGTGCCGAGGCAAAATAATCATCCTGTCTATGTGTAAACAGTTCAATCAAATGCTGCAGGTCAAGGAAGCTGTTGTTGATAGGGGTAGCAGTGAGCATGAATATCTGCTTCTGATGCCCGCCGGCCATCATATCAAACAGTTTGCGATAACGGTTGGAAGAACGATTACGAAAATGGTGTGCCTCATCAATTACCACGATTTCTGCCTGCTCTTGGATTTGGTTCATAAGATTTTCATTCTTTTCCAAAAGCAGGTCGGTATGGTTAATAATCTTGAAAGGATAGAAACCCTCCAAGATTTCCGGTATATATTTTTTGATGGTGGTTTCCCACACAGATTCTCTTGAGGAGGCGGGAACAATCAACACTACATTTTTCCGCTCTTTTTTTACAAACCGCTCAATAAGCATCATGCCTACGAAGGTTTTACCAAGACCAACGCCATCGCATAGGAACGCACCCGAATAGCGGTTTGCGATTTCCACCAAGCTGTTATATCCATCGCGCTGGTACTGGGAAAGCCCTTGGTAAATAACAGAGTCATGTTGCTCCCATTCAGAAACCGTTTCCTCACGGCTCTTGAAATACTCATACATGGAGCGCATATACACATCGTAAGGGCTGAACTCTTTAACATGGTTTTCAATGACGGTCAGTACGGCGGTGGTGATATCCTCGCCCTGTTCCCAATGCTCATCAAACCATTTCTGAAGCTGGTCAACATCGCTGCTTACTTGGACATTCAGCTCGATATTCTGGGTCAGACCAGCCTTTGTGAAATTGCTGGAACCAACGAGAGCATATCCAGCAGGCACATTCATAGCTTGGATAAATTGATTGCGGTATTCATCACGGAAGTATGTAATATAGGCTTTTGCATGAAATTTGCTTTTGTCAAAGACGCGACATTCTATTTTGCCAGACTTCATGGCTTCTAGAATGGCTGGAACACCCACAAGAAATTCATTACGCTCATGTTCCGCATCAATACTCCCATTGAAACATGAGAGAATAGCTTCTATGCCCTTATCAATTACATCTTTGGTGCGTTTGGTCATTTCATTTCCGAGAATGATTCGAATTTTGTCAAGCTTTTGCCAGTGTGTATCTAAAGCAAGAAAACCACCGATCTCCAGATAGCCAGTAGCAACATCCATTTGCTTTGACACCTTACACCAGTCGGTTAAATACTCTTTTACGGATTGCTGTTCCGTAGAGTTGTCTACTATATATAAATCACTATGGAACATAAAAACCTCCTATAATGTGTCGTAAAAAACGGATTCACTCGTCAACCGTCTCCATGATATCATCCAAATGGCATTGCATCGCTTGGCATATTCTCAGAAGAACATCTGTCGTGATGTTATCACCTTTACCCAATTTCGCAATCGAGGCAGAACTGATGCCAGCCTTTTCTTTGAGGTCACTTTTTTTCATGTTCTTATCAATCAGCATTTTCCAGAGTTTATTGTAGCTGATACGCATATATGTATCCTCCTTCTATACCAGATATTAATAAACACCTTCCAGGAAACCATACCTACCTTCAAAGCGTCCTTTTGTGAATGTGGTCACAGTTGCACCAGATGCAGCATAGTCCAGTTTTGGAATGTGTTCCAAGTTCTCAACCACGATGATCTGTCCCTCGTCCTGGTTATTCATGAAATAACGAAACAGTGCTGTTCTCATGCTCTCCGGGGCTGCATCATCGACGCCTTGATCGAGACCAAGAAGAGGCGTATCGATAATAAGCAAACCAGGGTTATACTTTGCCTTTGTCGCAAAATATTTTCTGAACATCAAAACGTCAACTGTGTTCAAGGATGCACAGTAACCCTTTCCGTGGTTAGTGGCTTTCTTACCTCCATTCACTTCAATATCAAAATCAGAGAGATTGAACCGTGCGGAGGTCAAATTCTCGTAATTGCACTCGGTCAAAACATCTTTTGCCAAGGTATCCATTGTGAATAGAAATGTCTCGTCAAAGTATTCCTTTGGATGATATTGCAGCGTATCGCCCGTCTCCTCTGGCAATTCGCGTAAATCTGTAGTCCAACTATCTGAGAAGGAGTCTATGATATCCATTTCACTCCTCAATCGAATAAAGACTCTGTAATTATTGAGCATTTCTTGCAAATTTTCTGCTTTTGGACGCAACTGCTCGGAAATAAGAGATTCAATATCCGCCCGCTTCGCGCGGAGTGCAGTTAATTCTGCTTCAATTTCGACAAGTTCATTTTTTACATCCGTCTCTGTCGCTTCGAGACCAGCTAATTGCGCAACAATCCGGGACAGTTCACCACGCGATGCTTCAATATAAGACTGGCGGTTATGCTTTGTCATTTTGCCATCACAGAACGGACACTTTGACACTTTTGGAATACCCTGATATTCCACTTCACCCTCAACGATAAAAGTGAGTCTCCTGATGTCCGCAGTATATTGGCTTTTGAGTGCCTGGTAACGAGACAACAATATCGCGCATTCGGCAGCTTTATCTTCGGTGGTGAGTATTTTACCCAGAAGTTCCTTGCTGTCATTTACTGCCTGGGTAATTTTACTATCCGTTTCTTCAATTTCAGAAACGAGCCGAGCGATTTCTTCTTCAACATCAACATCAGCAAATTCAGTCAATCGTGATGTTAATTGCTTTTTGCGTTCCGAAATGCCCGAAAGCTGTTTATTTACATATTGCTCAACTGCTTTGCGACGTGCAACCCGAATCTCTTTTTTTGTTTGGGCATCGGTTTCTGCAAAATCACGACCGCTGATCAGATACAGCAAGGCAGAAAGAAACAGCGTTTTTTCTGTATACTGCTCTGGCACAACAATAGACTCTGGCCGCACAATATTCTTTTCAGTGATATAAACCATACTAAGTAGGGTGCGCCAAGTTAAATGCTTTTTCACAAAATCAGTATTTTTTGGAATCATCGGTTCCCCATCAATTCCTATTAGCTTTAGCCACACAGCATTGATCACGGGGTTCTTTTGCGTCTTCTTATATCCAATATCATAGGTGCCGCTTTCAATATCGGTACTTTCACTGACAACCTGGATTTGATTTTTTCCAATGGTTCGACTAAATGTGATAGCACCACTTGATGTTACAATTCGCATTGATACCCTATCGTAGCCTGTATTCTTATCGAAGGGCTTCTCGGAACTACCATATATGAAATCAATGCACTTCACAACGCAGGTCTTGCCAGTATCGGAGTAACCCTGGATAATGTTCAGTCCCTCTCCAAATGATACAATCGCATCATTCTTTCCGCTACCATGAGCGGCAATGCTCTCAATATAGAACTTTGACATTTGGGTCACCTCCTTAAAGCAATGGTGGCTTTTTGGTTGATAACAGCCATGACTTCCACCTCAGTCATTTCTTTGTATTTTTGATGTGTGGCCTTTGCCAACTGGCGATATGTATTTGCATAATCTGTCGTTTGCTTTTTGCAGAAAGCTACACCAGTATCGGTTATTTCATAGCAAAAGCCATCTTCCTGTCGGGTTGCTCTCGCCAGTCCATCTAACACCAGTTCTTTCAATGCTGCCTGCATAACAGCTCTACGGGCAGACAATTCACTAAAGCCATACTCGTTTTCTCCGTGCAGATTTGCTTCCGCCAAGTCAAAGTGGCGACCATATAGGGAGATAAAATCATAGGCTATAAGGCGATCGATCGTCATGTTCGCATCAGGGGCCTGTGACAACAACAGCAATGCCCGAAGCGAGACCTCAAAGGTACTATTAAACAGTTTCATCATCAATTACTACCCACGACTGAATACGCTCGTCATTCACCAACATATGGCAAATGCCTTTCTTCTCTAAATTGTTGATCAGCCCAATAATATTAACCAGTGCAGATTTTGTCAGCGTTGTGCTTGTGATTTTTTCAAGAACAGCCCGAAGCCGATCATAGCCTGTTGCATAATTGTCATCGTAATATGTCGGTTCAATGCCGTCATAGGCATCATCCTTCACTGCACTGAATTGCTGTTCACCGTCGGCAAATACCTCTCTTACAGAACGATGAACGCTTTCCGCACTATAATAGGCTTTCCGCTGTTCTGCAAAATGCCGTCTATACATAGGTGGAAGCGTATCTATTGAGTCAGGAGTTACCTCCTGGCTTATTTTTTCTGCATATACCTCACAAAGAGCATTTATATAGGGTAATTCATGTGTTTCAAGCGCACTTTGTGGTACAAGCTGTACCGGTAACACAATCTCATCGGTACCAAGATAAATGGTTCTTGAATTACTGTCATACCTGGTTGGGGTAATCGGAGTTAGGAAAATACCATCATCCTTTTTCGGTTGTTGAAGTAATCCATCAACACCACCACCCCATATATCTGCCAGCACCTTACCCGAAGCAAGAACCCGCTCTGTCAGTTCATCATGGGCTGTTTTTCCAGATCCTGCATCGGCAGTAACAGCGACCGAAACGGTTTCCACGCAAGGAATGTCAATCGAAACAGAAATATTCCTTGTTATGCATTCACCAGCATTTCCTGTATATTTTCTAGATTTACGAGGCATCTTTTGCCCCCATGCTTCGAGAGTAGCCACACCCAAAGTGTTTTTGTCATGCCGATTTGCAAGAATATAATGCATAACACCAACCAGGAAGGCGGGCAAAGAAAACTCCTCTGTAGTACGAATACTTGCTTTGGTTCTCGGCGAACCATCGAACTCAATATAAAACTCGTCAGTATCAGCTATATCCGCATCATTTTCGATAATATCAAGAAGAGCCTTTATAAACCACTCCTTCTTTGACAAATCAAGATGGCTTTGAGCAAACTCTGACATTCGATTTAGGGTGTCGGAGTAATTGTTTTTTACTGAATTATCGTAACTGCTGCATAGTGCCACATCATTGAAAGGCACATTTACCGAGCCGTTATTCTTACATTCACGATAGTTGGAAGTGTCCTTTGCTGCAGTTGTGTATTCACTACCTTTAATAGCAAAAATCAAGTCTTGCATGACCACAGGATCTGAATGGTCATCTTTCAATCCCGATTGATGGTCTCTTGCCGTTCCTGTCGAGGGCTTCATATGAGCCATCAAGAAGAACAAAACTCCACCGCAAAGATACGGAATTTTATTTTCCGGCATAACTACGCCCTCCTCAAAAAGTAACTGAAGTAACTGAAATGGTCTCGTTTGCCGATTGACAGTAACTGAAGCAATGATAGGTTAATAGTTGCAAAGGGCAGTTTCTTCTGAGACCAAAG
>ERZ1643249.2236-NODE-2236-length-18401-cov-4.793797_pt1 | contig 18401 bp, 13 predicted proteins | sample MGYA00579263_ERZ1643249 | MGnify/ENA primary metagenome ERZ1643249 (study PRJEB29033, sample SAMEA4952264) | chicken gut metagenome | biome: Broiler Chicken; feature: Gastrointestinal Tract; material: Caecum | place: Ireland | collected 2018 | study: Broiler... | reverse complement strand
AACATAAATAGGAATAGATACTCCACTATCACGACTAAGCTTCATTACAGCGTCATAAATCTTATTCTTGGTATCTCCAAATAAAATTAATTTACTAACATTATCTAATATTGGCTTAGCTAAAGATTCATAAGAAATATTCTTATCATAACCACCAGCAATTAAAACTACTTTCGAATCAAAAGCCTGAATACCAGCAATAGACTTATCAGGAGTAGTACTAGAAGAATCATTATACCACTCTACCCCATTTATTTCTCTAACAAATTCTAAACGATGAGCAACGCCAGCAATAGACGCAATAATACTTTCTAATACATCATTAGAAACATCTATATAATCTTTAATAGCATTTAAAGCAGCACACACATTTAAATAATTATGTACTCCCTTTAATAGCAACTTCTTAGTATCAATTATTTTTTCATCATTATATTCTATATATCTACCGTTTAAAACATAAGAATTTTTATTCCAATCTTCAGTTTTATCAAAGATACCAAAATAACGAACTTCACCTATTGCATCACAATAAAAATTCTTAACGATTTCATCATCATGATTCAAAACTAAAACATCTTGCTTTTCTTGGTTACTAAAAATATATTTCTTAGCATTAATATATTCATCATAACTGCTATGAACATCTAAATGATCAGGGCTGATATTAGTAACAACAGAAATAGATGGGGAAACTTTCATATCCATAAGCTGAAAACTTGATAATTCCAATACAACAATATCATCATTTTTCATCTTATCTAACTCTACAAATAAAGGAGTTCCGATATTTCCTCCTAAATAAGTAGAATATCCTAAAGACTTCAAAATATTATAAATAATAGTAGTAGTAGTAGTCTTTCCCTTGCTACCAGTGACTCCAATTACTTTACAAGGAGCAAGCCTTATTACCTGCTCAACTTCCGTTGTAACAACACATCCCCTATCTATTTCTTTCTTTATATATTCATTAGTTGGAAGACAACTAGGACTTCTAAAAATAATATCAAAGCCTATCAAATTTTCTAAATAATCATCTCCAAAAAATCCTTCTATATTATATTTAGAAATTATATTTTTAACATCATCACCAAGTGATTCTATATTTTTTTTATCAAATAACGTAATATTACACTTTAAATTAACTAGATACTCAATTAAAGGTATATTACTAACTCCTACTCCTATTATAGCAATTTTACTAGTTTTTAAGCTTCGATTAAACTCCTTCAATTTCTCATTCATAACTCCATCTCCTTCTAGAATAAATACTATTTATAAATATCTCTAATAACACTGATAGGAATAAATTCATTATCAATAGTAATCAAATTATTCTTATTTCTAGCAACAATTCTCTTAGATACAGTACCTTCATCTGTAACTATAGTAACATCAGCTTTATAAACATAATCATAACTATTAAAGATATTATCTATCTTCTTATCAATAGAAATATCACTATATTTATTATAACTTCTATCTTCAGTATTACTATTATTAATACTACTATATACTTTCTGTATACTATTTATAGACTTATTAATCTTAGTTTGATACATTTTAGGTAATTCTTTACTCATCATATTCACCTCATTAAAATATATTTAATAGTATTTTAAATATGATTATTTTTTAGCACAAACATTAACTAAATATGGATATAATACCTCTTTATTAAATTCTTTACTAAAATGTAGTCCATCTCTATTAGCACATTCCTTATCAGTTCTTTCTCTAAAAGAATTCTCATCAATATCTAAATCATTATAAGCATCACAAACAACACCATCATATTCTTTTTTTGTAAATTCATTAAACTCTATGACATCACTATTATATCTACCAGTAAAATAACAACTTACTTGTTCATCTTCAACTGGAAGCAAAGTAACCATATTCAAAGATATATTATTTATTATATCACTTTTCCACTCATTATTCATAATTTCTTCTAATTTATCTATATATTTTTCTGAAATGTATGCAGGACTATCGTCACCTAAGTATTTGTGATTTAAATCATTAACTCCCAAATTAAATAATATCTTTATATTATATTTATATATATCAGTAGTTTTATCTTCATATTCTTCTATAATATCTTCAACATATAAAGTAGCATTATTATCTTGATAGTTATCTTCACCAGCTAACCAATTATAACGCATACCACTTAAAGAAACAACGTAAATTCTTTCAAAATCAGACAATAAACTAGGCTTTTCTGTATATTTTACTTCATAGTCAGAAGTAGAAGTAAATCCATTATCATCTTTAAAATGATCCATTCTAGAGTCTCCTACTATAATTAATACATTTTTAGTATCATATACTGTAACCTTAGTCTTAATGGTATCATTACCATGTTTAGCTTCTATATAAGCTGTACCAGGCTCTTTTGTATAAATTATACCCTCATCATCAACTGAGCAAACATCATTATCACTACTAGACCATTTATAAACTCTATTAATACTTACTTTAAAATTATCAGAAAATGAAATATTTAATTTAATATTACTACCATTCTTTAAAACTAAATTTTCATTATCTAGCATATCGATTTTATCAATATTATAATTCTTGTTAACAGTAGTTCCTAATTTTAATGCAATAATAATTAATGCAAATATAATTAAAAATAAATTAATAAGTATAATCTTCTTATGTTTTTTCACCGTAATCTAACCAACCACTAATTATTAATACTTATTTTTAATTCCTCTAATTGCTTTTTATCAACAACATTAGGAGCACCTGTCATTAAGCAAGACGCAGAAGCAGTTTTTGGAAATGCTATTACATCTCTGATATTTTCTGTTTCAGTAAGTAACATAGTCAATCTATCAAGTCCTAGGGCAAAGCCTCCATGAGGAGGTGTTCCATATTTAAATGCATCAATTAAAAATCCAAATTTATCATAAGCTTCTTCTTTAGTAAATTCCAATGCTTCAAACATTTTTTCTTGCACTTTCTCATCGTGGATTCTAATCGAGCCACCACCAGCCTCATAACCATTTATAACTATATCATAAGCCTTAGCATAACAATTTTTCTTATCAGTTAATAATTTATCTACATCACTATCTTTAGGTGCTGTAAAAGGATGATGACAAGCTAAATATCTACCCTCAAGTTCACTATATTCAAAAACTGGAAAATCTGTAATCCATAACAATTCATAAGTATCATCACTATAAAGACTTAAATCTTTAGCTAATTTGCATCTCAAACTACCTAAACTAGTCTTAACTATATTATAGTTACCACAAACAATAAGTACTAAATCATTATTATCAAGTCCAAGTTTATCTTTTAGAGCTTCTTTCTCTAAATCATTCATATTCTTAACAATACTACCAGTAATAGACTCACTAATCTTTATATAAGCCAAGCCACTAGCTTTATAATTCTTAACAAATTCAGTTAATTTATCAATTTCTTTTCTAGAATATGCATCTGCCTTATTTTTAACAACTAAAGCATTAATAATTCCTCCATCTTCTATAGCTTTAGCAAAGAAAGGAATTTCTGTATTTTTAAAAATATCCGTAATATCATTAATTTTCATATCATATCTTAAATCTGGTTTATCAGTCCCATAATTACTAATAGCATCGTCATATTTCATTTTTCTAAGTGGTAATTTTATATCTATCCCCTTAATATCTTTAAAAATTTTAGCAACTAACTCTTCTCCAATCTTCATTACATCATTTTCGTTAACAAAACTCATCTCTACATCGATTTGAGTAAATTCTGGTTGACGATCAGCTCTTAAATCTTCATCTCTAAAACATTTAGCAATCTGATAATATTTCTCGAATCCAGAAACCATTAAAAGTTGTTTAAATATTTGTGGAGATTGAGGCAACGCATAAAATTCACCTTTACTTATTCTAGATGGAACTAAATAATCTCTAGCTCCTTCAGGAGTAGATTTACATAATATTGGTGTTTCAATTTCAATAAAATTATTATCATCTAAAAAATTTCTAGCAGACTTCATAATCTTAGCTCTAGTAATAATATTATTCTTCAATGTATCTCTTCTTAAATCCAAATATCTATATTTAAGTCTAGTATCTTCTAAAGCACTAGTATTATCAGTTATTTCAAATGGAAGTAAATTAGCAGAATTTATTAATACTAATGTATCTACTATAACTTCTATCTCACCAGTTTTAATATTTTTATTAGCATTTTCTCTTTTACAAACTCTACCAGTAACCTTTATAACAGACTCATTCTTTAAATTACTGGCAACTTCGTAATTTTTATTATCAGGATGAACGACTAGTTGAATAATACCACTTCTATCTCTTAAATCAATAAATATTAATCCACCTAGATCTCTTTTTTTACTAACCCAGCCATATAATTCAACTATTTCATCTATGTTTTTAATATTAATATCACTATTATTTATTTTTTTCATTTCTATACCTCCTCATACAAAAACGCACATAAAAGAATAACATAAAGACGAGTATTACCCGCGGTACCACTTTATTTCACTTTTATGTGCACTTTATCTCTTAACGTGAGACTTTCGTTTTGCTAACTAATCTATTGTCACATATAGACTAAACAAATAATTACGTAATTAATTATATCACAAATTTAATATTATTTATCCAATTTAACTTATAAGTAATTTTACCAATCCTTTTTAGTACAATTTCCTGCTTTATCACATACTTTATATTTTAAAGCTAACTGTTTTTTATTTTTAGCACTAGTACCAATGCATTCCCAATGTGAATCTCCATCTCTAGCAGTAGAATTACCAGCATTAATACTATTGGTAGTACTCCACTTAAATGCTCCAGAACTTAATTTAGATTCATTATCAGATATTTTAAAATAAAAATAATAATTAGAATTAGAAGCAGCGCCACAACCATGTCCACTAGGTTTAGTTTTAGATTTAGTTATATTACCAACAGTAGGTGCAGTTTTATCTACTTTTACTTTTTTAGAACCACAAGCGGTACAATTATTAGCATTATCACATACAGTTCCAGGAGAGACATTTCCGTTATGTGTCCAAGATACAGTATAAGAAGCATGATTTCTACAACCACTACCTCCTGTATCATTACAAGTACCACTTACAGTTACATTTTTTTTAGTCCAATTATCAGAACCACCACTAACACTACAACTTGGTGCACTTTTATCAATTCTAACAACAGCATTACCACAAGCTCTAGCATTTCCAGCATTATCATAAACAGTACCAGGAGAAGCATTACCGTTGTAATTCCATGTTATCTTTTTAGAAACATTACTTCTACACCCACTACCAGAATCACTACAAGTACCATATACAGTAACATCATTTCTAGTCCAACCACTAGAACCACCGCTAACGCTACAATTAGGAAGAGTGGTATCAATTTTTACAGTTTGATTAGCAGCACAAGTGGTAACATTCCCAGCTTTATCTTTTACAGTACCACCATTATTAATACCAACTGCACCAGCGGTTGAAGTATTAGTGTTACCAGAATATGTCTTAGAAAAAGAAGATGTAGCACAACCACTGTCGCTATCAGAACATTTAGCAGTTATAGTTCTAGATTTAGGATTAGATGAATTATTTATCCAAGTTGAACTACCACCACTAACATTACAAGTAGGTTTAGTTTTATCAACCATAACATTTACACCACCACAAGTAGCAGTATTTCCAGCTTTGTCTTCAACAACTCCTGGAGAAACAGAACCTTTTGTTGTTGCAGTGATTTTTTTGGTTATAGATTTTTTTGCGCAACCACTACCAGAATCGCTACATGCACCAGCTATAACTATATCTTTATTTGTCCAAGAATTATTACCACCACTACTAATACAAGTTGGAGGTATAGCATCAATCTTAGTTAAATTCTTCTTAGTATCTAAATAATTCCCAGTTTGATCCTGAATTCTAGCAGTTATAATTTTAGAATCATTTGCATTAATATTAACAGTAACTTTTAATTTAACCACATCATCAGTTGTTTCATACCACTTATTGGCCTCAATACTCTTAACACTGGTACTGCAACTTTTCTTTTCTCCATCCTTAGAATCACTATTACATGCTAAAACATTACCAGAAGTAATAGTAGCTTTTACCTCGCTCTTAAAGTAATGTATTCCTTGTTCTTTATAAATTCCATCATTATAATATGTAATAATAACATCTTTAGAGTTATTCCATTTCTTTTCGCTAGTTATATCTATATCAGGCGCTTTAAATGTTTCGGTTGATTGTTCAAATACATTACAAATAGTACTAGAAAAATTATTATTACCCTCAGCTGGACTCATACAAACTTTTATTTTATATCCAGTATTATCTTCCAATTTATCAAAATACCAATTATTATTACTATTATCATAAATTCCATCTTTTTTACTACCATCTTCATTCTCATAAGAAACAGAAAAATCAACATCTCCTATCTCTTCTTCCTTAGGAGAAACTTTTAACTCCAATCTATCGGTATATGATTTTTTATCATCAATATTAATATCACTTAAAGAAGTATTTATAGAAGACATTTCACAATCATTCTGTGTTGTATCATCTTCATGAATAATTACATCAGTATTATCATAATTAGTTCCTTGTTTTATTTCTATATAAGTATTATCATTAATTCTTTCGTGATAAATATCTTCTTCAAAAAACTTATCATCAAAATAACCATTATTAATTAGTTGTCTTACAGTCATACAGACAAACTTTCCAGTTTCAGTACCATCTTCTTTATATTGAGTTATCCACTTTATCTCACCATCATTCTCTTTACTATAAAGCTCTGCTGCAGACTTTACATTATTTATAGCAATTATTGTGGCTTCTTCTTTAGATTTATTTATTGTACTCATAAATACTGTTATACTAATACCACCAATTATTCCAATAATTGCTATTACAGCTAATAATTCAACTAAAGTAAAACCTTTCTTTTTCTCAGAACTACTTTCTACTTTAACATGCAATTTATGTCTCAAACTATCTACCTCTATTCTATCCATTTAACAGTATATATCATCACAAGAAAAAAGACAATAGCTTTTAAATTTTTTATCTATTATCTAATTCCTAAAATTTATTCTTCTCTATATTGTTTGACTTTAATGTGTAATCTATAGTAATAATTAACTGTAGTTGTACTATGTCCAGTATAATAAGTATAAGGTTGACATGCACCATTTAATTGATTATGTTTATTTTTTGTATGATTAGAGTCATTTGATTTTGTATAATTATATACCTGTGCATTTAAAAATAATACACGTTTCCCATCACCATTTCCATTAAATGAACTCCATCCACTAATAGCATCACCATTTACTTGATATCCAGCACTACCATCACCATTATTACCAGCAACTGATATACCGCTTCCAGCAGCTTTTATCTTAAGTGAATTATCTTTAATATTATTATCACCATTAGCACCTATATAACTAACGTTAATATTATTGTTATTATTTGGTTTAACAACAATAGAATTATTAGTACCATTATAATTGCCACCACAGGATTCAAATCTTAGTTCCTTAGATTTAACATATTGAGAAACTGCTCCATCTTCTAAATTACCACTATTTAATTTTCTAACAAAATATGTATAAGTAGAATTAGAATTTGTTGAGTTAGATTCAAATATATTATATTTTTTTGAAAATATTCCAGTAGCTGAATTACAACCAGTATTATATGAAACACTTGCGCTATTATTATTAGCAGACAGATTGTTACCAACACTATATTTTGTACTATCATTACAAGATAAATATTTATCTCCACTGGCAAAATTACCTTTTGTAACTTTCTTACCATCACTTTTTTTATTACCTTCGTAACTAACTCCAGAATATAATGTAGTCCTGTTTCCTAAAGATTTTGTAGTAATATTTTTACCAACTCTAACACTTCCACTTTGATACCACCAAAAGCCTTGTACAGGCATGGATACAGAACCATTAATTCCAGCGTTTGTATCAACTGATACAATAAATTTATTATTAAAGTCAGCTGCTAATGTAGAATTATAATCCTGTCCATTATTTTTAAAATAAGAGTTAACAAGATTATTATATGCATTATTATAACTACCACTAACCTTTGATGTAGAATTTAAAGATAACTCACAATAATCATTAGTATTACTAACAGTATACCATTTAAGTCCAGCATATGTAGTAGTAGAACCAACACTACCACATGTATATTTAGAAGGCATAACAATATATACACCAACTGAATCACACACTTTTGAATTTCCAGCATTATCATAAACAGTACCAGGTGATTTATTTGTTGAAGAAGGGCCTTTAAATGTAACAGGAGTTATTTTTTCTTTACACCCACTAAGAGAATCACTACATTCCATAGTAACACTCAACTTGTATTGAACAGGATTAGAACTATCATTGCCACCAATAACATTACACTTAGGTGGATCTTTATCAACTAAAACATCTTGAGTGGGACAAGTATATTCATTACCAGCCTTATCTTTAACCTTACCAAGATTAACAGCCCCTTTTGCACTATAATTAACTGTTTTTGTTATTATTTTTTTACTACATCCACTATCTTCATCACTGCATGTACCAGTTAAAATAATATCTTCATTTGTCCAAGAATCATTACCACCACTACTATCACATTTAGGAGGTTTTGTATCAATTCTAATAACATTTTCTTTACTATCTATATAATTACCAGTTTGATCTTGTATCCTAGCAGTAATAAGCCAATTATCCCCTTTTCCTATATGAGATTCTATTAAAAATTCAACTTTTTCACCATCTATTTTATACCAAGTATCTGGTTTAATTTTAGTGGCATTAATATTACATACATTATTTTCTCCATTTTCAAAACTACTACATTCATAAATATTTCCAGAAGTAACAGTAGTTTTTATTTCGTTAGTATTTACTTTATTAGTATTTATTTTACTTTTAAAATAATGTATACCGTTCTTATCCCTTATATTTTCATCACTATAAGTAATAGCGACTGTTTTAGATTTCTTCCACTTTTTAGAGTTAGATATTGTTATATCTGGATATTCAAACTCGCTAGTAGCTAGTCCAAAAATCTCGCAAACAGTACTAGTGAAATTAGTATTATTACCAGTAGGACTCATACAAACTTTTATTTTATAACCTGTATTATTCTTTAAACTATCAAAAGTGCAATTTCCATTAGTACAATTACCTGGAATATTTTCCTTCTTATCATTTTCGTAAGTAGCGGAAAATTCTACCTCACCTATATCTTCTTTTGGTTCAACAGAAAAATTTATTTGATCTGTAAAAGACTCAGAACCAGTAAGTTTTATTTCACTAAGCGTAGTATTTATAGCTGATATCTCGCAATCGTTCTGTGTAGTAGCATCTTCGTGAATAGTTACTTTAGTGTTATCAGAATTAACACCTTGTTTTATTTCTATATAAGTATTATCATTAAGTCTATCATGATAAATATCTTCTTTAAAAAAATCCTCATCAAAATAGCCATTATTAATTAATTGTCTTACAGTCATACAGACAAACTTACCAGTCTCAGTACCATCTTCTTTATATTGAGTTATCCATTCTATCTCTTTACTATTTTCTTTACTATAAAGCTCTGCTGCAGACTTTACATTATTTATAGCAAGTAATGTAGCGCTCTCTTTAGAATTGTTTATAATGCTTATAATTGCTGTAGCAGCAATACCACCAATTGCCCCAATAATTACTATTACAGCCAATAATTCAATTAAAGTAAACCCCCGTTTTCTCTCTACAATATTTTCTTTAGTTTCCACTTTAAAGTGTAACCTACGTCTCAAACTCCTCACCTCTATCTTAATAAAGTGTATATATTATAAAAAGAAAAAAGACAATAGATTTTAAGAAATTGTCTCATAATTTTAAAATAAAAAAAATTGCTCTTAAATAGAACAATTCTTTATTATTTAAATTACTTAACCATTATACTTATAACTACAAGCAGCATTACATGCTTGATTAAAATTCTGAATACTTGAATCGAATTTTGTTACACCATGCGACTTAACGTTGTGATAAAAAGCATCAGCCGAAAAATCATTGACAGGACCAACAGCTCCAGAATACCAAGTGTAGCCATGATAGAATGTTCCGCCTCCAGCAATTGCTCCACTATCTGTACAAACTCTTGCTACGTAAGAATTAACAGGAAGTTCGTTTTTGCAAGCTTTTTTACCATTCTCGTTATTTTGATAATGTATAACAGCAGTAGAATGCTTACCATTCCAAGTATCATCATGAGAAAATTGTGTCTTTTCAGAAAATGAATATTCACCACAATAATGACTAGTATTATATTTATCTACACTACATGAACATTCACCTACTCTAAAGTTATATTTTCTAATTTTATCAGTAACCTTATTACCACAATCTCTTGATTGGTAAGCTCCCCATTTATAAACTTTAGCATTACCCGAAGAACCATTATAAGTACAATATTTATAAGTAGAATAATATTCTGTTCTCCTATTACCAGCATTATCAATTACTGTAAAAGAAGCATTACTACCACCTCCGTTTGATTTAGCAGAACCACTAGTACCATTTATAGAAACACTAGCTACTCCTCCTCCCCAAGAAGAAGACTTAATTCCTGAACCAGAATCACTAAATGAAACACTTAAGTTATAATTATCGTTAGTTCCATTTAATTTAATATAAGGTTTAGTCTTATCTATTTTTACAGTTTGATCAGTAGGACAATCATCATAATTACCTGCATTATCATAAACTCTACCACCTTTTTTATCTCCTAAAGGACCAGCTTTATCAGTATTAATATCTGTAGTATAAGGATTTGATTTAGGAAGTGTAGAATAATTACAGTCACTTCCGCCAGTATCAGTACATGTAGCTGTTATAGTTATTGAACCTGAATTTATCCATTTAGTATTACCACCATAAGTATCACATACAGGAGGATCTTTATCAACTAAAACGTTTCGAGTAGGACATGTAGCTTTATTTCCAGCTTTATCTCTAACCTCACCAACCTCAACAGCACCTTGTGCACTATAATCAACAGGTTTTGTTATTGTTTTTTTACTACATCCACTATCTTCATCACTGCATGTACCAGTTAAAATAACATCTTTATTTGTCCAAGAATTATTACCACCACTACTAATACAAGTTGGAGGTTTTGTATCAATTCTAATAATATTTTCCTTACTGTCTATATAATTACCTGTCTGATCCTGTATTCTAGCAGTAATAACTTTACTATTGCCTTTGCCAAGATGTGTAGCTACATTAAATTCAACCTTTTCTCCTTCAACTTTATACCAAGTACCTTCTGTAATAGTACCATTTGCAGTGACTGCACTATTACATGTATTATTTTTTCCATTTTCAAAATTATCACATTTATAAATCTTTCCAGAAACAAAAGTAGCATTTACTTCACTTTTGAAATAATGTATTCCCTTTTCGTTATAAATTCCAGTATCATCATAAGTAATTGTTACCTTTTTAATCCTTTTCCATTTATTAGCATTCTCTATTTTTATTGTAGGCTCTGTAAAAGCTTCAGTAGCTTGTCCAAAGTACTCACAAACTGTATTTTTTAATGTATTATTTCCCTCATTAGGTCTCATACAAATTTTAATCTTATAACCTGTATTATCTTCTAATCTTTCAAAAAGACATGTACCATTAGTACAATCTATATTACTAGATTCAGTGTTATCTTTTTCATAAGTAGCAAAAAAAGTAACATCTCCAACTTCATTTTTAGGAGAAACATCAAAACTTAATCTATCAGTAAATGAGTTTGGATTACTATATACTATATCACTTAATTCACTATTAATAGCTTCTGTTTCACAATCGTTTAGTGTATTAGCATCTTCATGAATAATTACATCAGTATTATCAGAATTAGTACCTTGCTTTATTTCTATATAAGTATTATCATTAAGTCTATCATGATAAATATCTTCTTCAAAAAAATCCTCATTAAAATAGCCATTATTAATTAATTGTCTTACAGTCATACAGACAAATTTACCAGTTTCAGTACCATCTTCATTATACTGCTTTATCCATTCTATTTCTTTACTATTTTCTTTACTATAAAGCTCTGCTGCTGATTTAACATTATTTATAGCAAGCTCTGTAGCATTCTCTTTAGAATTGTTTATAATATTTATAACTGCCGTAGCAGCAATACCACCAATTGCCCCAATAATTACTATTACAGCCAATAATTCAATTAAAGTAAACCCTCGTTTTTTATCAGAAAAACTTTCTTCTTTTCCTTTTTTAACATGTAACTTACGCCTCAAATATATCACCTACTCTAAACTAAGTATATAATATTTGAAGAAAAATAACAATAATTTTAAAACAATTTTAATCAAAAAAATCATTCTAAAAATTATTGTTATTACTTATTTTCTAACTTATCTATTACATTCATAACAGCTATTCTACCATATCCATAAGTTAAACTTCCTTGTTGATAAGCGATATATGGAGGTCTAATTGGACCATCACATGATAATTCAATTGAAGAGCCTTGTATAAAAGTACCAGCTGCCATAATAACTTGATCAGTATATCCTGGCATATCCCAAGGAATAGGTACTACATTAGAATCAATTGGACTAGATTCCTGAATAATTTGACAGTATTTAATGAGTTTATCTTTATCATTAAAAATTATATTTTGTACTATATCAGCTCTTTCATCATTATATCTAGGTGAAACTTTATATCCTAATTTTTCCATAATATAACTGGTTAAAATAGCAGTCTTTAACGCACTAGCAACTACACTAGGAGCCATAAATAATCCTTGCAAGATATCTCTATTAAAACCTAGTGATGGTCCAACTTCTTTACCTTCTCCAGCAACATTAACTCTAGCAGCACATAATTCTATTAAATCTGCTCTTCCTGTTATATAGCCACCATTCTTAGCGATACCACCACCTAAATTTTTTATTAAAGAACCAACTACAATATCAGCCCCACAATTAGTAGGTTCTTTATCAGTAACAAACTCACAATAGCAATTATCAATCATTATTATAATATCACTATCTAATTCTTTAATAAACTTAATAACCTTACTAAGTTTATTAATATCTATACTATTTCTAGTAGAGTATCCTTTACTTCTTTGAATCTCTATTAACTTAATTTTATTATTCTTAATAACATTTTCTATGCCTTTATAATCAAAATCATTATCAATTAAATCAACTTGCATATATTTAATGCCAAAACTAATTAAAGAACTAGGATTATCTACTAAACCTATAACCTCATCTAATGTATCATATGGTTTACCAGTAATAGATAGCATTATATCTCCTGGTCTAAGACAAGCCCATAATGCTGTAGAAATAGCATGGGTACCTGATATAAACTGAGATCTTACTAAAGAAGCTTCACTCTCAAAAATTTTAGAATATACTTTTTCAATAACATCTCTTCCTATATCATTATAACCATAACCTGTAGTAGCATTAAAAGCATCTTCTGTAACATTACACTCTCTAAAAGCATTTAAAACTTTAAAACTATTAGCATACTCAATATCATTAATTTTCTTATAAATATCGGTTAATTCTTTTTCTGCCTCAACTATCATATCTTTAGCTATCACTACTATCCCTACTTTCTATATACTTAATAGCCTCTTCTACACTATCTACTATAACATATAACTTACTATCATTCTTCTTAGCAAAGCTTTCTTTATATATCTTATCTAACTGTTTAATTAAATCAGCATAATAATTATTTATATTAACTAATATTATAGAATTATTATGTTCGCCTGCTCTTTTACTCTCGATAGCAGTAAATATTTCATCTATAGTACCAAATCCTCCTGGTAGAAATATTATTAAATTAGAATTACTAATAAGAGAATATTTTCTATCACTAACAGTATTATGATTATAAATGCTTAAAGTATTATCCTCTACATCATTATATCCACTAACACTCATCACCATAACACCCTGATTATTTTTAATAAATATATCTTTAATTACTCCCATAGTTCCATTTACGCCACCAACTACTAAATTATAGCCATGACTTGCTAAATATCCAGAAACTTCTATAGCACTATCTCTATAAATTTTATCTATGTCATTACTACTACTGCAACCTATAAAAACATTCATCTAATCAGCTACTTTCTAATTTTTATAAACTAAAATATAAATTATTTCTTACTCCTTACTCGTTTATTTATATAAATATTAATTAAATCAGCATCATTTTGATTGTTAGGCAAATCGTCTATATCAAAAAACTTCATTTCTTTAGATTCTTTATTCCACTTTAAAGTACCAGTATAATTTTTTATTAAATATAATACTATATTATTATAAACAACATCTCCATTAGGATAACTGTTTTTTCTACTACTACCAGATACAATATCAATAATATCCAAATCACTCATCTTAACATCTAAATTAGTTTCTTCTTTAATTTCTCTAATTATAGTCTCTTTAAAACTTTCTCCTACTTCTTGACATCCACCTGGTAATCCCCATTTATTTCTATCAGCACGACTTTGTAATAATATTTGTCCCTTATCATTTTCTATAATGGCAGCAGCTCCATCTTGAAGTAAAACAAATTTATGAGCAAGTCTACCCATACAAAGTCTAGCAAATACAGGGTAACCAACCAATTTACTTAGCTTTGTAATTTCTTCTTCCGATAAACTCTCTACAACACTAACTAAACTATCATAATCCATTTCTCTAATTTTACTAGCAATTTCTTGTAAATTATCATAATTCATTTCTATCACTCTTTCAAAACATAAAACTATATTTCTAAAATAATTACTACTAATCTTATAATTTCAATTAAAGTAATAATAAATGCTAATTTAGAAACAAATACAAACTTATTTAAGACTCTACTAATATTATCATTTACCTTAACTTTAGCAACCGCAAAAGTATTAAGCATATTTATAATATATTGATAAACAGCAATAACAATAAGTATTACTATTCCTATTCTAGAATCTCCCACATTACTAACAAATAAACTAACAACTAGACCTATAATAGAACTAAAAGATATAAACTTTAACTCTTTAAAAACATAACCCAAATAATTCAGTAAATTATTATTTAAAAGAGAATAACCAGATAAAAGACTAGCAATAGCTAAATTAAAATAATTCTTACTATCATAGCAAGACTCTGATAACTTAACCATTTTTCTTTTTATATTATATTTACTAAACATAGACTCTTTACTCTCTATTAAATTAATAGAAGCATCATTATCAAGTAACTTTAAAACCAATTCTGAACTAGTCATAGAGTCTTCTTTACCCCTATTAATAAAATAAATTATAACTATATACAAATATAATATAACAGTTAATCCAACTCCTAATATTAAAATAATATTACTAATCATAATTACCCCTCCTAAAACATCTTAAATGGCTTAACTAGTCCCTCGTCAATTTCCTTATAAATAGCAAGTAGTTCATTATCTTGATTCAAAATCATTGCCATTTCTCCTGAAAAAAACTTCTTCAATACCTGTCCATTTTTTATTTTAAATTCCATATCTTTATTAACTATAACCTTAGGCATATCTAAAACCTCTACAGGACTCAAAAGCTTATAATTATTTTTTTCTATATCTTCTAAAGTATATGCCTCATTAATACTAAAAGAACCTTGCTTAACTCTTCTGAGTTCTACCATAGTAGCATAAGTATTTAAACTATATCCTATATCTCTAATCAAACTTCTTATATAAGTACCTTTACTAACTGTACATGAAAAAGAAAATTCTTTATTCCAAACATTATCTAAAAGTTCTATGTCATATATAGTAACTTCTCTTTTAGGTAATTCTACTTCCAAGTTATTTCTAGCATACTCATAAAGTCTTTTTCCTGAAACACTAACAGCAGAATATTTAGGTACTTCTTGTATAATATTTCCTCTAAATGTATCTAAAACATTTAAAATATCTTGCTTATTAACATTGACATTATCTTGTTTTTTTACAACCTTACCTGTAATATCTAAAGTATCAGTTTCTATTCCTAATCTTACCTTAGCAACATATTCTTTTTTAGTACTAACTAAAAGTTCTGATAATTTAGAACATTTGCCAATACATAAAACCAATACCCCTGTTGCAATAGGGTCTAATGTCCCAGTATGTCCTATTTTTTTAATACCTAATTTTTTACTGACTATATTAACAACATCTCTACTAGTATATCCCTTAGGTTTATCAATAACTAAAATACCATTCATAGTCTTATAGAAGTTTCCTTTACCAATCTTTTCATAGCGGTATTAAGAGGTCCTTCTATACTACAACCAGCAGCTTTACTGTGACCACCACCATCAAATACCTTAGCTATCTCAGCAACATCTATATCCTCATTACCTCTAAAAGACACTTTATAAGTACCATCATCATCTTCTCTTAAAAATATAGAAACTAAAACACCTTCAACATTTCTACCAACATTAACAATACCCTCGTGATCTCCAGTTTTTGCATTAGTCTTTTTTATATCATCACGAGTAATATATGTAATAGCAATTCTATTTTTATCAATAAACTTAAGTCTTGATGTCGCTATAGAAGTAAGCCTAAATTGGGCTTTTGTTTGAATATCAAAAGTAGTTAAATATATCTGACTAATATTAACACCAGCATCTAACATCTGAGCCGCAAATTCAAAAGTCTCATCATCTACAGTATCATATCTAAAGCCACCAGAATCAGTAATAATACCTGTCATCAAAGCTTCTCCAATCTCTTTAGTAATAGTAATACCCAAACGCTTTAATATTTTAACTAAAGTCTTACAAGCAGCAGGACTATTTTCTTCTACATAATTATTATTAGCATAATAAGTATTACTAGCATGATGATCAATAGAAATAGTAGTTTTAGCCTTAACATATGAACCACTAGGATCATATAATCTTCTTATATCAGCACAATCTAGAGCGATACACACATCATAATCATCACTACCTTTATTTTTAATATCATCAAGACAAGACAAAAATTTAAAACTATCCGAATATTTATCAGCAATAACATCTACATCTTTCTTTAATTCTCTTAATCCCATATATAAAGCAAGACTACTACCAATAGCATCTCCATCAGGAGACTCATGAGTAAAAATTCCTACCTTTTTAGCGTTAAGAATAATTTCAATTATCTTATCTAATTCTATCTCACTATTCATGTTTATTAATTCTTTCTATAATATTTTCAATGTTATTACCATATTCAATAGACTCATCATAAACAAACTTTAACTCAGGCATTTTCCTAATCTCTACTCTCTTAGATAATTCTATTTCAATAAAACCTCTAGCATTATTTAATGCCTTTAAAGTAGATTCTCTTTCACTATCATTTAATACAGTTATATATACTTTAGCATGTGATAAATCATTTGTAATATCAACATCAGTAATAGTAACAAAATTAATTCTCTCATCCTTCATCTCTTCTCTGATAATATTACTAATCTCAATAGCAAACTTATGATTTAATCTCTCAATTTTTATACTCAACATTATCACTTCCTTGTAATTATATTATACTAAAAATAATTATTAAAATCAATGTCTATATTTATTTGTTAATACTATTATTCGATTAAAATTATAATACTTATATATATATATATAATAGTCCAAGTATAATTAGAAAAAAGTAATAAAACATAAATTATCGTTTCATTACTTTACTATAAACACACTTCTTACTTCTAGTAATATTCTCACTAGTTAAAGATTTAATATAAACGCATAGTATCTTAATGATTAAAAAAATAATTTTCTTCTTTTCCTATTAACTACTACAATATCAAGATCATCAACTAAAAAATATTTATAAAGAAATTTCATAATATCATCTTTTAAAACATATTCACCAGAAGCTATTTTAAAATTCATATCTTTTAGTGGGAAAAGACCATTATGTGGATATCCCATTTCTTCTCCACCAGAATAAGAAAAACTTACTAAATCAACATCTCTATTAAAAGCAATTCTACCACTTAGCTTAATTTTATTTACTCCATTATTAACAATTTCTTTAACTTGTTTTAAAAAATCTTCAATAGTAATTTTTTTCCCTATTTCTCTACAACCAATAATTTTAATTTCATACAAATTTACATATTTATCACATTCAGCAGTAATACAAGAAGCTTCTTTTAAAAGAAAAGAATTTAAAACTAAAATGACTTCATTCAAATTAAGGTATTCACCACTTTTTAAACTCTTATTTCTATTTGAAATAAATCTATCAAGACTAATAGATTTTCCTGTATT
>ERZ1643249.2233-NODE-2233-length-18406-cov-8.290284_pt1 | contig 18406 bp, 13 predicted proteins | sample MGYA00579263_ERZ1643249 | MGnify/ENA primary metagenome ERZ1643249 (study PRJEB29033, sample SAMEA4952264) | chicken gut metagenome | biome: Broiler Chicken; feature: Gastrointestinal Tract; material: Caecum | place: Ireland | collected 2018 | study: Broiler... | reverse complement strand
CGATGGCGATGGAGTACGCGGCGCTCCGCGGCACGATGGACGGCATGGACTTCACTGCCATCACCGAGATCGCCGACTACTTTGAGCGCGAAATAAACTATATCGTGCCGCCCAAGACGCCTTTTGTGGGCCGCGCCTTCAATTCCACCCGCGCGGGCATCCATGCGGACGGGCTTTTGAAGGACGAGGAGATCTACAACATCTTCGATACGGCGAAGATCTTGAACCGTCCCGCGCGCGTCTCCGTCAACAAGACGAGCGGGCTTGCGGGCATCGCCTTCTGGATCAACGACTATTATAAGCTCCCCGAAGAGCACCGCATTTCCAAGAACGATCCGCTCGTCGTGAAGATGAAAGAGCGCATCGACGCGGAATACGAAGAGGGGCGCAACAGTTCGTTCGGCGACGACGAGCTCGTCAATCTCATCTACGCCATCGATTCCCACCGTATCCGCGAGCTGGAAGCGTTCAGCCAATAATCGACAGATTGCAATACCGTTCGCGCCGCATTCAGAAGAATGCGGCGCGAAATTTTTTGCGGAGTATTGACATTTCCTTCCATACGGGCTATAATGGTGACACAAAAATATGGAGGTCATGTATGGGTAACAATTCGGGTTGGAAACAAAAACTCTCGGGCGTGTTCGATATTATCGGCGAGATCCTTGCGGTGATCTACGTTGTCGTATTCGCTCTGCTCCTCATCGACGCGCAGTGGCCGTTTATCAGCAACGTGGAATGGCTGTATAACACGTTCAAGGTCATCTGGATGTACGGCGGGTTCGTCATTGCGGCGATCGTCGGGTTGGAGGCAATGGTAAAACGCAACTTCCTGTTCTTCCTCATCTTTGCGGTTCTGCTTGCGGTTTGCGTGATTTTCACCTTCTTCCCCGATACCTATGCCAACCTGCTCGGGTTCGCGTCCTGAACTGATTGCGTGAATTGTGCCCCGTCCTTCCGGACGGGGCTTTTGCGTACATTGAGGGCAAATTTTCCGTTTCCTCTTGAAATTTACCGTAAAATATGGTAGGATGATTTTATAACAAACGGGGAGAGGAAAAGAATGAAAGAGCAAACGGAAGCCCCCGCGCGGGGGGAAAATACGGTCTGGCGGAAAATCCGGCGGCTGATCTGGGCTTCGGTTCTGCCCGTTCTGGTGTCGGGCATCGTGCGTGCGCTGGCGATCTATATCTTCGTCACGCCGAACGATTTCGCGCCGGGCGGCGTCAACGGCGTGCTGCTGGAAGAGGGGACGGGATGGAACTCGGGTATCTTCCTCATCATGCTCAATGTGCCGCTCTTTTTCGTGGCGTTCTTCCTGTTGGGGAAGTACGGCGCGGTCATATCCACGCTTTCCATGCTGCTGACTTCCGGACTTCTGATCGTTTTCGGATATATCCCGTCGATGGAACAGATCTGTTACCGGCCGGAGAACAATCATATTCTGGCGGCGATCGCGGGCGGCGTTCTGTTGGGCGTCGCGCTTGCGATCACGCTCAAAAGCTGCGGAACGAGCGGCGGAACAACCGTGCTGGCGTCTCTCGTCAATAAAAAATTCCGCAATCTCAGCGTGAGCGGCTTGACCGCCGTGTTCGACGCGTGCGTCGTGGTCGCCTCGTTCTTCGTCTACAATCAGGGAATGGGGTTTACGGCGAAGCTCGAACCCGTTCTGCTCGCGCTCGTCTCGCTCTTCGTGACGAGTAAGGTTTGCGACGTCATCTTGCAGGGATTCAAAGCGGCGTATCGGTTCGAGATCATCACCAACCATCCCGAGGAGATCGCGGCGGAGATCATGGAACGCCTGCATCACGGCGTAACGGAAGTCAACGCCACGGGGATGTATTCGCACGAGGATAAGGCGCTGCTCGTCTGCATTATCCGCAAACGGCAGATCGGCGAATTGCAGCGGATCCTGAAACGCTATCCCGAGACGTTCGCTTCATTCACGTCGGCGTCCGAAGTATACGGGAAGTTCGTGAAATAATATCGCGGAAAACGTGCCGCGCGGCACCGCGTCGGGAGCTTCGGCGCGGAAAATCGCAATCAGACAGAAAAGGAGGAAAGGAATATGGCGGATTTCGGCTGGGCGTTTCTCGGCTGCGGAAATATCGCGGAACAGGTTGCGGAGCAGCTTTGCGGGGAGCGGGGAATGCGGATCGTCTCCTGCTGGAACAGAACGCCCGCGCGGGCGCGGAAGTTTGCAGGTCGGTTCGGCGGCAGCGCGTGCGCTTCGGCGGAGGAAGCCGTGCTCGCCGACGGGGTGAACGCCGCCTATATCGCCGTCACGGCGGATAAACATGCGGACTATATCCGTCTGTGTCTTTCCCGCGGCGTTCCCGTCCTGTGCGAGAAGCCGTTTACGGTCAATACGTCCGAGGCGGAGGAGGCGTTCGCGCTCGCAAAAGAGAGGGGGATATATCTTGCCGAAGCCATGTGGACGTGGTATAACGCGCCCGCGCGCACGGTGCGCGATTGGGTACGGTCGGGAAAAATCGGGAAGGTGGTCCGCGTGACGGCAAAATATGCCGAGCGGTATATCGATATTCCGCGCTTTCTTTCGCCCGAACTGTTGGGCGGCGCGCTGGTCGATATCGGGGTGTATCCGCTCCGCTATGCCTATGAACTGTTCGGAATGCCCCGCGGCGTCGTCTGCCGCGGAGAGCTGCGCGGCGGCGTGGACGTCACGGAGGATATTGTTCTCGATTACGGCGATTTTCGGGCGGAGATCTTCGTTTCGATCGAAGACCCGCAGGGAGAGGAGTTCGTCATCGAAGGAACGAAGGGCGCGATCCGCGTTCCGTACTTCCACATGGCGCGCGAAGCGTATCTGACGGGCGGCGAAAACGCGCATTTTGAGGATGATTCTCCGAAATACGGCGTGGAATTCCGCCGCGTTGCGGAGGAGATCGCCGCGGGATGCGCGCAGAGCGCGTTCTGTCCGCCGCAGGCGACGCTCGACACGATGAAACTGCTCGACGAATGCCGCCGTCAGCTCGGGCTGGTCTATCCCTGCGAAAAATGACCGTCGTGAGGGCGGCGGGAATCGTCCTGACGATTGCCGCGAAAACTCTCTTTTACAGCAAAAAACGGAGCGAAAAATCCGCTCCGTTTCATTTTGGTGAGCACGATTTTACCAAAACCGAACACTCAATCAGTCCCTTTTCTCCGCTTTCATCAGTGGGTGGCGACGGATAATTGCCATCAATGTAATTATAATAGATTTCAATTCGATTGTCAAACGCAATTATCTTCTGTATGAGAGAATAAATCATTTGTCTTGGTGATTTTTTGATTGCTTGCGTTAGGTACTCAATGACCTGTTCGCGGGTAATTTGGTTTTTCGCTTTGCATCCTTCAATCGTTATTTTATCTTCTATTTCCGTAAGCTGTCTTTCGAGTTCTTGCGCTCCTTTTTCGGAAGTTGTTGGCTCTCCTTATACGCGGCTTCAAACTGTTCTTTCTGTTCCGCTTCCTGTTCGGATAGCGGATGGGCAGGTCGTCGTCGTTTTCTTCCCTGCGGGAAGTTTTCCTTCGGGGTGGCGATGTAATGGCTCCCGTCAAATGAGATCTTGGCTGCTCTGTACGGCATTGTTTTGTTCCTCCTTCGATTTTTTCGCATAGCATAAACCTTAAACTCGTCTATGCCTAACACACGCCACGGTGCCAAGATTGCTATACAAGATCAGAAGAATAATCGAAAAATCCATATATTTTTTAGCTTGTGTAAATTTTTTTCTGAAAAGTGTTGACAAAACAAATAATAGGTAGTATAATGAGGACAAGTGGAAACGTTTCCACTTGTTTGTTCGGGATATGTGGAAACGTTTCCACTGCGAAGGGAAATTAATGCAATATTATAAGGAGTATTAGAAGTGATATTTTGCATCGGGGAAATTCTTGCGGATATGATCGGCACAAAGAGGGGGCGCAGTATCCAATTTGAATGTTTTGCCGGCGGTGCCCCGTTTAATGTAGCGTGTGGAATTGCAAAACTCGGCGGAAATGTTGCTTTTGCCGGATGCGTCGGAGATGATGAAATCGGCAGTTTTTTAAAGAATTATGCTGCGGGGGTCGCAAATCTGAAGAGTGTTATCTCGACAGATCCTACGCGCAACACGACGATTGCTTTTGTTACATTAAACGAGGAAGGAGAACGCAGTTTCTCATTCTTTCGGAAAAATACTGCCGATTATGCGCTCAGTCTTTCCATGGTAGAAAAATTGTGGGAGGAAGCCGATATCATTCACTTGGGGTCTTTGATGCTGAGCGAAGAGCAAGGACGTTGTTTTGCAGATGAGGTGTTTCACAAGGCAAAGACATGCGGGAAAAAAATCAGTTTTGATGTAAATTATCGGGAAGATATATTTGACAACGAGGAAACTGCAAAACACATTTATACGGAGTGGCTGTCCCGTGCAGACATCTTGAAACTGAGTGAAGATGAAGCAACGATGTTCTTCGGGGAAAATATTGACGAATCTCTGAAACGTCTTTCTGCTCAAAGAATCGTATTTGTGACTTTGGGGAAAGCGGGGGCGGCGATGTATGCAGACGGAGAAAAAACGAGCCGCCCGACGGCAGATGTAAAGGTCGTTGATACCAACGGAGCGGGCGATGCATTCTATGCGGGTGTTTTGTACCAAATCGAGAAAGGAGAAAAATGTCCTGAAACGATTTTGGATTTTGCAAATGTTTGCGGAGCGTTAACGACATCGAAACATGGGGCAACCGAAGCGCTTCCTTCGATGAACGAAGTCGAAAAACTGTTTCGGTCGTGAATATGCCCGTTGATAAGGAGGAAGTGATGACCGATAGAATCAGAAAAACCATAATCGTTTTGTGCCTTGTTGCATTGATGATTTGTGTATGTGGTTTTGCATTTACGATCAACGCCCATGCCGGCACAAATGATAACCTTACACTCAGTGCCGAGGGCGATAAAATCCAATCGTTTGAAACTGCTTACGGGGAGGACGAGTCCTTCGTCTATACGGTTCGTGCACGTTTTACAAATGGTCAGGCAGCCGGAATAGCGTTCGGCATCCGAGACGGAAATGCCTTCGTTTTGAATATTGACCGCAAAGCAAACAAAACCAAATTGATGCATTTTACAACATCGGAGAATGGGCAGCTTTCTGCAGTTGTTTTGCGTGAGGATTACTATATCGGCAACGCGAACAGTAGTACACAGGAGGAATTGTCACGCGTACAGAGCCGCGTTGCGGACAAAGAGGAATTTTATATTAAAATCGCTTTAACGGGCGGGAGCGAACCTTCTGTCAAATGTTACATTGACGATATTCTGCGTTTTGATTACGATCATGCGATCTCATTAAAAGATATTTCGCTCGGAAGCGGAGAGACGGCGTCCTATACGGGAGGAGCGATCGGCGTAAATGTGTATAACGCCGACGTACAGTTTGGTGAGATCTACTATGGCGAGAGCGATTTTACACGATATACCGAACTTTACAGAAATCAATATCATTATTCTCCTTTCAGTGGATGGAACAATGATCCGAACGGTCTTGTCTTTGACGGGGAATACTACCATTTATATTATCAGCATCAGCCGTTCCAAAAAACATGGGGGGATATGTATTGGGGCCATGCCCGTTCAAAGGATCTGATCTCCTGGGAAAATCTGCCTCTCGCGCTTCTGCCTACGGACGGTAATTTTATGTGGAGCGGCTCAGCGTTGATCGACAGGGGAAATAAAAGCGGACTTTTCGGCAGCCCCTCGTCCTCGTACAAAGGGTCAAAAAACATCCTTATCTACTATACCGTGGACGGCGGACCGGATCAGGATCAGTGGATGGCTTATAGTCTCGACGGCGGCATTTCGTTTAGAAAACTTAAGCTTATAATCGACGGCAACTCTGTGAAAGACGGCAAAACGTTCCGCGATCCGAAGGTTTTCGAAGTTGAGGACGGCGTCTGGGGGATCCTTGTCGGCGGAGGACAGTTCCGTTTCTACGTTTCAACGAATCTGACCGATTGGACTTTTGCAGGCGATATGCCGATTTATGCGGAATGTCCCGACATCTACAAACTTTCTGCGGACACAAAGGATAAATGGGTCATCAATGTCGGCGGTATCGGATATATCGTAGGGGATCTTACATACGACGAACAGAGCAAGCAGATATCCTTTATCGATCAGTTCGAGGTAAAGCTGACCGATCCAAGCACAACGCCCGGGCAGGTGAGGATTTTTGATCTGGATAACGCGAACGGTTCCTATGCGACGCAGACGTTTTACATCAAGAACGACAACAGCGCATATAACGGCAAGATCGTGGGATTGAGCTGGTTTGCCGGGCAACCCGGGTATCAGGCTCCGATGGATGAACATGAATGGCTTTCGGGCGAGCAGGCGGTGGGTCCGGATACAGGTGCTGAGGCAAACAATCGTTCCGTTTGGAACGGTGGTTTCACATTCCCCGTTGAATATTCCCTGGTCGAGTCCGGAGATGTTTATTTGCTGCAACAGAAACCGATCGGTGTGATCGATTCCGTTTCAGAGAAACTTGTCGAAGTAAACGAATCGGATGTTTCATCTGCAGACAAAAATATTCTTGCCGATGTCTCCGGCAATACCCTTAGGATCACGGCGAGTATCGGGACGGATGCGGAAAAGTTCGGTTTTCGTGTATTTGTTGGAGAAAATGAGTACACTGAAGTCGGCTTTGACGCACAGAACGGGTATTATCTTGACAGAATGCACACCTCGTCCGGCGGCACGATCATAGCGAATTACAGCGATTATTATTCGACGGGAATCAATGACTACGTGAAGGCGGACGGCACATACGACTTTACCATTCTGCTTGATTGGGGAAGCCTTGAAATGTTTTGCGAGAATGGGACGCAGACGTTCTATGCGAATACTTTCGCGGGATATTATTCGGACGGACTGGAATTTTTTATAGACGGGGATCATCGGGCGACCGTAAGCATTCAAATCGACAAGATCGGTACAACGTTCCGTACGCAATCGGACGAAGCCAAGCTGTCTCTCTCGACCGAAGAAGTACAGCTGGATACGGTTATCATGACGGAAACAGAAATATTTGCATATGTCAGCGGGACCGGTTCTGAGGTCGAATGGCAGGCTGCCGACGACGGCATCGTCTCTCTTGTGCCGTCGGGGAACGGTGTAACGCTCACTGCGGTACAAAGCGGCCAAACGGTTGTGACGGCGATCCTTCGGGATGCGGAAGGAAACATGCTCGACCAAAAACAGGTCGTGATAGAGGTCGCGCAGGGAAACTCGGAGACTTCGAACCTGAGGTTCGTTTCGGACGGAATACGGGCAGGGGAATGGCATTCTTCGGCAGACGGTATCGTCGGATCTCGCTCCGGAGACGGATTTATCTTGGCGGAAGAAGAACTTGAAAATTATACGCTGGAAGCAATCATTAATGTAGCCAATGCGGAGGCGGCAGCCCTTGTATTCCGTTCAGACGCGCAAATGGATTTCTATTATGTTGCGAATTATGACAAAAATCAGGGGATCGTCAAAGTCTGGTCGCCTGAAAAGGAGTTTCTCAACGTATCGGTAGGACCGTTTGACGAGGTCACGCTGCAGATCGTCGCAGAGGGGAATACATTTTCCTATTACTTTAACGGCGGTTTGGTCGGCACATTTACGGATGAAAATGCGCCGCAAGCGGGATATGTCGGTCTGAATGTATTCAACGGAACGGCGGTGTTCAAATCGGTCAAAGGGTTCTCTCTCCGCAACGAGGATATTATATATAGCGGAGCCGATGTGACGTTCTATCTATCCACCGACAGTTACGTTTCCGGGTTATTCAATTTTACGCTTGCCAATACTCCCGTGGCTCCGGAATTTTATACGCAGAACGGGAACGAACTGCTCGTATCGGCAAGGTATCTGAAGACATTGCAGCCGGGTGAGTATGAGTTCATTGCAATGACGGAAAGCGGGACGGACAGGATATCCGTCACTGTTGAGCATGCGGCATTGATGATAAGCGACGTTGTTTTAAGTGAACTTGCGAACGTACATGTGAACGTCGGCTCGGCGCAGTTGACCGGCGTAGAGCTTAACGGCGTAGCGCTTTCGGATACGTCTTATGCGATCGGAAACGGAGTTTTGACGATTTATTCAGCTGTTTTGACAGGCGGACTTAATACCGCTTCCGTGATTTTGGAAGACGGAACGCGTGTTTCCTTCAGCATTATTGCGCCGGAACAGCAGATCACGGACGAACCTGCGTCTTCTTCAGCGGGTTGGGGTGATATTTTGTTTTATGTTGTCGGCAGCATAGAATTGGTTGTGGTTGTCACACTTCTTGTGCTCGTGATCATCAAAAGAAATAAACTCAAAAGGACGAAAAAGTAATATGTCGAGTATAAAAGACGTTGCAAAACATGCAGGGGTCGGACTTGGAACCGTTTCCCGCGTTCTGAACGGGGAAGAAAAAGTCAGTGAAGAGACGCGGGAGAAAGTTTTAAGGGCGATCCGGGAACTTGATTATAAACGGAACTCGCTTGCCGTGAGTTTTCGCAAAAAGGAAAATAAGATCGTGGCGTTGCTCGTGCCCGTTATCGATCACCCTTTCTTCGCGAAGTTTGCCTATTATGTTGAAGACGAGCTCGATAAGAACGGCTATTCTTTAATTATATCGAGCAGTCAGAGCCGTCAAAGCAAGGAATATGCAATGATTGAAAAGCTGAAGAAGAAGGATGTAGACGGGATCATCTTTGTTACGCACTATGATTACAGAAACGAAGAACTCAGCAAATATCCCGTTGTATCGGTTGACAGGCATTTCGACAATGTGCCTTTCGTTACGAGCAACAACTATGACTCCTCAGTACTCGCATGCGAGTGGTTGGTTTCCGAAGGGTGCAGAAAGATCGCCTATCTGGGCGGGAAAACACTTGTAGAGTCGGAAGTCATGGAGCGGGAACGGGCATATCGCGCGGTGATGCAACGGCACGGACTTGAAGAGATCGTAAAGTGTGAAGTTGTCAAGCACGGAGGCGAACAGCCCATGGTAGAAGAACTCTTCAGCGAACATCAGGATTTGGACGGTATTTTTGTTTCCGGCGATACGATGACGAATCTTATTTTTGAGCATTGCGAAAAATGCGGCATCGATATTCCCGAAAAGCTTAAAGTTGCTTCCTATGACGGCGTGCAGATCAAAACAGGCGATCTGAAAGATAAGATCGCTTATGTAGAACAGCCCATAGAACAGCTCAGCCGAAAAGCGGTGGATATTCTTCTGAAAAAAATCAAAGGGGAAGATGTTCCGTTAAAAACTGTCCTTGACGCTAAATTTGTACGATATGATGCAGAAGGCGAACAAGCCTGAAGGAGGAAATAGAGATGAAAAAAGTAAAAAAAGTATTTCAAGTGACGGCGGCGGCAGCGCTTGCTATGGTAATGAGCGTTTCTTTGTTCGGGTGTTCCGGCGATAACAGTGAACCGGTTGTGGACGAGGACGGCAACACGATCGTTCAGGTCATGGTTCATGTGGCGCAGCAGTCTGCCGAAGGTATGGCTTATAACAGGATCACCGACTCTTTCAATGCAAGCGACACGGCAAAGGAAAACAAGATCAGGGTGCGCGTCAGATACAGTCCCCGCTCCAACAGCGCTACGGGGTACGAGACCGAACTCATCGCTATGATGAATCAAGGGACGCTCCCGGATATCATCACGTTCGACGCGCCGAATACATGGAGCTATGCCTCGTCCGGAATATTGGAGGATATTACGGACCTCATATCCGAGGAGACGCAGAACGATTTCTTTGAGATCAGCAAAAATACATATGAAGGGAAACTCTATGGCTTGCCGATTCAGGAATCGAGCGCGGGCATCTACTATAACAAAAAGATCTTCCGCGATGCCGGATTATTGAACCGGGTAGAAAATATGACGGCCGACAACGCATGGACGATCGCAGAGTTCGAGTCGATCTGTGCCGAACTGAAAGACGACTGTGCGCTGCCCATCGATCTGCAACTTTATATGGCGAACGATGAGACGGCGACGTATCTTTTGTATCCGTTTATTCTCGCGCAGGGAGGCAGCTTTCTTTCCGAAGACGGCATGACGGCAACGGGATATCTGGACTCTGCGGCAACGATCGCCGCATTTCAGAAAATCAGAAATTGGGCGGACAGCGGGTATACTTCATATGACGCGAGCGATGTCGGATTTTACACAGGTCAGTACGCCATGTATCTTTCGAGCGGCTGGTCGATTCCTGAAATCAGGAATCAGTATACGCAGCAACTCGGAGAGGATTGGGGCATTCTTCCTTATCCGAAGGGTACGAGAGCGGCATCCGCTACAGGCAGCTGGTCGTTTGGTATGACGACGCAGTGCGCAAGCCGCGAAGAGACGGCGATCGTTTTGGAATGGCTTGTTTCCACAGACAGTTCCGTTTCGATCACCGACGCTACGGGAATGATTCCCGCCCGCAAGAGCGCGATAGAGCAAAAAAATTACACGGCCGGATCGCCCGAATACCTTCTTTACGATCAACTGAACAAGACCGGTACCGTCCGCCCGGGAACGATCGCTTATCCTGAATTTTCGAGCGCATTCCGCGGGATAGTCAACGGTCTCCGCAATGATTCAAACGCAAGTTCGATCGTCTCAACGCAGACTACCACATTGCAAAACAATCTCGATCGTTACGAAAGGTAACGGGAAAAGGGGGAGACATGGTACTCATAAGCATGATCATCATCGGTGTGTTCGTTCTCCTGCTCGGCGCATTCATTTTGAAAGATGTGCTCGTCGCAAAACGGGCAAAAGTAAAAATGGTGCATTATACGGTCAGGGGAACGGTCGGAGCCTATTTGATGCTTCTTCCTGCACTCGCCTTGCTGTGTATCTTTGTACTGCTGCCCATCGTATATTCCTTGGGATACGCGTTCACCGATTATTACCTTCTCCGTCCCGACGAGGTACAGTTTATCGGCTTCGGAAATTTCGCAGATATTTTTGAAGATATCGCGGCGCGCGGCAACGTCTATAATGCGATTATGAACACTTTGAAATTCGTCGTATTCGTTGTACCGCTGCAGATCGGAATGGCGTTGGGGCTAGCTCTGCTCGTCAATCAGACGATTCGGGGTATGGGCGTATACAAGGTGCTGTATTTTGCACCGGTCGTTATTTCGCTTACGGTCACTTCCTTCCTCTGGGTGCGTATTCTCGGCGGTGGCGAGACCGGACTTCTGAACTCTTTTCTTGCGCAACTCGGGATCTCTCCTGTCAGTTTCTTGTACGACCCGCAGGGCGCAATGTATTGGATCATTTTCGTATCCGCATGGCAGGGCTGCGGTTATCAGATGCTGATTTTTCTTTCCGGACTGAAAGGGATCGATAAAACTTTGTATGAAGCAGCCGAACTGGACGGAGCGGGAAAAGGAAAACAATTTTTAGCCGTTACGTTGCCCGGACTTCGATCCGTCTTGACGTTTGTCATCGTAACCGTATTTATCGGTGCGTGCAAGATCATGGTGCAGCCGATGCTCATGACGGGCGATCAATCCTTCACGATCACGCTGAACTACCTGATGTACATTGAAGGATATACTTACAGATGGGTCGGATATTCGTCTGCGATCGCCCTGATGATGACGGTCGTGATCGGCGCGATAACGTGTGTGCAGCGCTACCTGTTAAGAGAGGAAGACTGATATGGAAAGCGCACAGAAACTTCATGTTGTCCGCAAAGCGAAAAAAATCACGTCCCGCACGATAACGTATATCTGTGCGACGGTTATTGCCGTTCTGTTTATATTTCCGCTCGTATGGATGCTTGCAACAAGTACGAAAACGGAAATGCAGTATGCGAACGATCTCGGTTCGTTTTCGACGTTCCTACCGTATTTTTCGGATCTGAGCACATTTTTCGATAATTATGCGAGTGTTCTTACCGAATACGATATTTGGAAATATGCCTTGAACAGCTTCGGGTACGCTGCGGTAGTCGTTGTGTGTAACATCATCGTAAACGCGCTTGCCGGATATGTTATGGCAAAATTTACGTTCCCCGGGAAAGGGTTTGTAAGTTTTCTCATCATGTTCCTTCTTGTCGTACCCGTGGAAACGACGATCATTCCCCTGTATTCTATCGCTCACAACCTCGGTATTTCGGGAACCGTATTGGCAGTCATACTTCCCGCGATCGTCAGTGTGTTCAATATCTTTTTGTTTCAGCAGTTTTTTACAAGTATTCCGAAAGAATACATTGAAGCGGCGCAATTGGACGGTGCGAATCAGCTGAAGATCTTCCGGATCATTATGCTTCCGCTTTCGGCGCCTATCGTTGCAACGGTCGCGACATTCGCTTTTATCGGGGTCTGGAACGATTACATCTGGCCTACCATGGTGTTGCCAAGCCCGCAGCCGGGCGAGTGGCCGCTGTACCCGATACAGGCGGCGCTGACGACCATTCAGAGTATCGAAGGCGTTACTACGGGGGAGGTCATGGCTTCTCTTGTAGTTACAAGTATCCCGATCTTCCTTGTCTATGTATTTGCGCAAAAGTATATCGTAGCAGGGATAGGCGTCGGCGGTCTCAAATTATAAAAGGGGAGAAACGATGTATCAGTTTAAAAGGACGATCGCATTGGCGCTTGCCGCAGTCAGCTCAATCGGGCTGCTCGCGTTCAGCAGCTGTTCTGACGGTGCTTCACAGGAAGAGAGCGACGGTCTTGTCGCGTACTATGCTTTCGAGGAAGGGCACGGATCGAATACCGTCGAATCGGTAAGCGGCAAAAGTCTGACTATTCAGAACGTTTATTCGCAAGCAAATCAGGCAAATCTGATGAAACCTGCAAGCGATCCGCTCTGGCGCACGGGCGTAAAAGGAAACTGCCTGTATATGGACGGCGTTTCCAATTATATTGAGGACGCGGAATTTAAAAATATTTCCACGGACGCGATCACGGTCAGCGCATGGGTCGCTCCGCGCGTCTTTGAAAATAATTTCAATCCGGAGGGAATGACCTGCATCGTCGGAAAAGGCGACGTCGGATTGCAGGAAGGTTGGCTCCTTGGATACGGATACCTCGGTACATGGGGGCTGAAAGTTGCATTGGAGGATCCCGAAACGGGGGATTATTTTACCGCGGCTTTTTATGATCCCGTCAATTATCTTCCGCTCTATTCGTGGAGCCATGTCGCTGCTTCGTACGACGCCGCCTCGGGACATGTCTGTCTCTATCTGAACGGCAAGCTTGTATATGAACAGATTTATAACGAATATGCCGGCTGCGAGATTATTGCTTCCTCCGATCCGCTGCGCGTTGGCAAGTATATCGATCCCGCCACTGTTTACGGGATCGACTGTAACCTTGTTGCGGGGCTTTTGGACGAAGTGCGCGTCTATGATAAACAACTCTCGCACAGCGAAGTTCAAACGCTGTATGCCGACAAGGATGCGTCGGGGCATCCGGTCTGCGAATATTCGGACGTCATGCTCGATTCTTCCGTATATGAGGGCGACAGGTACCGCCCGCAATATCATGCGATCCCGCCCGGGATGTGGATGAACGAGCCTCATGCGGCGTTCTATTATAACGGTTATTATCACCTGTTCTATCAGAGCAATCCGAACGGACCCTATTGGGCGCAGATACGCTGGTCTCACTGGGTCAGCACGGACATGGTACATTGGGAATATGTGAAAGAGGCAGTCGTTCCGACGCGCGGGATCTGCCCCGACGGCGTGTGGACGGGCGGCGCGGTCATCGGACCGGACGGTACGCCGTGGCTCGTGATCACAGCCGGAACGACAACGACTTCTCACAGCGGGCAGAACATTGCATTTGCGCATTGCGTCGATCCGACCGACCCCTACCTCACAGAATGGGTCGTGGAAGATACCGTGGCAATTATGCAGGAACCCGGCATGGGCGAACAAAATCAATTCCGCGATCCGTTCATCTGGAAAGACGACGGGGTCTACTATATGATGATCGGCTCCGGCTATGACGGAACGTCGGGCGGCGCGTTAATGTACACTTCGGAAGATATGCGGGATTGGGAGTATCATGGCTATGTATTCCAATCGACGGCAGAAGAAGCGGGAATCCATTGGGAATGTATTCAGCTTCTTCCGATTTCGACGCGCGACGGAAGCATGCAAAAATATGTATTCTTCCTGACGCCGCAGTATGCGGAAGAATCGCGCACGGTCGAGTGCTATTATTGGATCGGAACGTTCGATAAGGCATCTAAGAGGTTTGTCCCCGATGCAGGCTATGAGGCGCCGAGACTGCTCGATTACGGTAACGGTATCTTTACAGGGCAGACCGGATTTTCTTACCTGACGGAAGAGGACGCAACGGCAGGGAAAACATACGAGCAGGGCAGGACGATCCTTTTTGCGATCGCGCAGGGGAAAGAACCGGGTACGACGCACAACTATTATTCGGGTTGGGCGCACAACGCGAGTCTTCCGATGGAGCTTTATCTCTCTGACGACGGTACATCGATCGCCATGGAGCCCATCGAGGAATTACATACGCTCCGTACCCAAACGGTCTACGCTTCGGAAACCGCAATGACGGCGGAAGAGGCAAATGCGGCGATCGGGCAACTCCGCGGCGATTCGTTTGAGATCAGAATGAAACTTTCGCTCAGCGAGACTGCGGAAACTTACAGCGCCGGTCTTTATGTGCGTTTTAATCCTTATACTAATTCGCTCAATCAAACGGAGCGCACGGGGATCGTGTTCGGGAGCAACGGCGTATATATTGACAGATCGCAGACATCTCTGTATGTGATGGGGCTCGGCAATTCCCATGTATGGGATAATACCGCCGGGGAGTTTGATGTCGTCGTCTATATGGATCGATCCATGCTCGAAGTATATGTGAACGGTACGGTAAGCTTTACGTCGAGAATGTATCCGAAATACGAGGATTCCGATTACCTCCGTTTCTTTGCGGAGGGATGCATGCTTACGGTATCCGATCTTACGATTTACACGCTCGGATCGGCTTATTCGGATACGGTCACGCCTGCTTATTACGGGAATACGGGCAGCATTCAGAACGCATAGGGGGAGGCACACAGAAATGAAAAAAATTATCGCGGTTCTTCTGAGCGTTTTATGTGCTTTTGCGATGACGGCTTGCAACGATACGCCCGCCGTCGATGAAAGCCGTTATTCCATCGTAAACGGCGGATTCGAAACGGGCGATCTTACCGGCTGGACGGTCGAGAGCGGCAAGGCTTTCAGTGATGACAACGTGACGACCAAAAATACCTTTACGTTTGAAGAGGACGAAAACCATAACGAGATCTCGATCGAGCAGACGGGGAATTGGCATTTGTACGGGAAGGGGTTTGACGATAGGATCCCCAATTCATTTACGGGCGTTTTGCGTTCATCCGATTTTATCCTTGGCGGCACGGGCACGATTTCGATGAAGCTTGCCGGCGGCGCAACGCGGCTGGAAGGTGAAAACGGTGCGGAAAAGCCCGTTGCGGAGCGCTGTTACGTCGGGGTATATCTTGCGGAAGGCGACAGGATGATCGCCAAACAGGAAAATACCTATTTTCTCAAGCACACGACGTCATACGTCAATCCTTCGCAATATGCGTCTCACGTCTATAATACGGACAATTATTATACATATTATCTCGATCTGAGCGACTACCTCGGGCAAGAGATGTATCTCCGTATTGTCGATAACGATACGTCGTACTATTACGGATACATTTCTGTAGACGATATCCGGACGTACAGTGAGGAAGCCGAACAGGGCGCGGGCGCTGTGTTTGATAAAGTCCGCACATATGAAACGGAGGCCGAGGGCACCGAAAATCAAATCGCGAACGGGGATTTTGAAACGGGGTCTCTTGCCGGTTGGACGGTGACGGAAGGGCTCGCTTTTTCCAATGCGGGCGTGAATGCTTCGGATATCTGGTGGAACGAGGGGATCACGTACAACCGCGACGGCGATTACCATTACGGATTTTATTTGCCCGAGGCGACAGGGCGTATGCGGTCCTCTGAATTCACGCTCAGCGGCAGCGGATACGTTTCATTCAAACTCGGCGGTTGCATGAATCAGTCGCTCACGTATCTTCGCTTCATGGCGGTGAACGACGATGGCACGGCGGAAGAGATTGCACGGTTCAGCAATGAAAAATACAAAAATTTCCAATTCCCGTATGTGGAAAACGGCATGAAGCTTCTCAATCTCGTGCAGTATTACGTCGATCTCTCAGTTTTTCTCGGCGAGCGGATGTACATCGAGGCGGTCGATGAGAATGCGTCTTCCGACGATCTCGGATGTATGACGCTCGACAGCGTAGTCACCTATTGGGAGACGCGTCCGACGTTCATGTACGATTCGGAAGCGTTTGAGCTGAAAATCGATGTTGAGATCGAACCCGACAGCGAATATCAGCTGAAAAACGGTACGTTTGAACTCGGCGATCTGACGGGCTGGACAATGGACGGCGATATTGGCGAGGTCTCTGACGCTTCCGGTTGGTGGGAGGAGAACTTCCCTTATAACAAAAACGGGAAATATCTCTTCACAGGTATCGATAAAGAAGCAGGAACGGGTACATTAACGAGCGATGCGTTTACGCTCGGCGGCAGCGGCTGGATCTCGTTCAGTCTGGGCGGCGGAGGAAATCCCGCACTGTGCTACGTTTCCGTCATCGATGCGGAGACGGATGAGGAACTTGTACGCTTCGGCAATCTTCTGTTCAAAGACAACGGTACGGGTTCGCTCAATATCGACAGCTTCCTCGCCAATATGGTAAGCTATAAGGTCGATCTGACAGAACTCGGTATTCAAACCGGCACGCGCATCAGGATACGTATTACGGATAACGCTACGAGTCATTGGGGGCTGATCACGGCAGACAGCTTCATCACTTACTACGAAAGTGAAGAGGATGTGCCGCAGAGCGCACATCTTGCCGAAAATATTTTGCCTTATCAGATTCTGAACGGTAACTTTGAAACCGGCGATTTGACGGGCTGGGAGGTTGCGAGCGGAGATGTCGCGATAAACGGAGCGGTCATTTCCGCACAGACGTTCTGGGACGAGGGGCTTCCCTATAACAATGGCGGATTGTACCATTTTGACGGGTGGAGCGCCAACAACGTGGAGTCGGCTTCGTATGCGCTGCGTTCCGAAACTTTTACGCTTGGCGGCAGCGGGCGTATCTCTTTCAAGCTTGGCGGGCGTTCGGCGGTACTGCGCGTATATACGGAGACGGGTACATTGGTTGCGAAATACGGCAATACGATGTTTGCAAAGGAGAGCTTCCCGTATGTTGACAAAGGGTGTCGTCTCGCAACGATGACGACATATGTCGCCGACCTCAGCGGGCATCTCGGGAAAACGCTCTATATCGAGATCTGCGATGTCGCATTGGAAGAAGGCGTAAATTGGGGCGTGGCTTTCTTCGATGACATCGTCACATATTATGAGAACGCCCCGAATGTGGCGGAAATGTATGATACGGTGGAATTAAACGCAACGACGTCATCGACGGGCAGCGCACAACAATACCGTATTCCTTGGCAGAATGCTGTCGACCGCATTGCGTGAGATATTTGATAAGGAGGAAAATTATGAGAAAGAGGTTGAGTGTTTGCTTGTCTTTTGTCGCCGCAATGTTGTTGTGCATTGCTATGAGCTTATGTATTGCGGCATGCGCCGAGGACCCGAAAAATCCGCCGGTCAAAGTTTCCGATGGGACGAGCGTAGAGCTCTCGGTCGGCGAGACGGAAACGTTTGCCGTTGCAGATTTTATCGCGGCGAACGGCAGTCCGGTAACTGCGGAATCATCGGACGATGCCGTAGCAACGGCGGCGGTGGCGGAGAATATCCTTACGATCACGGCAGTCGCAGCCGGCGAAGCGGACGTTTCGCTCATATGCGGTGAAGTGACCGTCACGTTTGACGTCACCGTTACTTCCGTGGCAGAGCCGATGGAACCCGTCAAAGTCAAAGACGGTGTGGATTTTGAATTGGCGATCGGAGAAGACAGAGTATTTACAATTTCCGAATACATCACAGCGAACGGGAACGAAGTGACGGCGAGCTCCTCGGATCCCGATAAGGTGTCGGCTGCCGTGGCGGAGGATGCGCTCACCATAACGGCAGGGATTGAAGGCGAAGCGACGGTTACGCTCTCTTGTGCAGATATTTCCGTAACGTTTCAAGTAACGGTATATCGCACATACACGGTGAGCGTTGACGGCGTGGATACGCAAGTCCGGAGCGGGGCGGAGTTCACGCTGCCGCAGGCGAGCGTTCCGGAAGATCAGAACTTTGAATTCGTGGCATGGTTGGTCGGCGGTGAACGCAAACAGCCCGGCGAGAAGATCACAGTCAATTCCGATCTCGTGATCACATCCGTTAC
>ERZ1643249.2230-NODE-2230-length-18410-cov-9.497576_pt1 | contig 18410 bp, 19 predicted proteins | sample MGYA00579263_ERZ1643249 | MGnify/ENA primary metagenome ERZ1643249 (study PRJEB29033, sample SAMEA4952264) | chicken gut metagenome | biome: Broiler Chicken; feature: Gastrointestinal Tract; material: Caecum | place: Ireland | collected 2018 | study: Broiler... | reverse complement strand
TATTCTTCCATCTCTGAGATGATTTTGAAGAAAGGGGGAAAACAGGCATGGAAGGCACCAAGGCCCGGAAGGCCAAGATCACAAGATTATATAATAAAACCGTTGAAAATATGCGGGAGATCGGGACTTTTAAGCCTGAGTTTGAAGCCCCCGTAAGGCGGTACGCTGAACTGTCTATACAATATGAGATTTTGAATGATAAATGGTATGAAAACGGCTGTGAAATTACGGAGGAATATACGAATAAATCCGGGGCCACCAATCAGAGGAAGACCGCCCTGTATATGGCTCTGGAAAATCTGCGGAAAGAGCTGATGGACATGGAGAATGTCTTTGGGCTTACCCCAAAAGGGCTCCGGCAGATCAAAGCAAAGGGCCTGGAACAGAAACAGACCAGCGTCCTGGATAAAGCATTGGAGAAGCTGAGTGAGTAAGTTCAAGAACTGGGACGTCGTTTTCGATTACGCCAGGGACTGTATATCCGGAAAGCGGGTAGCCAATAAGTACCGGATCAAAGGCTGCCAGAGATTCCTTGAGGATTACAAAAGCGGCCGTTATGATTTTGACCCGAAAGATGCAGAGTTTGTGATCCGGATCATAGAAAATACCATCTGTCACCAACAGGGGGAGGATAAGGACGGGATCCCGCTCAGGGGAAAGCCATTCCTACTTATGGACTTCCATAAATTTATCATCTATAACCTGTTGGGGTTTTACAACAAAGGCACCAGGATCAAAAGATTCCATGAGTGCCTTATTTTTATTCCCAGGAAAAATGTCAAGACCAGTTTTGCCGGAGCCCTGGCCTATGCTCTGGGTCTTCTATACCGCCTGTCCGGCACAAAGATCTATGTAGTGGCTGCCGCCCTGAAGCAGACTCTGGAGACCTTCGGTTTCGTAACCTACAACATAAAGCATATGGGAGAGTGGGATGAACAGGGCGGGAAGTTCCATATCATTGATAACAATAATGAGCATTCCATAAAGGCAGAGATCGGCGGAGGCCTGGTGGAACTAAACGCTATGGCAGCCAATCCAGACGCCCAGGACTCTTTCAACTGCAATATTGCTATTGCAGATGAAATCCACGCTTTCAAGAAGCCGAAGCAGTACACCCTGTTTAAAGAGGCCATGAAAGCATACCGGAACAAGCTCATGATCGGGATATCCACAGCCGGGGACGATCCAAACAGCTTCCTGGCCCAGCAGGTGGAATATGGCAAGAAGGTCCTGGACAAAGAGATCGAAAACGAGCAGTATTTCTTCTTTATCTGTGAGGCGGACCCGGTGAAAAATGAAGAGGGAAAAGAGTATATCGACTACACCAATCCCCTGACCCATGAGATGGCGAATCCGGCCTATGGGGAATCCGTACAGCCTGCGGAGCTGATGGAGGAGGCCACGCAGGCGATGAACAACCCGCAGCTTCGGAAAGATTTCTTTGCTAAGTCCCTGAACGTATTCACCAGCGCTATGGAAGCCTACTTCGATATGGCGGTGATCCGGTCGTCAGACGCAAAGTATAACTGGAGCCTGGAAGAGCTGGCGAAGCTGCCGATCAGGTGGTACGGCGGCGCCGACCTGTCGAAAATGCATGACCTTACCGGGGTAGCGCTCCACGGACGCTATAAGGACGTGGATATCGCTGTCACCCATGCTTTCATGCCTGTAGTCCAGGCACATATAAAGGCAGACGAGGACCATATCCCGTTTTTCTGGTGGGAGGAAATGGGCTGGCTGACCATGTGCAACGGCGGCGTGATCGACTATGACGATCCTGTGAAATGGTTCGTAAAGATGAGGGCCATGGGCTTTAAGATTAAGTGGATCGGCTATGACCGCAGGTACAGCCGGGAATTTGTCCTGCGGGCAAAGAAAGCCGGCTTTAAAGTATTAGACCAGCCCCAGAGGTATGTGGAGAAGACCGAAGCCTTCCGGGAAGTAGAGAACCAGTACATAGAACAGAAATTTTATTACTGTCACAATAAGGCATACGAATACTGCATAGAAAACGTAAAAGCCATAGAAGACTCTGACGATTTCGTCAGATTTGAAAAAATAGAGAAACATTTGAGGATAGACCTTTTTGACGCTGACATCATTGCCACAAAACAGATGTTGAAAGACATGGAAAAGGCACAGAAGGCAGCGGAGTGGTTTGGGATCGGAAAGAAGGGAAACAAAGATGAGTAAGAGCAGGAAAAAGGAAAAGAAAAAAGTACGGGCAGAGCCAAAGACAATGGCGCAGGCCTGGCTGGTATCAGACGAAGCCTACCAGACACTGTGCTGCACCAATTACACCAGGCTCAGTGATAACCCGGAGATTCAGGCGGCGGTAAATAAAATCTGTGACCTGATCTCTTCCATGACCATACACCAGATGCAGAACACTCCAAACGGAGACACCAGGATCAAAGACGGGATATCAAGAATGATAGACATCACGCCGAACCCATACATGACCAGGAAAACCTTCATGTCCGTGGTGGTCCGTACCTTACTCCTGGAGGGAGACGGAAATGCTGTGGTGGTCCCGGAGACACGGAGCGGATACCTGTACAGTTTAAATCCTATACCGCCGGGATATGTATCATTCCTTCCGCAGGCAGCAGGATATGGATATCAGGTGATGATAAACGGAAATATTTATGATCCGGATACCCTCCTGCATTTTGTGATAAATCCTTCCCCGGATTATCCCTGGAAAGGAACCGGATACCGGGCAACGTTAAAGGACGTGGCAAAGAACCTGAAACAGGCGGCGGCCACAAAGAAAGGGTTTATGGAAAGCAAGTGGAAACCTCCGGTGATCATAAAGGTGGATTCCACAACAGAGGAGCTGTCTGACGAAAAGGGAAGGGACAATATCCTGAACCAATATATTGAAAATACAGAAGCGGGGAAACCTTGGGTGATACCGGCAGACCTGTTTGACGTGGTGAGTGTGAAACCTCTGAGCCTGAATGACCTGGCTCTCACAGACGGGGTGACGCTGGATAAGAAGACGGTTGCGGCCATTCTGGACGTGCCGCCTTTTTTAGTTGGCGCCGGGGAGTACAAGGAAGCGGAGTGGAACAATTTTATTAACACCCGGATCCGGCCCCTGTGCAATGCTCTGGAGCAGGAAATGACCAGGAAGATCCTGATCAGCACAGAACGGTATTTTAAGTTCAACGTCCGGAGCCTTTACAGCTATGACATAGAGAAGCTGTCAAATGTGGGCTGCAACCTTTACACCAGGGGGATCATGACCGGAAATGAGGTCCGGGACTGGACAGGCCAGTCACCGAAAGAAGGCCTGGACGAACTAATCATATTGGAGAACTACATACCCCAGGGTATGATCGGAGATCAGAAGAAGCTGGAGCAGAAGGGAGGGAATGGAGATGAATGAGGAAAACCGGGTAGCCTACCAGGTCAGGAGTACCCAGTCGAAATTTGAAACCAGGGAAGCGGACGGGGAGATGTATATCAGCGGCTATTTCGCTGTATTCAATTCCGAGTATGAGATGTGGCCCGGGGCTGTGGAATCTATTGCGGATACTGCTTTTGACGGAGCCCTTGCAGATGATATCAGGTGTCTGATCGATCACGAGACACGCCTTGTCCTTGGCCGGAACAAGGCCGGGACCCTGACCCTGAAAGTAGACACCAGGGGACTGTGGGGAGAGGTAAGGATCAATCCAAACGACCAGGACGCTGTAAACCTGTACGAGAGGGTGAAGCGTGGGGACGTGGATCAGTGCAGTTTCGGATTCGACATCTTAGATGAAGAATTTGAAGACCGTGGGGATACCGTGAAATGGACCATTAAGAAAGTAAAGCTCTATGAAGTATCCGTGGTCACATTCCCAGCCTACGAGGAAACATCGGTATCTGCCAGAAAGCGGCAGTTAGGAGAGATCAAGAAACGGTCCATTGAAGCCTGGAAACAGCGGACACTGAAAAGATTGAAAGGAGAAGAATAATGGCATTAAAAGTATTGCTGCTTAGAAATAAGCTGGACATGAAAAAGAAGAGCCTGCAGGAGCTGCGGGATAAGGACCCTGAATTTGAAAAAAGGGAGAAAGAACTGGAAGACGCCATTAATGAAATGAATGAGGATACCCCGGAGGAAGACCGGCAGGTGGTAGAGCAGCAGGCAGAAGACTTCCAGAAAGAAAAAGACGAACATGAGAAGGGCAAGAAGAGTCTGGAGACCGAGATCGAAGGGATCGAGGAAGAGATCCGGGCAGAAGAAGAAAAGCAGCCAAAGCCGGAACCGGCAGAGGGAAGAGGTAAAGAAGGAGGAGCAGAAAAGCCAATGGAAGTAAGAGGAAGAGTACCTGGAAATTTCTTCGGACTGAATATCCAGGAGAGGGACGCCATGATGGCGAGAACTGACGTAAAAGAATTTCTGGAAAGAGTGAGGGAGTGCATTAAGGAAAAGAGAGCCCTGACCAATGTTGGGCTGACAATCCCGGACATCATGCTGCCTATGATCCGGCAGGTGGCAACGGAAACTTCCAAACTGATCCGGTATGTGACCGTAAGATCTGTAGGAGGAACCTCCAGGCAGAACATCATGGGAGAGATCCCGGAAGGAATCTGGGATGAGATGTGTGCTTCCATCAAAGAGCTGAATCTGGCATTTTACAACATGGAGATGGACGGATATAAAGTGTCCGGATACTTTGCGGTGTGCAATGCGATCCTGGAAGATTCGGATGTCAACCTGGCTACAGAATTCATCAATGCCCTGGGTAAAGCAATCGGAAAAGCTGTAGACAAAGCGATCCTCTACGGGAAGAATGTAAAAATGCCTATGGGTATCGTGACATCTATCCTCCTGACAGAGGCTCCGGACGAATATCCGGCTACCGGAAGAGAGTGGGAGGATCTTAGCACCAGCCATGTGATCACCGGAAAGACCGCTACAGGGATCGCCCTGTTCCAGGATATCGTGACTTCCTCCGGGATCATTGACAATGACTATGATACCGGGGAGATCGTATGGGTAATGAACAAGAAAACCCATACGAAACTGATCGCTGAGTCCATGGGCGTAAACTCTGCCGCAGCGATCGCCGCCGGAATGAACAATTCCATGCCGGTGATCGGAGGCCCTATCGTGGAACTGAAATATATCCCGGACGATACGATCATCTTCGGATATTTCAAAAACTACGTCCTGGCAGAAAGGGCAGGCACCAAGATCGCACAGTCTGAGCATGTGCGGTTCCTGGAAGACCAGACCGTATTTAAAGGAACCGCCCGGTACGATGGAGACCTGGCGATCCGGGAGGCCTTTGCAGTATACGGTATTGGAAAAGCGCCTGTAACAACCGCTCCCACCTTCGCGGGGGAATGATGACCCTGTATAGTGTCATAGGCACGATAGAAGGGGACACGGACCTGTACGGAAAAAATGCTTCTGATTTGGGATCCTACAAGATCGCCAAGTCCGGAGCAGTTACCGGAACAGGCCTGTATGTCTCCGGCTATACAGGGTTTAATGGGACGGATGTCAATGAGCAGAAAGGATTCTACTTCCCGATCTCATTCACCCAGTCCCAGGAAGTGCGTGAAGCATATATGCAGGTGGTAGGCAGTAAGAATCCGCCTGTAAAGATGGACGCAGAGAATGTGATCTATCTTGGAAAGACTGCCGCAACAGCCAAGAAGAAACAGGTGCAGATCACCCATGGAGATGACCGCCTAATCCTGACCTTTGAAGACTGTGCATTTAAGAAATCATAGGAAGGTGGAGAGGCATGACAGATGAAGAAAGGCTTGCAATCCTGAAACAGGACCTGCAAAGGAAGACCAACAGCAATGATGATTACCTGAGGATACTGCTGAACCAGGCGAAAGCCCAGGTGCAGAGGGAGGGCGTGGATCTGTCTGTGGGAATTGAGGGGGATATGGTGGTGATCGAGTATGCTGCATATCTATTCCGGAAGCGGGCCAGTGGAGACACTGCCATGCCACGGTACCTCCGCCTGCAGCTGAACAACATGAAGATGAGCCAGGCAGGAAGAGGTGAAAAGAATGACCTTTGATGACGGGATCCTAAAGGTCTATAGGACAGTGAACAAGGCAGAGCCGGGAAATAAGCCTGTGATCGGACTGGAATATAAAGACAGTTACTATTTTGGATATGCAGAGCTGGGATTTACTAGAGTATACACAGCCATGCAGGCCAAGCAGCAGGTGGACGCTGTAGTAAATGTCCCTGACTGGAATGATATCCGGACACTGGATATCTGCGCTATGGAAGACGGAGGGCAATACCAGATCGGCCTGGTGCAGCCCACCCATGACGAAGACGGACTGCGGATCATGAAACTGACCCTGCAGAGACTGGAGGAACATTATGAACTCTAAGATCAAGATCATCAGAGACACGCTCCTGAAGATATCCGATAATGTAGGGCATTATGAGGCAAAGGAAAAGAATGACCAGTATATCGTATGGGCGGAGGACTCGGAAGGAAGCTCCGTAGAAGGAGATAACCGGAAGGTAAACCAGTCTATTCAGGGGACCATTGATTATTTCACCCGGACAGAATTTGACCCAATGGTAGACGATATCCAGGAAGCTCTGATAGATGCAGAAATTTCTTTTTACCTGAATTCCGTCCAGTACGAAGATGAAACAAAATATACCCATTATGAATGGGTGTGGGAAGTGGGGTGAAGCCCGTGGCAAAGATCACATGCAACGTTGATGAATATGCCGGGAGGCTGGGGATCCTTTGGAAAGAATCACGAAAGATAATCGAAAAAGCGGTTTATGCCGGTGCGGACGTAGTAGCGGATGAAATAAAAAATGGATTAAAAGCGCTGCCAGTAGAAGAAGGATTTGGAACACCGGAACATCCGCTGAATGGAGTGGGACGAAGTCAGAAAGCAGACTTGATAGAATACTTCGGTTTAGCTCCCATGGAGAATGATGACGGGTATATCAATACTAAGGCCGGATTTGACGGATACGGGAGAATTAAAACGAAAACATATCCAAAAGGACAGCCTAATGCCATGCTTATGCGAAGCATAGAAAGCGGCACATCATTCCGGAACAAACATCCGGTTATCAGGCCTGCAGTAAACAGGTCAAGAAAGAAATCGAAGGAAGCAATGCAGAAAGTAATAGAGGAAGAAATTGACAGCTGGTTTAAAAAGTAGGAGGTAAAACATGGCTATTAAAGGTTTAGCAGTTCCAATTTTTGCGAACTACAACTTTGACGGAAACAAAGTATATTTTACAGATGGGTTCAGATGTGGAAAAGCTGTGGAATATAGCTTTAAGCCGGAGACGGCAGACGATAACCCGCTGTATGGAGACAATATGATAGCGGAACATGACTACGGCGTCTTTACAAGAGGAACACTAACACTTAATACAACGGATCTTGATTATGAATCATCAAAGAATCTTCTGGAATTAAAAGAAGTAAGTAAAACAGTTGGAGACCTGGAAGTAAAAGAACTGGTATTTGATGATGATGGAAAAGCAAAACCGAAAGGATTCGGAATATACGAGACCCATCAGATCAATGACGTAGACTGCTACAGGGCTCTTATTTTTCCAAGGGTAACGCCAAAAGATCCGTCAGATTCAGCAACGACAAAAGGAGAATCCATTGAGTGGCAGACGAAAGAGCTGGAGTGTACCGTGGAAAGATCCGAGGAAGTAAACGAGAACTATAACCACCCGTGGAAATATGAGGCATGGTTTAACTCGGAAAATGATGCATTGGAATATCTGAAAACAGTTTTAAATGTACTGGAAAAATTGACAGTGACTTCTGCAGAAGGCACAGCAGCAGGAAGTACAAAACTGACAGTTACTCCGGCGAAGGCGGCGGGCAACTCTTATAAGTACAGCACGTCCGGACAGGCTCCTACCTACAAACAGGATCTTACAGAGTGGGAGGACTGGGACGGATCCGCAGAAATTGAAGCCGCAAACGGAACAACGCTCTATCTGGCGGAAGTAAACGCAGAGAAAAAAGCGGTAAAGGCCGGAAGCGTTACTGTAAAAGCGAAAGCAGGTGCATAAGATGGAACGTTGTGTATTTGTTGAGATTGCAGGGAAACAGTATCCTATGTCATTTTCTCTGGGAGCTACGAAAAAGATCATTGGAAAATTTGGCAGTACCCAGAATATGATGAAAAATTTAAAAAAGACCCAGGAAAAAGGGAATGAGGAGAACATGGAACTTTCCGACAGAGATAGTCTTGAAGCGCTAGAGACTATCTCTTTTATTTTGGAGATTCTCATCGCCCAGGGTTGCGCTTACAAAAATTATTTTGAGAAAGACCTTCCGGCGCCGGTAAATGCCCCAATAGAAGACGGGAAGTGGATCCCGCTTCCCAAGGAGGCTTTGGATATTGCAATCCAGATCGCAGACACGAAAAAGATTGTGGAAAAAATCTCTGAATGTGTAAACCAGGGGAGCAAAAAGAAGATAGAGGCTAAAGCAGCAGGAAAAAATCCAAAAGCCGCTCAAGGGTAAATTCCCTTGGGTGGCTGGATATGTGGGGAAGAAAAATGAATATTCCTTACCTGGAATATACCTGTATGCCCATTGCAGAATTGTCAGATCTTGCGGATCTGTATGCAGCCTCTGAAGGAAATGTGATTGTGAGAGAAATAGAGGAATACGAAGGAAGCTACATACCAGATTTGAGGTGAGAAAATGGCAGGGTATGATATCGGCCCCAGGATAGGGATCACAGGCGAAAAAGAATTTAATAACCAGATTCAGAGAATCAACAATTCCCTGAAGGAATACGGCTCTGAGATGAAGGCCCTGACCAATGAATTTCAGGAAAATGAAAACTCACAGCAGGCGCTGATCGCAAAGAGCCAGGTCATGGAAAAACAGCTGGATGCACAGAAAAAGAAGGCGGCTGTTTTGCAGGACCAATATAATAAACAGATCCAGATCTTGAATGACTTAAAAGTAGCATATGAACAGGCTGCCAAGGAGTCAGGAAAAAATTCCCAGGAAGCTGAGAGAGCCCAAAAAGCTTTTGACGACCAGGCAAATACAGTGACCAGGCTGAAAGTTGCCATGAATGAGACAGACGGATATATAAACAAGCTTAACAACAGCTTGAATAAAAACAGCCGTATGTTAGGGGAGATAGAGGCAGGGACCAGGGACGCTGTTACCGGGATAAGCAACCTAAAGACAGAATCCCAGCAGGCGGCAGATTCCATGGAAGACATGAGCAAAGGGATCACTGCCGGCAACCTGATGGATGCTGCAGACGCTATCTCCGGAGTAGGAGACAAGATCATTGAGACCGGACAGAAGGCTGCAGGAGCTTTTACCGATCTGGAAAGCGTTACTACCAGAGTAAACACATACTTCGGACTGACTGGACAGGCTGCGGAGCAGATGGGAGGTGTTGTAGAAAACGTATTCCGGTCTGGAGTGACAGGAAGCCTGGAAGAGGTAGGAGAAGCGGTTATTACGGTAAATAATAACCTGAAAAATCTGGATCCTTCCCAACTGGAAACCATCACAGAACAGGCAATCAACTTAGAGCAGGTATTCGGATCAGATATGAATGAGAGCATGAGAGGCGTCAATGCCCTTATGGTCAATTTTGGTCTGGACGCTCAAACAGCTATGGATTACATAGTCACAGGGACTCAGAATGGCCTGGATAAAACCCAGGAGCTGGGGGATAACCTGTCTGAGTATTCCGGAAAATTCGCACAGGCCGGATATTCTGCAGAAGAATATTTCCAGCTCCTCCAGAACGGTCTGGAAGGCGGGGCCTATAACCTGGATAAGGTAAATGACTCTATAAATGAGGTTACCACCAGGTTATCAGACGGGACTATAGCAGACGCAATCGGGCAGTTTAGCCAGGAGACACAGAATACTTTTGCCGCATGGCAACAGGGAGGGGCTACCCAGAAAGATGTTATTAATTCCATTGTTGGGGACATAACCAACTGCAAGGACCAGCAGGAACAGCTTACCATGGCGGCAACTGCTTTCGGAACATTAGGCGAAGATGCCAATATGGGAGTGATCGAATCTCTTACCACTCTGGGAGATTCTTACACTGATGTTTCCGGAGCCGCCCAGCAGATGACAGAAAACTCTACTACTCCTATGCAGGAACTGCAGGCGGCCATGAATGAACTGCAGCTTGCACTGGCTCCTTTGGGCGAAAAACTGATACAGCTTGCAACAGAGATCCTTCCTCCTATTGTAGAGGGGATAACAGGACTGATTGAAGGGTTTATAAACCTTCCCGGACCAGTACAGACAGCCATTGGAGTAATAGCCGGTATATTGGCATTACTTACTACACTGGCGCCATTGATACAGGCAATAGTGATGATAATAGGAAGTCTAGGAAGTACAGCACTCTTACCGTTGATAGGAATCATTGCAGGAGTAGCGGCTGCTATAACTGGGATTATTGCCATTATCCAAAACTGGGGAGCAATTACAGAATGGCTGGGAAATGTCTGGACCAGTATTACTACAGCCATAAAAGATACTGCAGATAAAGTTTTTACTGCGATCGGACAGGCAATAGACAATTTCGGCCGGAACTGGGAAGACTTCTGGAACGAAATGTTTAATTTCGTAAGCGGTATCCTGGACAGTATCACTCAGGCAGCCTCAGACGCCTGGGAATGGCTGAAACAATCTGTAAGCGCTCTGATTCAGACTGTGACAGACAATTTTCAGAAGTTCAAGGATAGTTTAGCTAATATCTGGGAAAATATCAAAAATACAGTAGGAAGTATCTGCGATAATATTAAAAATACTGTTGCGAATATTTGGAATAGTATCCTGAATACGGTTTCTAATATTGTAAGCAGTATTTGGAATACAATCACAAATATCTGGAACGGAATACTGAATACGATATCATCTATTTTAAACGGTATCTGGAATACGATTTCAAGTATCTGGAATGGGATCCGGAATACATTAAGTAATATTGTTAGTAATATCCGTGTGGCAGTTGTGAACGGATTTATAAACCTGGTAAACGGGGTTATAAATGTGATCAATGAACTGCCGCAGATTTTCGTTGATATTTTTAATAATATTATCGACCTCATAAGCCAAATGATCAGCAATGCCTATAGCTGGGGATCTGACTTTATACGTGGATTAAAAAACGGGATCATGTCCGGAGTAAACGCTATTATAAATACTGTCCGTAATGTGGCAGATAGTATCCGGTCATTCTTGCACTTCTCACGGCCAGATGAGGGACCCCTGAGAGATTATGAAACCTGGATGCCGGACATGATGGAAGGACTGGCGGAAGGAATCTACAATAACATAGACAAGATCAAGACTGCAGCAAAGGCAGTATCAGGGGAAATTAATTCAACGATAAATGGAAATGTAAGTGGAATGGTACAGTCTGCCAGCATTCCAGCCAACCGGACAATCATCATCCAGGGCGATACCATGATCCTGGACGGAGAAGTGATCGGAAAGACGGCGGAGAGACGTATCACAAATGGACAGGTAAGTACACAGGCGGCGAAAGGGAGGAGAGTAAATGTTCGCAGAGTATGAAATAAACTATAAGAACGAAGGCAGCAGGCAGCATGGTCTTCTCCCGGTCAGGCGGCCAAGCATACCGGCTCCGGAAAGAAGAGTAACAGAAACAGAGATTGAAGGCCGGGACGGCGTCCTGATCGAAGACGGTGAGACCTGGGGACCTATTGTGATCCCTGTAGAATTTAACTTCATGGCCCCTCCGGAAAGGTGGGGAGAGGTATACCGGGACGCTAAGAAATGGCTTCTGAAAGATACCGGGAACCTGCAATTTGCAGATGATCCCCATTACTTTTACAAAGTCCTTTCCTGCCAGATCACAGATTCTGAGAGGACTTCCCGAAAGATCGGGAAATTTACCGCAGAGTTTACCTGTGACCCATATACCTATATGGTCAGCGGTCTTCAGGAGATGGATCCGGACGAAGAGATCTTTAATTACGGGGAAGTTTCCCACCCAGTCTATAAGATTACCGGAAACGGGAGCTGCACCCTTACTGTAAATGGAAAGACCATGAAAGCTACAGTAGGGCAGAACCTGACCATAGACACAGACCTGATGATCGCATACCGGGAAGACGGCGAAATGAAAAATGCCACCGTGACCGGAAACTATGAAGACCTGTATCTCCAGGAAGGAGACAACGAGGTAAGCATTACCGCAGGTTTCGGACTGAAAATAGTACCAAATTGGAGGTGTATCTGATGATCCAGATCTACAGCCCGGGAAATACAGATTATGACAAAAACGGGGATATGCCTATCTTTCCAACAAAGGCAGAGATAAGCGCCACATTAAACGGCACCTGGCAGTTAAATCTGGAACACCCCATAGACAAAAGCGGAAGATGGAAATACATACAGGAAGACGCTGTAGTAAAGCTTCCCAGCTTTAACGGAGACCAGCTTTTCCGGATCCGGGAAAAGAAAAAGGCTTCGTCCGGCATAACAGCCACGGCGGAGCCTATTTTCATGGACTCCATGTATGACTGCTTCCTGGCAGACGTCCGGCCTACAGCCAAAAACGGACAGGAAGCCCTGGACATTATGACCGCTCCAAATGCCAAATACTCCGGGAAATCCAATATTACGAAGCGGACAACCGCCTATTATGAGTATAAAAACCTGATCGAAGCCATCAACGGGGATGATGACAACAGTTTTATAAACCGCTGGGGTGGGGAGATCCTTTTTAACAATTTTGAGATAACCATAAATGAGCGTGTCGGCGGGGACTACGGCGTCACTCTCCAGTATGGAAAAAATATCCAGAAAAACGGAATTGCCGAAAGCGTAGACATGACTGGGATAGTCACGAGGATTTATCCCAAGGCATACAACGGATACAAATTAAGCGGTTCCGGATATGTGGATTCTCCGGTGATAAACAGCTATCCCATTGTAAAAGTAGCAACGATCACCTTTGATGATGTAAAAATGGCCGAGGACGCCCAGGAAGATGATGAAGAGAATGGCGTTACCATATGCAACAGCCAGGCAGAGCTGGATACTGCTCTGAGAAAAAAGTGTAACGAACAGTTTTCTGCCGGAATAGATAAACCAAGCGTGAATATAACGGCAGATATGGTCCTCCTGCAGAATACCAGGCAGTATAAAAATTATGCGGTTCTGGAACAGGTATCCCTGGGAGATACGATCCACTGTAGGCATACAAAGCTGGGGATCACCACAGACGCCAGGGTGATAAGCCTGAAACATGACGCCATAAAGCAGAAAGTAACCTATGTGGAGCTGGGAGATTTTACTTACAATTATTTTAACAACGTAAGCAGCTCCGTAAACCGTATTGACCAGGTTGTCCGGCCGGACGGAACTGTTATGGCCGATAAGATCGCCGGATTTATCGACGGGGCCAGGGCTTCCCTCCGGGCCCAGTATGATGTAGCAAAGAAACAGGACGTTATGGCAATTCTATTTGAAAACCTGGATAAATCCAGTACCTTGTACGGAGCTATGGCACTGGGAACCCAGGGGCTTATGATCTCTAAGACCAGGACGGCAGACGGACGGGAATGGGACTGGACAACAGCCATGACGGCAGCAGGCCTGATCGCAAACGTGATCATAGCCGGGATAATTGCGGACCAAAAAGGAAGGAACTACTGGAACCTGGACACTGGAGAATTTGCCCTTTCTGCTACCGGATTTACCGTAGACGGAAAGCCGGCAGAGGATTATTTCAAAGACACTTGGTCTCAGGAAGAAGTATTTAACAAACTTACAAATAACGGAGCGGAGCAGGGTATCTATCTAAGCGGCGGGAAACTTTATATAAACGCCAGCTATATGCAGATCGGGACCATTACAGATAGGCAGAAAAGGAATTATTGGAATCTTGCTACCGGGGAATTTTCTTTGTCTTCCAACAGTTTTAATGTGGATGGAGAATCTGCAGACGATTTCTTTAAGGGAAGCCTGTCCCAGGACGATATTTTTAATAAGCTTACCAATAACGGGCAAGTGCAAGGAATTTATCTTCAGAGCGGACGGCTGTATATCAATGCAGATTATATCCAGGCCGGGACAATAAAAGATAAGGCTGGAAAGAGCTGGTGGAATCTGACTACTGGAGAGTTCCATACAGAGAATGGTACGTTTACCGGAAATGTAACAGGAAGTACGATTGTAGGCTCAGAAATAAGATTTGAAAATCAAAATGGTGCTACTGTATACCTTGGAAATCAAGGGATTGGAATAACAGATGAAGCGGGAAATAGGATAAGCTTTAATTTTAATTCTGACGTTGGAAACTATGGACCATCGTTTACAATCCGAAACGAAGACATGAGTAAGATGATATCCGCTAATTTTATAAATGGGCTATTAATTAAAAACGGAGATAATCATGTTACGTTGTCGCCATTCGGAACAATAAGCAGCTGGGAAAATTTTATAAATGTATTATATAACGGAAGTGTATATAATCCTATTTTTACAAAAACGAGCCTGACAATGGATGTTGAATGGAGTGCAACAGGCACCAGCTATTTAATTGTAGAAGACGGTATATGGGGAAGATATAGAATTCCGTTAGAGAGAGCATAAGAAAGGCGGGAAGGTATATATGACAAATCAAATTTACCGAGAAATATTTGTAACAAGAGAAGAATATACACCTCCAATACAATATGCCCAGGCAACAAATGCACTGACCATAGTGATAAGATTTTGTGATTACAATATCCCTTCCGGAGCTACAGCCAACGTATTTGTGAAAAAGCCATCCGGTAAGTCTGTACAGGACACAGCGACTATAAATAAAAACATAATCACAATAGATGTAAAAACGCAGATGTTTGTGGAAATCGGCATGAACATAATGCAGATACAGATCATTAACGGACAGGATGTGCTGGTAACCTTCGATCTGCCTGTAATGGTTCGGAAGAATCGGACAGAGCCGGGAGCTCCGGAAAGTGAAAATGAAGCTGCATTTTTTACAGAGCTACAGGAGGCTGCGAATAAAGCCAGAATCGCAGCACAGGAAGCCAATAATGCAGCCCAAGCGGCAGAAGACGCATTAAGTGTACTGGAAGGCGCTGTAGAAGGAACAATTATAAATGATGATACTCCGTCAGATGTTACTACTTTTTCTGGACGGCATATCGAAAATACGTTTTTGAAAAAGGACGGTGACGGCGGTAATGTAATAGTAACATTCCAGCAAGCTGCAGATAGGGCTGGAATAGAATCGGGAGATAGTCTTGCGGTTGCATTTGGAAAACTGGCCAAGTTTTTTACAGATATACAGAGCTATGTGTTCAGTCCGCCAGTTAATAATTTATTAAGTACGGATACAAGCAGGCCTTTATCTGCAGCAATGGGAAAACAACTACAGGAAGCGGTTGAGTCAATAAACTCCGCTTTAGGTGGTATGGCATTAATTGACGATACAAGCATTTCAGGTGGTACAATCTTAACCATGCAAAACAGCATGACGGCTGAACACTTATACATTGCATTTATTAGAGTGCTTCATGGTTCGGATGATCTCCTTGCTCCTTGGGCATATTTGTTATATATGCGCCCTGAAAACTGGGACTATGCAACGATAGGAGAAGAACAAAAGCTTGTATCAAAGGTTATTCAAAATGGAAAACTTACGCTTACTTTTGAGGATCAACGCTGGGTAAGAATGGTTACTTACCGCATATTTTAAGCTGGTGTTACTGTTTTCCAGCCTCCATCGTTCCATGCCCCGTTATTATACATACGGTAATATTGCGTTCCGGGCTTGGGATGAAACTCTGTAATTTTCACAAGACACAGAGTAGAAGAGACTCTAAATACTTCACGCATCCCAACAGAAACAGTAGTTGTAATTAGACCAGGTGGCGTATTTACCCACTCATCATCATCTGCATAGATAATGAAGTAGGCACGATTTTGATTCGCTTGACTTATTGTTAAAAAGTTCTTTTGAAATGTACTACCGTCTGTTGAATCAACAACATTTTCATATAATAAAGCGGAGTTTTGTGAACCAAAAAATACGATCCCCCCCATAACAGGGGGAGAAAGGAGTAAACATGAAATTAGTAGTTTTAAACAAAGAAGAAATCAATATTGAACCAGGCGCCTCTTTGAGCTGTATGAGTACGGAAATCGAAAAATATACAGACCTGGAAAACTTGGAAAACAAATTAACAAAAGAAAATCTTAAAGTGGCAAATTTCGTGGAAGAAGATGTTACAGTATCTACATATACGAATATGTGTACAATAGATCCCTTATTTTTAATTACAAAAAAAGACGGGAAAATGCTTGCAACATTTGGGCTCAGAAACCTTACGGAAAGTGAGCTACAGGAAGAGGATGTGCAGACGGCACTTACATATCTGGCAGACGAACAGGCACTGACGGTAAAAGAACTGTATACATCCTGGGAATCCGACCCAGTGGGATATGAGTATAGCATGGACAATCTTCTTGACCAGCGGAGAAAACACAACGGCGGTCTGTGGAAACTGAAAAAGAGCCACGCAAAACAGTTAGGCTGGTATCCCGGGGCTGATCCGACCCTCTGGGAGCAGATTGTGGAAGGGCACGAAGGAACCCTGGAAGACCCGATCCCGGTTCCGGACAGTGTAACTACCAGCGGATTCACCTATGTGTATGGAAAATATTACAAAGAGGGTGAAGGGATTTATCTGGCCAAGAGAGAGGGAAAGAACGACGGGGAAGAAGAAACTTTGTATTTTGCCCCCTCTGCGTTGATTGGCCAGTATTTTGAAAAGGTGGGATAAGCATTGATTATCGCGAATTTTTGCAAGACTGAAACATATAAAAATTTATACGGCCTCTGGCAGTGGGATTATGGACAGGTCCTGCGGATCCAGGGGCTGGAACTTCCGACAGCAGTAGAAATACACTTCTCTTTGCAGGAAAAAGGCGGAGAAGCAGTTACTAGGGTGGGTACCACAAAAGATGGCGTGACAGATGTGACCATTCCAGATAGCATGCTGGAGAACAATGGAAGCGCAGTGGACTATTGTATATACTCCTTCATCTATCTGACGGACGAAACCTCCGGGCAGACGGAGTATAAAATATCTATGCAAGTAAAAGCCCGCCCCAAACCGGAAGCCTTCGACACTCCCGAAGATACAGAGCTCTTCCGGGAAGCGATTGCTACCGTAAATGACGCAGCTGATCGGGCAGAGACTGCGGAAAGAGAGGCGGAAGGCTGGGCTCATGGCAGAGAAGATATGCCAGAAAAGGCAGAAGACAATGCTAAGTATTATGCTGGGGAAGCCGCCAAAGATGCAGAGCAAACCTCTGCAGACCGGAAAGAAGTCGAGAGATTGGTAGAATCCGTGGCCGGGATAGATGAAGATGTAGAACTGGTCCGGGGCTACAAGGAAGCTGCAGAAAAAGCGGCGGAAGGAGCAGCCACCTCTGCACAGGCATCGGAAGAATCCCGAAAATCATCTGAGACGGCTAAAAGAGCAGCCGAGACCGCACAGGCAAAAGCCGAGGAAGCTGCTGGGAAAACAGCCGAAGACAGAGAGGCAGTAGAGCGGGCCAAGACGGACGTAGAAGGCATGAAATCCCAGGTTACGGAGCACAAAACCAGCATAGAGCAGACGGTATCCGATTTTGGGCTTACCGCCCAACAGGTTGTTATGGCTGTTAATAATGCCGGCCAAACCCAGACAGAACGAGTGCAGGGCGCCGGAAACACAGCCGTACAGGATATACAGACAGCCAAAGAACAGGCAGTACAGAATGTGGAAACGGCCGGCACACAGCAGGTGCAGGCCGTCCAGACGGAAGGGACCACGCAGATCGGAGCCGTACAGCAAAAGGGGCAGGAAGTCCTGGATTCCATTCCGGAAGATTTTTCCACTCAAATGGCCGGCAAGCTGGATAAAAACCAGGGTGAAGAAAACTCCGGGAAGGTCCTGGTTGTCGGAAAAGATGGGACAGTCACACCCGGAGAGACACCCTTAAAAGTAGATTCCACTCTTACCCAGTCTGGCCAGGCAGCAGATGCTAAAGCTACTGGGGAAGCTATAGAGAAAAATAAAAATTATTCCTTCGAAAAAGCAATCGAAAATTATTACGCTATCAGAAGGACGGGAAAAGTATATCAAACAAAAATATGGAAATTTGCAACAAATCCAACCAGCGCAGGAGAAAAACTCCTAGATAACGCCGGGTTAGCATTTGAACCATCTACAGACACCGAAGAGGGCCAGGATGATTACCTGAACGGCCAGAACCCATTATTTGAGTGGTGCAATGTTAATTATATTCGGGAAGCTGATGGATCGCCGAAACCAACAGCGATAGAGGGCATGAGCGATTATAAAACTACTGGATCTGTGGACGTTGGAGCCATGCAGA
>ERZ1643249.2228-NODE-2228-length-18418-cov-6.478026_pt1 | contig 18418 bp, 15 predicted proteins | sample MGYA00579263_ERZ1643249 | MGnify/ENA primary metagenome ERZ1643249 (study PRJEB29033, sample SAMEA4952264) | chicken gut metagenome | biome: Broiler Chicken; feature: Gastrointestinal Tract; material: Caecum | place: Ireland | collected 2018 | study: Broiler... | reverse complement strand
AGTGCCGTGTTCATGCTGCCAAGCTGAAAACGCTTGATTCCCTGGAAGATCACATATCCCGCAAACACAAGCAGAATGATGGTAAATGTAATTTTGTTCAAAAAGCCACCTGATTTCGTATAATATAATAGGGAGGGGGGATTTTCATCCTCTCCCCTCCCTTTTGTCTGACGTAAATTTTACCTCAGAATTTTACTTTCTCCGCCTTATTCCTCAGGCGTGGGATACTGATACCACTCAACAAGCGGTGTGTATCCGCCCGGAAGAGCGTTTCCAGCCTCGTCCTGAACCTTGGAGTCTCCGGACCAGATACCGAAAGCACAGCCCAGGATACCAACTACCAGAATCAGAACGATACACTTAACCGGAGTCCAGCCCTTCTTAATCAGAGCATAGATTCCAAGTGTGATCAGCAGCGGGATCAGCTTCGGCAGTACGCCGTCCAGAAGGCTCTGAACATTGATCTGAGTCTCGCCAACGATCAGACGAAGTGTGGTGGAACCATAGTTTGCAATCAGAGCGCCTACTACGAAGATACCCAGGATGCTTGCTGCACGGGTAAACTCTTTCGCATTGGAGGTCAGCATGGTAACTGCCTTGGTTCCCAGTCCGTAAGACCAGTACATCAGTCCGAAACGTACAATAAACTGAACTGCGTTGAAGATAACCAGGAAGAGAATCGCGCCGACAAGGCTCTTCTGCTCCATAGCCATGTTCGCGGTCAGACCTGCCGTAATCGGAACCAGAGTCAGCCAGAACAGAGCGTCACCGATACCGCCCAGGGGGCTGGCAGCGGAAATACGTACGGAACGGATGGTCTGTGTATCAGCCTTGTTCTGCTCCAGGGAGAGAACAATACCCATTACGAATGTTACCAGGAACGGATGTGTATTCAGGAAGTCCAGGTTGTGAGCCATGGAGGCTTTCAGGTCTTCCTTGTTTGTATGTATCTTCTGAAGGCCGGGAAGCATGGACCAGAGCCAGCCGCAGGCCTGCATTCTTTCATAGTTGAAGGATGCCTGTAAGAAACAGGACAGCCAAACCATCTTATTCAGGGTCTTCTTGTCAAGCGGCTGCGCCGGAGTCAGATCCTGATACTTTTCGGGAATATTATATGCCATCCTCGTCACCTCCTGCAAAGCCTGAACCAGCGTTCTGTCTAATCTTTGTCTGAGTCGTGAAGTCATAGATAGCAATTGCTGCACCTACGAATGCACACAGAATCAGAGTAGCTCCGGATGTGGTGGAGTTTGCGCTGCAGAGCAGAGACATAGCAAATCCTGCCAGAAGGAATCCCCACATTTCTCCGGACATCATAACCTTCATCAGAATAGCAAATCCGACGAACTTCATAGCGCCGCCGGCTGCGTCCAGACCAGCCATTACCCAAGAGAAGGACTTGGAGAACTCTCTTAAGCTGTCGCCGAGAGCTGTACCGCCGTACAGACCTGCTACTGCGATTACACCGAACAGAACTCCCAGGAATCCCATCTCCAGAAGGTTGATGTTGCGGATGCCCTTTACGTTAGCTTCTTCCGCGTACTTGTCAGCCTTGGTCATCATACCGGAGAACAGTGTAAAGGTCAGGGTAACTACGTACTGTCCGAATACCGCGAACGGAACCGCAAGGCCAAGGGCCGCGCCTACTCCGTCTGCTGATGCTTCCATGTTAAGAGAAACCGCGAACACGGTCGCCATGATACCACCCATGATGGCGTTCGGCGGCTGTGCGCCTCCGATCGGCATACTACCGATCTGAACGAGCTGATAAGCTCCGCCCACTACGATACCAAGCTCCAGATTTCCGAGGATTGCTCCGATAATCGGGCAGGTAACGATGGGCTGATACAGAGATTCCAAAAAGCTGAACTGGTCAATGCCCATGATGAAGGCAACTACGAAGACCAGCAGAGCCTGGATAATTGTAATATCTCCCATGTTTTCTCCTTTCCAATAAACACATATCAGTTATTTGAATAATTTGTCGATGCTTTCTGTCGGCGTATCCGGAACCCGCTTGATCTCCAGCTCTACGCCCAGCTCCTGCAGTTTCTTAAAGCAGGCCACATCGTCATCGTCAACCGCAACCGAAGTCGCAACCTGACGCTTGCCTTCAGCCATGTGCATGTTTCCGATATTTACTTTCTTAATCGGTACTCCGCCTTCTACCAGCTTAAGCACATCCTGAGGTGTCTCACAGATAATTGCAATATGCTGATTCGCAGAAGCCTTGTGGATGATATTGATTGTTTTCTCCAGAGTGAAGAACCGCGTCTGCGCATAGGACGGCGCAGCCATGTTCATCAGTCCCTGGCGGAACTCATCCTTGGCAACCGCATCGTTTGCGACAAGCAGAAGGTTTGCGCCTACTACGCCGCACCACTGTGTCGCAACCTGACCATGAATCAGCCGATTGTCAATTCTCGTCAATCGAATATCGGGCATGTTCTAAACCCCCTTTCTTAAATATTTCAGCATAACCCGGGCAGGCAAGCCCGCTCCCTCATGCTTTTGTACAAGCGCTTCCCAAATATATCCTATGAGAGGCAGCATATATCTACAAAGGATATTATATCAAATTTATCCAAAAAGAAGTTGCACTTTTTACTTTTTCTCTTGCACTTTTGACTATGTTGTTTTCGCGCGGCAAACCACAAAAGGCAAAACATTCCAGCGCCGCTATGCGCACAAAAACAGGAGCCCCTGCTTTTCCAGTCAGAGACTCCTTCTGTTCTTCCGCGTATATTTCTGATTTCTGCAGCGTCGGTGTACAAGGGGCCATGCGCCTTGGTACACCGACGCTGCGTTTTTTCCCTGCTCAGGCTGTGTAATTCCAGGTATAGGAAAAGATATGAGCTCCTATGACAAGACCGCTTAAGGAGGGATAATTCGCATATGTCCGGAAGAATACCCGGTTTCCCACGTTGGATTCTCCGGCAATAGCCCGCCTGGCCGCCGTATAGCAGGACTCTGTCACCGAATCCAGCCCCTGCTCCAGCATCAGATCGAAACGGCCCGAGGTTACGGGCGAGAACTGTCCGGAGGCCCGGATAACACTGATGATATCATTCTGGGCAAAACGGGAATCCCGGATGCGGTTCATGACCACAGCTCCGACCGCCAGCTGTCCCTCCGCGCCCTGATTTCCCGCTTCGCAGTAAATCAGAACCGCCAGGGCCGTCACCTCTTCTTCCGTGGCATTGTAAGCGCCATACTGCACATACTCCAGCTCTGTGGTCCGCACGCCGGTCACATCACCCAGAGACGCCTGAATCTCAGCCGCTTTTGCCGCCTCGATCTGGGCCTCAATGGCGCGCTTCTCAGCAATCAGCTGCTCAAGAACCTCTTTCTGATTCTCAAGCGTATTATTTTTTCCTTCAAGATCCGCCTGAGCCTCCGCGATCTGCGTCACATGCTGGCTGATCTGGCCGGAAGTGCTGCTTGCCAGCGCCGACACCTCATCCTGCTTTTTCTCCACAGAGGCCTGAAGCTCTTCCAGAGCCTCCATTTCACCCTGAAGCTGTGCTTCCTGCTCCTCGATGGCTTCCTTCTGCGCCACGTACTGCTCGAACATCTGGCGGTCATATTCCGTGATGCTGGCTGCGTAGCCTGCCTGGTTCAAAGCCTCCGCGAAGCTTCCTGACGTCAGAAGGATTTCCAGAAAAGAGCTCTGGGGATGCTCATACATGTACTGGATGCGGGCCTTCATGTCCGCATACTGCTGTTCCTCCACAGCCTTCGCCTCTTCCAGATCCGCCTGGGTCTGTTCAATCTCCGCCTGCTTGTCCGCAATCTGGCTGTTCAGATCCGCAATCTCCTCTTCCAGAGAAGCGTACTGGCTGTTCAGATCCGCCAGATAATTTTCCATATCTTCTTTGGCCTGCTGCAGCTTCTGCTTTTTCTCCTCTGTCTCGTCAATCTCCTGCTGAGTCTTATCGATCTCCTGCTGCTGATTGTCGATCTCGTTCTGAATCTCCTGTACGTCGCTCTCATCCGGCGTCTCCGCGGCCAGGGCCCTGTAAGGCAGATGCGTATAGGACGGAAGCCCCAGCGCCAGAGCCAGGGCCGCCGCCGCGGTCCGCCGTATGATTTTCAAGCCTCGTACCTTTTTCATCGTCTCACCTGTATTCGCAAAAACTGCGGCATCCACTATTTCCATGCTCCGTCAGCCTGCTGCGGGTCTTTACTTCCAGTCGTATCTGGTCAGATGTCCTTCCAGCTTCATACCCGGAAACTGATTCTGCCGCAGGGCCTCGTAGAGCACGACCGCCACAGAATTGGACAGATTCAGGGAACGCGTCTCCCCCACCATGGGAATCCGCACTGCCCGCTCCTGGTTTTCCAGAAGCAGCTCTTCCGGGATGCCTGCGCTTTCCTTGCCGAACATGATATAACAGTCCGGCTCATACGCAGCTTCCGTATATACCCTGGGGGCCTTTGTGGTAGCCATCCAGGGATTGGCGCCGGGATTCCGGCGCAGAAAATCTTCATAATTGATATATGTGGCCACATCCAGCTGCGGCCAGTAATCCATGCCGGCCCGCTTCAGCTCTTTTTCACCCAGACGGAACCCCAGAGGCTCAATCAGATGCAGACGGGTACCCGTGGCCACACAGGTCCGTCCGATATTTCCGGTGTTCGCCGGGATCTCCGGCTCCAGAAGCACAATATTAAAAGCCATACTCAAGCTTCCTTTTCCGCTCTCAGCCGCGCCACAAAATGACTCAGGCGTCCCAGAGCCTCTTTTAACTGCTCCAGAGAGTAGGCGTAGGAAATCCGCAGGAATCCTTCTCCGCAGGCTCCGAACGCGGTTCCCGGAACCACCGCCACCTTTTCCTCTTCCAGGAAGCGGCTCGCGAACTCGTCCGAACTCATTCCGAACTCTTTGATACTCGGGAAGGTGTAAAAAGCGCCATAAGGCTCAAAACAGGAAAGGCCCATCTCCTGAAACGCATTCATCAGAAAGCGGCGTCTCTGATCGTAGGACTCCCGCATCATGGCCACATCCTCGTCTCCGTTGCGGAGAGCCTCCACAGCCGCGTACTGGCTGGTGGTCGGCGCGCACATGATCGCATACTGGTGAATCTTCGTCATCTGGGCAATGATGTCCGCAGGTCCGCAGGCATAACCCAGACGCCAGCCGGTCATGGCGTAGGCCTTGGAAAAGCCGTTGATCAGGATTGTGCGCTCCCGCATTCCCGGAAGGCTGGCAATCGACACATGATCGCCTTTATAGCTCAGTTCGGAATAGATTTCGTCCGAAAGCACAAAGATATCCTTTTCTATACAGACCTCAGCGATGGCTTCCAGATCCTCTTTCTCCATAATGGCTCCCGTCGGATTGTTCGGGAAAGGAAGCACCAGGATCTTCGTCTTATCTGTAATGGCCGCCAGCAGTTCTTCTTTCGTAAGGCGGAATTCATTTTCTTCCTTCAGCTCGATGATGACCGGGACTCCATCCGCCAGCACCGCGCAGGGCTCATAGGACACATAGCTGGGCTGAGGAATCAGAACCTCGTCCCCCGGATTCAGCATGGCACGAAAGGCCGCGTCGATGCCCTCGCTGCCGCCTACGGTAATCAGCACTTCCCGGAGCGGATCGTAGCTCACATGAATACGGCGCTCCAGGTAACGCACAATCTCCTCTCTCAGCTCTTTCAGTCCTGAATTGGAGGTGTAAAAAGTGCGTCCTTTTTCCAGAGAATAGATACCTTCTTCCCGGATATGCCAGGGCGTGTCAAAATCAGGCTCTCCCACACCCAGGGAGATGGCGTCCGGCATCTCGCTCACAATATCAAAAAACTTTCGGATGCCCGACGGTGGAATCGAAACTATTTTATCTGATAATGGATTTCTCACGGCGTCACCAGCATCCTTTCATCTTCTGTCGTATGTACCATAATAGAACCATGGTCCTTGTATTTTTTCAATATGAAATGAGTGGCAGTGCTCAGCACAGACTCAATCGGAGAAAGCTTGTCGGAGACAAACTGAGCCACGTCGCGCATGGTCTTTCCTTCAATCATCACCATGAAGTCAAAGCCGCCGGAGATCAGATACACGCTGTCCACTTCCGGATAGTTGTAAATGCGCTCCGCCACCTTGTCAAAGCCAAGGCCTCTCTGGGGCGTCACCTTTACCTCAATCAGAGCCGTCAGCTTCTCCGCGCTGGTCTTATCCCAGTCAATCAGGGTATGATAACCGCAGATGATTCCTTCCTTTTCCATATCCGCGATCTCATTGGCTACCACCGCTTCTTCCACACCCAGCATCACCGCCAGATCCTTCAGGTTTACACGGCTGTTCTTTTCAATAAATGTAAGTATTTTCTCTCTCACAACAATTCCCTCCCATCAGTTTTTATGATAAATTTTATATAACTCATCCGTCTTCGGCCGTTCCAGATAGCTTTCCTCTCCGCCGTTCCAGATACGGCGGGCCTTTCCGTCTGTGGCCTTCCCGATGACCGCCGCCGGTATCCCGGCCGCCTCAAGCTTTCTCACCAGATCGTGTCCCTGATCCGCCGCCATCAGCATGCAGCCGCTGGAAATCAGATAATAGGGATTCAGCTCAAAATATTCGCAGATCTCTATGGTCTCCTGGCGGATCGGTATGGCCTTCAGATCGATCTCCAGGCCAATCCCTGAAGCTTCAGCCACCTCCCAGAGCGCTCCATAAATGCCGCCCTCTGTCACATCATGCATGGCGCTCACCCCATGCTCCACAGCGATTCTGGAATCCGGGAGCACCGAAAGATATTGATCAAAGCCCTTCGCCGTATCCACAAAAGCCTGCGAAAAACGCTCCAGCAGCTCCTTTTCCTTTTCCTTTGCAATGATCGAAGTTCCCTCGATTCCGATCCATTTGGTCACAAGAATGTCCTGACCGGGCTTCGCGCCCGCCGTGGATACCAGCCGGTCCTCCCGGACCTTTCCCACCCCCGTGACGCTTATCACCGGCTGGGTCACAGCCCGCGTGACCTCCGTATGGCCTCCCATGACCTGAATATGAAAATGAGCGCAGGCTTCTTCCACCTGGCGCATCATTTCCCGGATATCCTCTTCCTCGATTTCTTCCGGCAGAAGCACGGTCAGCATGACGCCCACCGGCTCCGCCCCGCTGCTGGCCAGATCGTTCGCCGTGATCTGAATCGCCAGCATTCCCACATCCTTCACGGTTCCCGTGATCGGATCTGTGGAAATCACAAAAATCTCCCCGGGAGAGAGTTTTACCGCCGCGCAGTCCTCGCCTACGCCGGCTCCCAGAAGCACCTCGTCCCGCTTTGTATGAATCTGTTTAAATATGCTTCTCTTTAAGACGGTCTCCGAAACCTTGCCAATCTTCATGCCGCGCTCCCCTTCTGCACTTTTTAAATCTTCCGCCTGCGGGGCGCAGAAACTTCCGCTCCCCGCAGAGGCTGCCGGACCTTTACTGCATCCGCTCGATGCAGGATGCCAGGGTAGCGTTCACCAGCGCCTCATCCTGGGTGGCAATGGCTGCCTGAAGTTCATTGGACAGAGACTCTTCTCCCGCTATTCCCACGGTAATCGTTCTGGGGAACATCCGGTATGTGGTCTTATTCACCTTTGTCACTTCCTGCTCTACGCCGTCAATATAGACATGTTTGTAGAGTTCCGCCACCACGCCTGTATTTCCATTTGTCGCCACGATGTAGCCGATAGGCTGGCCCGCGTCCGCCACAATCTGCGTAGTCGCAGGCGTGGTGCTCACCGTCGTGCTTGTGAAGGCAATGGTCCGGTTGGAGGCCCGCGTCTCCTCCCCGTAGATCGTAAAGGTAATCGTCTTATTCGACGTATACGCCTCAATATAAATGGGCGCGTCCGTATTGTTTGTAAATTTCAGATCCTTGTAGGTTCCCGCAATCGCCGCGTCCGCCGCCGGGTCCACATAGGATACGGGCATGGAATGCCCGGAACGCTCCGTCACTTCCAGCTCCGCGCGTATCACCGCGTTGTAAAGCGTCGTGGATACCTGGCAGATGCCGCCGCCCATACTGTCCACAGTCTCTCCGTTCAGATAAGATCCCGCCATGTAATACCCGTTCGCCGTAGTAAAGGGGCTCACCGCCTCATAAGCGGAGAAGGTGTCGCCCGGATACAGCACTGTGCCGTTGATCAGCTCTGCTCCCCGGGCAATATTTCCGGCGCGGTTGCTGTTCGACGTCTTATAGCTTGTGGTATAGGTGCCGAGCTCATCCTGAACCTTGCTCAGCTCCTCTTCTGTGCCGCGGGGCTCATCGATTTCCACCGGAAGATCGACGCTTCCCTCTATGTAATCCCACTCATTTTCAATATAATTCAAAATGGCCTCCACAGAGCCGTCCACATCCAGCAGAAGGCCTTCCTCGCCCGCCACGTAGGTAAAGGTGCTGCCATTCTTCTCAAGAGAGGCGTCCACCGCTTCCTGATCAAACTGAGTACATTCGCTGTTCACATACTCTGTAACCAGATCGGAATCCAGCGTCCACTCCAGCTGATAATTTTTATTCTCATGCTCCAGATCCTTGCGGTCCTTGTAGCGCTGAATAATATTTCCGGTCTTTCCAAGCTGAACCGCTTCTTCCACCACATCCATATTCGTGCAGCTTAAGCCCAGATCTCCCAGGGTCGTCTGAAGCTGGTTGTCTCCGATGTTCAGGGTCAGAGTCTCTGTCCCCATTTCCTCTACGTAATCTTCGACCTCTGCCCGCGCTTCCGCCTCGGTCATGCCGGATACGTCAATTCCGTCAATATAGACTCCCGTATGAATCACGCTGCCGGAAGAAGTGTCCGCCGCCAGAGCCTCCGCGCCGCCGGCTGTCAGCGTAAGACCCAGAGCCAGCCCGGCCAGCCATGTCATTTTTCTCATAATATCTCCTCTTTTCCCGTTCACAGTTCACAGATATGCCGTCCTATGACAGAGCGTAGCTCAGCATCGGCACTACCATGGCAATTACCAGAATCACAATGATGATTGTGGATATGATTTTTCTTGATTTCTTGTCATAAAAATTCATCTTATTATCCTCCCGTGTGTGGAAATAATTTTATCAATCAGTCTCGAAGCTTCATTTTTCGTAAGAGTGTCCACAGACACATCTAACGCTATTTTATGATATTTTACCAGATCATTCAAGTATCCTTTTTGCGCAGGTGTCACCGGCCCCTGTTTTTTCACTTTGTATGTCAGCGGAAACGGTTCAAAAAGCTCCGGCGGACTGTCCGGAAAGTCCCGGCTCAGGCGCAGGTACAGCTCCATGGCCGCGCAGGCGTCATCCACGGCCCGGTGTGCATGCTCATGAACAATGCCGTAATGGCAGCAGAGCGCCGTCAGGCTTTTATGCTCCATGTCCGGCAGCAGCTTCCGGGCAATCTTCAGCGTATCTATTCCCGCCTTTTCAAACTCCAGTCCGAAATTCACGGCGTTTTTCTTCACAAAGCTGTAGTCAAACAGAATATTGTGGCCCAGAAGAGGCAGATCGCCACAGAACTCTGCCAGTTCTCCCACAGCAGTCCGGGTATCCTTCCCTCCCGCCGCCATCTCGTCTGTGATTCCGGTCAGTTCCTGAATTCTGGGGCTGATTCGGATGCCGGGATTCAGAAGCGTCTCATATCTCTCCAGAATCCTTCCGCCTTCTACCCTTATCGCTCCGATTTCAAGAATCCGGTCTTCCGCCGGGCTTAACCCCGTCGTCTCCAGATCCAGCGCAATATAACTGTCCGTCACTCGTCTCACCTCTTTGGTTCTTCTTCCCACCAGCTTAAGCCTGCGTCCCCGGTCAGAGGACTTCTCTTTTCGTAGTCAAAAATCAGGTATACCGGTCCCCGGTTTTTTCCGGCCTCTGCCTTTTCTCCCCGCAGCAGCGCCGCTCCTTCTCCGGTCAGCGCTTCCACATGGGTCTCCCCCGGCGCCAGCCGGCGGATTCTCCGGAGCTCTTCCTTATAAGGAGTCTCATCCGGCGCAAAGGAAGGCCGGGCCTTCGCCCGCTCTCTCAGGTAATAGTCTACCGTCAGAAGCTCCCGGTACCTGTCCTTCTCCTCCGGGAAGTATTCCGCCGCAAAATCCAGCAGCAGCTCGTATTTGCGGACCCGGGAGGATTTCTGGCCCGACTGCCTTTCTCCATAATAGACAGCCAGGTTTTCAAAAAACGCAAAGGCTGAAGAAAAGCGGGGAATCAGCTGCTCCAGGGTCTTCCCGAATTGAAGACTATTATAATAGATTTCCACCATTTCTTCAATCATCTTAAGCCGTAAAATATCGGAAAAAGGAAGCCACGGGGTGGAAAGTACCTCGTAGGGAGGCTGGAATCTCCACTGAAGTCCGTATTTCCGCGCGTCTTCCTGCATGGGAGCGCCTTTGAGCACCTTCAGGAAGCCCAGCTGAAGCTGTTCCGGCTTCATGGCAAAGACCCGGTCAAAGGAATAGCCGAAGCTCTCATAATCCTCAAAAGGAAGACCCGCTATCAGATCCAGATGCTGGTGAATATTTCTTCCGCTCCGGATCTGTCCCACGATTTTTTCCAGCTTATCCAGATCCGTCTTTCGGCGGACCGCTTCCAGAGTCTTTGGATTCGCGGACTGAACGCCGATCTCCAGCTGTACCAGCCCCGGCCTCATCCTTCCCAGCAGCTCCAGCTCCTCTGCGTCCAGGAGCTCTGCTTCTATCTCAAAATGAAAATTCGTGATCCCGTTGTCATGCTCCAGAATGTAGGTCCAGATGGCCATGGCATGGCTCTTCCTGCAGTTAAAGGTCCGGTCCACGAATTTCACCTGGGGCACTCTCCGGTCCAGAAAGAACTGAAGCTCCCGGCACACCTTCTCCGCGTCCCGGAAACGCACGCTCTTATCTATGGAAGAGAGGCAATAGCTGCAGGAAAAAGGGCAGCCCCGGCTGGATTCATAATAAATGATCCGGTTCTCAAATCCGGTCAGATCCGCGTAGGGAAAGGGGAGGCTGTTCAGATCCGGCAGCGGCGCCGGCGGATTCACGCGGATAGGACGGCCTGCGGCCGCCTGCGCTGTCTGCTGTGCTTCCCCGAGAACCGCCGCCCGGCCTTCCGGCCGGCGCTCCGCGCTTCCCTGCGGTTCCCGGAATACAAGTCCCGGGATTTCCGCAAGGTGCTCCGTATCAGCCTGTCCGGCCGCACAGCACTCTGCCAGCAGCCGGAAGGTCTCCTCCCCTTCCCCGCATAGAATTCCGTCCACAGCCGGATTTTCCCGGAGAGTTTCCTCCGCGTCGTAGGAGACTTCCGGCCCGCCCAGCCAGATGGGAACCTCCGGCATGATCTTTCTGCAGTTCTCCGCCAGCTCCCTCACATATACGATATTCCAGATATAGCAGGAAAATAACAGAACGTCCGGTTTCCGAAGATAAATCTCCCGGAGAATCTCCTCTGTGCGGTGGTTGATGGTGAATTCCGCCAGCTCTATGACCGCCTTTCCCTGGAGGGCCTGCGCTGTACAGGCCTGCGCCTGCGCCGGAACTCTGCGGCCTGCAGGCTGCGCAAGCGCTGAAGCGCGCAGGCTGTAAACGGCCAGGTTGGAATGGATGTATTTTGCGTTGATTGCTGTTAATAAAAATTTCATGGCTTTTTCATTTCCTTCTTTTCCTGCTTTATTACCCTCAATGGACAATTCTGTGCATGTTCACTTCTCTTCGATAACTCTTCCATACATATATAATATTCCAGCAAACGCAGAACATAGTCTGGAGCATGTCTGCCATCACGCTCCCATTCAGAAACTGTTCGATATGGGATCTGAAAATATTCACAAAACTCCCGCCGATTCATTCCTGTACTTTCTCTGAGTTCTCTGATCTTTTTTGCTTTATCCATCATTTTCCCTTTCACGAAAAAGAACACGTTGTGTATATATTAGCGTAAAGCCTCTGAAAACACAACATGTTCTTATATTTTTATCAACCGGCCAGGGGACGTACAGTCCGTTTACCGGCAGACCGCTGTCTGGCTTACGATATCGGAATACACTTCTACCCCCGGCGTCCGGCAGACATACAGGGTATCTTGATGCTCGCCGCCGTGAGTCAGAAGCCGCGTCAGCAGATTTTCATTTTTCAGGAAGCGCTCCGGGCAGAAGCCCACGTCCTCCTTCTCCGCAAACAGCGCCGCATAGAAGATGCCCGTCTCCACAAGATCCTGGAAGAAGTGGCTGCCGTAGGACAGCTCCGGCATCAGTCCCAGCGCGGACGAGGAATATTCGCACATGACCTGCACCCTGTTCAGCTCTGTGAAGTGGACCGGCACGCCCAGGGATGGCGTCGTGGTGCCGAAACGGCCGGGACCGATCAGCATCAGATTTTCGTCTCCCAGCTTTCGGTTCAGCTCGCCAATCAGCCGGGCGATGGTGTATTTTTCCTGCTCGCTCTTTCCCGCATAGCCTCTGGCGTCCACGTAAATCACATAGTCGATGGGAAGACGCACGTTTCCGCCCATGAAATTCCCCTTCGTATAGAAAATGCAGTCGTCTTTTCCGGTAATCTTCGGAAGCTCCACCGTTTTCCCAAGCCCCTTTGTCTGCAGGGGCCGGCATTGAAGCAGGTTGATGCGGAAGCTTCCGTCTCGCCGGAAGTTCGCGGTAAATTCGATATCCACCGGATAATCGTATTTCCGGGCCAGGAGAGCCAGCACGTCCCGCATCAGCCCCGGAAACGGCGTATCCTTAAGAAGTTTCCGGAAGTTCAGGGAATAGGGCGGTTTCCGGTTCCGGTAACCCAGCTCCCGCAGCCTCTGATACTCGTCATAATCCATCTGAGCGAAAATGCTCTTGTCTGTCTTGATATCCAGAGCCAGGGCGTCGTCCAGATCAATGCTCATAAACCTGTTTTCTCTGAGATTCAGCACATCTACATAGTGCTGAGAAAACTTTCTCTCGTCGCCAGCCTGCACAAGCGGCATACGCAGAGGATCATCCAGGGTCACAATGCGCGCGTAGTCTCCGATAATCCGATCCACAGCCCGGGTTCCCAGACCGAATACCAGGCGCAGCATTCCCGCATTCATGTCGATATCCTTATCCCATACATAAAGGTTTGAGGAATTCCCCATGCCGGCCAGATGGGGAAAGAAATAATCTCCGAAATAGTCTCCCGACACCCGCTGGACCAGCACCGCCATCTGCTCATCTTTCTGAGCCAGCCCGCGGCTCACACGGTACTGGAGCGCATCCTCATTCATGGTGCTGGCATAGACCGTTTTCACGGCGTCCTCAAAGGCCCGCAGCCGCTCCTCCGGAGAACCCTGGTTCGGGCAGAAGACACTCTCATATTTTCCCGCAAAGGCATTTCCGAAATTATCCTCCAGAAGAGAGCTGGAACGGACGATAATCGGCGACTGGCCATAGTATTCCAGCATCCGCACGAAATGATCCCGAATCATCTCCGGGAAGCTTCCCTCCAGGATTCTCTGCTTCAGTTCCGGCGCATAGGTAAAATACCCTTCCTTCGTCTTCTGCCTGGTCCGCAGGCTCCAGCAGCCGTTCTGCACGATATAGGTGTAGAAAATGTCCGCGCCCAGATAATAGGAATCATTAGGCTCCAGAAGAGGCTGAAAACGGGCCGCATCCTCCGGGTCCTTCACCAGCATCCGGCGGGCCAGAAGCATACCCACGCTCTTCCCTCCGATATAGCCGCTGCCAATTTCCCGGTAAGCGACCCGGACCACGTCCTCCAGTGTAAAATAATCCACACAGAGGTCGTAAATCCGGGAGTTTTTCCCCACAAGAAGCTCCAGAAGCAGGCGCTTTTTCTCCTCCCGCAGCTCTTCGCCTCCGCTGCGGGCGTCCGCGCAGCTCTTTACGATCTCCTCCCAATAATCCCGCTTTGTCTCCCGGTACACCAAATTGGAGAAAAGCTCCGCTGTCTCCGCGGAGGCCGTGATGGAGACAGCCTCCTGTTCTTTTAGAAGATGAGGCAGAAACATGGTCGGCGAATACCGCTGCCACACCTTCAGCGGATGCACATAGTAATTTCCTTCAATGTGATAGAGCTCCAGAAGCAGCTGAGTCGTCTCCCGAATCCGGGCAATCGTATCATAGGTGTGAGCGTTCCGGATCAGCGCAAAATAGGCGACGGTATTCAGCTCATACAGATACGGGCAGGTCACCTGAAAGAAGTTTCCAATCATCAGATCCGAATGCCAGGCATCCAGAAGAAAGGTCAGGCTGTCGAACACATAGAAGGCGTCCAGCCCCGCCTCTGTGATAATATCCCGGATCTGGGAAGCAAACGCCTCAAAGCCCTGTCCAGAATCCACCTCACAGACCCGTATTCCTTCCGTATCGCGCAGGACGGGTTCATGGGACGCAAACCGGATGTAGATCATGTTTCTCCGATCCCGCTTTGCCTGTGCGATATAAGCTTCCGTCATATACCGGTAATCCTCGATGGAATCCACCTGCCATACCACGTTGTCTCCCATGCGGAGCATATCAATCATCTGATCAAAGCCTTTGATTCCCGTACTTGCCCGTTCATGCATTCTCTTCATCCTCCTTCTGCATCCTGTTTCTCTGAATTCTGCTCCTACGAATTCTGGTCCTACGAATCCTGCTTCTGAACGAAACCGGAAGCGGATCTTCTGTGTTTCCGCGGCTTCCCTGGATTTGGGGCAGGACAGATTTTCTGCCTGACGAAAGAAAACGGCGGTCCCGGCGGACGCCCCTCAGGGCATCCGCCGGAAACCGCCTCTTCGCGTTTTCTCTCTATGCACTTTTCATACCGGCCGCGCCTTCCCGCCGCCCGGTCATTCTGCGCCGCGCTGGCGGCTGGCCGGTTGGAGCGGGGTTCCCCGGCCCTGGCACACTTTCTTTACTGAATACCAGTCACCTTGTAATCCTTATCTTCTACCGCTTTCTTCAGCACATCGTCCGCCACCTCAGCGTTCAGCGTCACAACCGCCGTTCCCTTTTCATGGCTTACTACAGCTCCGCTTACCTGGGGAAGCTCCTCCAGAGCCTTCTTTACAGCCGCCTCGCAGTGACCGCACATCATACCTTCAATTGTAATCGTTTTTTCCATCGTTGTCTTCTCCTTTTTTACATTTTGTTTGATTTTTTTATCTTTACTCGCGTCATGCACCTTAAACCAGTTAAGACGCAGGGCGTTTGTTACCACGCAGAAGCTGGACAGGCTCATGGCTGCCGCGCCGAACATGGGATTGAGCTGCCAGCCGAAAATCGGAATCCAGACGCCCGCTGCCAGTGGAATGCCGATGACATTATAAAAGAATGCCCAGAACAGATTTTCATGGATATTCCGAAGAGTTCCCCGGCTTAAGCGGATGGCCGCAGGCACATCGCTTAAGCGGCTTTTCATCAACACCACATCGGCCGCGTCAATAGCGATATCAGTTCCCGCTCCGATGGCGATTCCCATGTCGGCTCTTGTCAGGGCCGGAGCATCGTTGATGCCGTCGCCTACCATGGCTACCTTGCCCTTCTCCTTCAGGGCCCGGATAACGCTTTCCTTTCCTTCCGGAAGCACGCCGGCAATGACCTCGTCCACCCCGGCCTGCTTTCCGATGGCCCTGGCGGTTCTCTCGTTATCGCCGGTCAGCATCACCACATGGATTCCCATATTCTGAAGCTCACGCACAGCCTGCGGGCTGTCTTCCTTGATGACGTCCGCCACGGCGATGATGCCAAGGAGTTTTCCATCCTTTGCGAAGAACAGCGGCGTCTTTCCTTCCTCCGCCAGCTCTTCCGCCTGACGGCGCACGGCGTCTGTGACTTCCGCCGTCTGGCTGATGTATTTCAGATTGCCTCCGGCCAGACGGCTGCCGTCCAGCTCTCCGGTCAGGCCGCCGCCCGGCACTGCCTGGAAATCCGTCACTTCCAGATCAGACTGCACACCGCGTTCCCGGCCCGTCTCAAGAATCGCGTTTGCCAGCGGATGCTCGCTCTTCTTTTCCAGGGCATAGGCCAGGGTCAGGAGCTCTTCCTCTGAGGTTTCTTCCGCCGGAAGGATGTCGGTGGTCTTCGGCTCACCGCTGGTGATGGTTCCTGTCTTATCCAGAGCAACAATCTGCATCTTTCCGGTCTCCTCCAGGGAAACCGCCGTCTTGAACATGATGCCGTTCCTGGCTCCCATTCCGTTGCCCACCATGATGGCTACCGGCGTGGCCAGTCCCAGAGCGCAGGGGCAGCTGATGACCAGTACGGAAATAGCCCGTGCCAGCGCAAAGCCTATGGTCTGACCTGCCACCAGCCACACAATCAGCGTCACCACAGCAATCGCGATAACCGCCGGGACAAAGACTCCCGATACCCGGTCTGCAATCTTCGCAATAGGCGCTTTGGTTGCAGCCGCGTCGCTGACCATCTGGATAATCTGGGAAAGGGTCGTGTCCTCACCCACGCGGGTCGCCTCACAGCGGATAAAGCCCGAGTGGTTCAGGGTTGCCGCAGATACGGCGTCGCCCGGTTTTTTGTCTACGGGAATACTCTCCCCGGTCAGCGCCGATTCATTGACCGCGCTGCTGCCCTCCAGCACAATGCCGTCCACGGGTATATTTTCCCCGGGCCGCACCACAAAAATGTCGCCTTTTCTGACCTGGTCGATGGACACCTCCACCTCTTCTCCGTCCCGGACGATCACGGCCGTCTTCGGTGCCAGCTTCATCAGCCCTTTGAGCGCGTCCGTGGTCTTTCCCTTGGAATGGGCCTCCAGCATCTTTCCGACCGTAATCAGGGTCAGAATCATAGCTGCGGACTCAAAATAGAATTCATGCATGTAAGACATGACGCCTGCCATATCGCCGTTCATCTGGGCCGCCGTCATGGCAAAAAGCGCATACAGGCTGTACCCAAAAGATGCTGCCGAACCAAGCGCCACCAGCGTATCCATATTGGGGGCCCCATGAATCAGCCCTTTGAAGCCGCTGATAAAAAACTTCTGGTTGATCACCATGACGATGCCCGTCAACAGAAGCTGGGCGATTCCGATAGCCACATGATTCTCCGCCAGTGCCTCCGGCAGCGGCCAGTTCCACATCATATGTCCCATGGACAAATACATCAGCGGAACCAGGAAACAGAGCGAGGCAATCAGCCTCCGCCGAATCTTCGGCGTCTCCGTATCCTTCAGAAAATCGTCGTCCGCTCCCGCGGCGGCGGAGCCGGCTGCGGCTCTGCTGGAGCCAGCTCCGGCACCGGCGCCGGCGCCTCTGGCGCCCTTGACAGAGGCGCCGTAGCCCGCCGCCTCCACGGCGGCGATGACGGCCGCCTCGTCCGCCGTGCCTTCCACTCCCATCGAGTTTGTCAAAAGGCTTACGGAACAGGAAGTCACTCCAGGCACCTTGGAGACAGCCTTTTCCACTCTCGCGCTGCAGGCCGCACAGCTCATACCTGTCACATTATATTGTTCCATAATCTCTCCTCCTCACTCTGCACAGATTTTCTATCTGCCGGCAGCCGGAAAATTCCGGGTGCTACGCACCGGTTCCGACCGGCTGGTGGAATGCCTCCGCGAAGTCTGCGCAGTTCAACCACATCATCTCATCATTTTATCGTTTCATCATTTACCGCATCAGTTTCTGCAACACTGTCACCAATTCGTCTATAGTCTCATCCTTGCCTTCCCGGATATCGTCTACCACGCAGGTTCGGATATGATTGGCAAGCAAAACTTTATTAAAGCTGTTCAGCGCCGCGTTGACCGCCGACACCTGTACCAGTATGTCCGGACAATAACAGTCACTCTCCACCATCTTCCGGATTCCCCGTACCTGGCCCTCAATTCGGCTCAGACGATTAATCAGATCCTTATATTCCTTCTCTGTACGCTCCTTCGTCTTGTGGGAGCAGCAGCATTCTTTCTGTTCTTCCATACCTGTCACCTCTTTTTCTCAGGATTCCCGCACGGGCGCTTCCGCCTGTATATTCCGCTGGCAGGCCCGCCGCATTCTGCTGTACCGCATTGCGCCGCTCCATATACGCCCCAGGGGTATCTCTGCTTTGAGCCTATTATATACCCCCATCGGGTATTTTGCAAGAGGGAATTTTATAAATTTCTACTATAAGACAGACCTTTCACACATAATACAAGTTGGATATCCGCCGGATAATAACACAAAAACGGGAAAGAACAACAGACAATCTAAATCTGCATTCTTCCCCATTTTGTTTTGTATATTCTAAGCTATAATATCATTCTGATAAATAGGCTTTCAAAATATCCATTGCTTTTCTCTGTGTTTTTTCATCGCAATTTTTTAGATAAAAGAGGAGCTGTTTTGATTCCTCTGGCAGTTCCTGTCTGTTCTCGTCTCCAAAAATCATATAATCCAGCGTAATTCCCAGGCATTCAGAGATCTCAATCATTGTTTCTAGAGACATTCCACAGTATCCGCGTTCTATATCCGCATAATATTTTTCTGCCTGTCCTATTTTTTCTGCCATTC
>ERZ1643249.2225-NODE-2225-length-18422-cov-5.450591_pt1 | contig 18422 bp, 13 predicted proteins | sample MGYA00579263_ERZ1643249 | MGnify/ENA primary metagenome ERZ1643249 (study PRJEB29033, sample SAMEA4952264) | chicken gut metagenome | biome: Broiler Chicken; feature: Gastrointestinal Tract; material: Caecum | place: Ireland | collected 2018 | study: Broiler... | reverse complement strand
AAATAGTAAAAACAGGTGTTAAAGCATATATGCAAGATGATGAAGTATTGTTATTATATAATCGTAGTTCTAACCCTAAAAAGAAAAAATTAATACTTGCTAATGGAGTAGGTGTAATAGACAAAGATTATTATGGAAATCCAGACAATGATGGAGAGATAATGTTTGCTTTTTATAATATAGGTACAGAAGATATTATAATACATAAGGGAGAAGCAATAGGTCAAGGTGTATTTCAAAAATATTTAATAACAGATGATGATAATGCAGAAGGAGAGAGAACAGGTGGATTTGGCTCAACTAATAAACAAAAAAAATCACAAGCATATTATGCTGGAATTAGCACAGATGAAATGCAAAATCAAATATTGGATGCACTTAAAAATAGCATAAATAATCAAATTTGCGTTTCTCCATATTGTTAGGAGGTTATATTATGGGAAGAAAACTTGCAAGTATACAAAAAATAGTAAATATTCAACCAATTGAAAATGCAGACAAAATAGAATTAGCAACAGTTTTAGGTTGGCATGTAGTTATAAGCAAATCAGAAAACTTAAAAGTTGGAGATTTAGTATGTTATATAGAAATAGACAGCCAATGTCCTGAAATTCCTTTATTTGAATTCTTAAAAGATAGAAAATATAGAGTAAGAACTATAAAACTTAGAGGACAAATATCACAAGGATTAATTATTCCGTTAGATAAGCTACCAAATGGTAATTATAAAGAGGGACAAGACATTACTAATTTGTTAGGAATTACAAAATATGACCCAGAAGGTGAAAAAGAGGCAAAATTAATAGAAGAAGAAATGAAAAAAAATAATAATTTTATACATAAAAAACTATTAAAATATAAATGGTATAGAAAAATATATAATAAAATAAACCCCACACAAAAAACTGGTTTTCCTTCTTGGATAAAGAAAACAGATGAAGATAGAATACAAATATTAGTTGATGAATTTAATGAAATAGTATCTAAAAACAATACAAAACAACCAATTTATTTTGATAGTACTGAAAAACTTGATGGTCAATCTGGTACATTTTTTATAAAAAAATATAAATCATTAGGATTTATTAATAAATATGAATTTGGAGTATGCAGCAGAAATTTAAGATTAAAAACACCAAACAATTCTTCTTATTGGATTGTTGCTAATCAATATAATATAGAAAATACACTCAAAGATATTCTAAAAAAATACAAAGCAGAAACAGTTGTTTTACAAGGTGAAATTTGCGGAAACGGAATACAAGGTAATAAGTATAATATAAACGGATATAAGTTTTTTGTATTCAATCTAATTATAAATGGTAATAAATATAGAACAAAAGCAGCTAAAAAAATATTAGCACAATATAATATAGATACAGTTCCAATTTTAGACACAGAAATTAAACTAAAAGATACAGTTGATGAAATGGTAAAAGATGCTACAGGAAAGTCTGTTATATATAAAACAGAAAGAGAAGGTAAAGTGTGGAGAAGTACTACTGGAAATATTTCTTTTAAAGTAATTAATCCAAAGTTTTTATTAAAAAATAATGAATAAAAAAATATATATCAATATTTATTAATAGCACTAAAAAAAATAATATATTTTAGTGCTATATTTTTATAAACTTATATAGAAACAAACGAGGATTAATAATGATTAATTTTATGTATTTGTATTATAACTTATATTATATAATATTAAAAATGTCTTAAAATTGATTTTAGGGGGCAAAAATGAATAAAAAAGAATGTATACAATGTAAAAGTACAAAAAAATTATATAATTTAGAAAATGGAAACTATGTTTGTATAAATTGTTTAAACGAATTAGCTAAAAAACAAAATGAAATAAAAAATCATTTAAAAAAATATTTATCTGAAGAATATGATATAAATAATCCATATTCTCAATGTAAAACTTTACAGTCTATAATATATGATATATTAATGGAAAATAATTTATTAACAGATGATATAAAAAATAAAATAATAGATAAAGCTAAGGAGATGAAAGAACTTGAATAATATAATTATTTCTTTAGATGAGAGTACTAAAAGCACAGGATATGCTATATTTGAAAACAATAAACTAATAAATTATGGAGCAATAACTCAAAATAGTAAAAATGTGCTAGAAAGAGTTAATAATATAATCACTGAAATAAAAAAAATGATAGAACAATATAAACCTTCTGAAATGGCTATAGAAAATGTTCAAATAACAATGAGTGCACCAACGGCTAAATCATTAATGGGATTACAATTTTTAATTGAATTAGTATGTTATAGAAATAATATAAAATGTACCTCAATAAGGACTGCACATTGGCGTAAAGTTTTAGGTTTATCAAATAGTCCAAAAATAAAAAAAGAGCAAAAAAAATTAGAAGCAATTAAATATGTAAAAGATAAATATGGAATAGATGAAAAAATAAATGATGTTACAGATGCTATTTGTATTGGAGAATGTTATTTAAAAGAAAGGAATGATAATTAGATGAGAAATCCAGACAGAATAAAACCATTTTTAGAAACTTTAGAAACATGTTGGAAAACTGTTCCTGATTGGAGATTTGGACAATTGATGATTAATTTTTTAGGTCAATTACCTAGAGACCCATTTTTTTATGAAGAAGATGAAATGGAAAGAGAATTAAACAAGTTTTTCTTTTCTATTAAAAAGAAATAAAAAAAAAGAGAGAATTTCTCTCTTTTTTTTATATATAAGTATATTAGTAAAAAATAAAAACGCCTTAAAATTTATTTTAAGACTTATTTTTTTTTGCTATTTTTCTTCTTTGAAGATGACTTCTGTGTTGGTATTACCTTTTCTGTTTTTTTCTCTGGAATTTCTATTATAGTAAAAAATTTATCTTTTAAACAAGCATCTATTCCTCTTAACTGTAAATCTTCACAAAATAATTTATATGTCATTCTTCCTTGTTGGCTCATTCCTTCAGAAATCACTTCATAACAACAATTCTTATACCATATTGGTTTACCATCACAAGAAACATTAATTAAAAATTTTAGTTGTTTCATTTATTTCACTCCTTTTATGTTGTTTCATACCAAGAACCATTTTTCTTAATGTATGGTGTAGCTTCTACCCAAGAACCATTTACTTTTAGATAAGTATCTCCTTCAACCCAATTTCCATTTATTTTTATCCACATCTGATTTCCTCTAACAGGAATAGCTGGAATAGTAAGATATGTACTATATTGTCCCCAACTATTTTTTACTCTTATTCTAAATTGTAGCTGGTCTCCATTTGAAGCATCTGTTATAAAATTAGATAAATTAAAAGTATATTTGGTTGTACTACCTGTATATATAAGAGAATAGCTACTCCAAGTAGATTTCGATGCATCATAATATCTATATTCTAGTTGATATGCTGAAATTGTTCCAGTACCACCACTAGCTCCTGACCATGACACTGTTATAGTTCCATCTTTTTTTATAGAATTATCACTTAATGTATATGAAGTTGGTGGGGTAGGATTTCCAAAAGAAACTACTAATTCAGGAGAGTTAACCCATCCAGAGTTTGCCGAATAATTATCCCAACTTCTAATTCTATATTGATATTTTACTCCTACAAATGGTGTCTGGCTAAATACATTCATTCTACTTAAAGTTGTTTCTTGATAAGAAGTAGCAGATTGAGCCGCTGAAATACTTAACCAATCTGTCCATCCTCCGCTAGGTTTAGAACTTCTTACATTAACATCATAAGATATACTTCCGCTACTTCCAATACTCGCTCCACCCCAAGTAATTAAAGGAGCTCCATTTATGCTACAAGGATTAGGATTTATATTTACCCATGTTGGAGCACCAGGAGCAATATAATCAGGAACATCTACCCAAACTTCTTGATTTCCTACGGCAAAACGAGAATTTCCAGCAGGAACAGTTACATTAAATCCTATATATATATCATTTCCAGTCCAAGGAAATGTCATAGAACAAGTTCTTGTTCTTGACCATTCATTAGTCGCATACCATCTGTCATAGTAACCTTTTATATTAGCACTAGCACTATTGGCATCTCTCCACATATTGAAATTAATTTCTCCATTATATGCGATATAATCATTACTATATTTAAATGTACATTTTACTGTTGCGTTAATTGTTACATTAACTCCATTTCTAGCTCCATCTATCCATACTTCTGTAGTTCCAGAAGGAGAAGTGTAACTCCAACTTCCATAATATCCCATTAAAATTCCTCCTAACTATTAATTTTTAAATATATATTTCCATTCATTCCAATTGTTGGGTCTGGTGTGGTAGTTCCAGACAAAATAAAAGCTTGTTGTGCCCATGAACCCCAAGAATTATTACTATAATTTCTTACCCATGTTTGAATACCTGATGTAGAATAATTAGTAAATGTTTGTTTTACTCCAGAATGTTGTTCAATTAGTAGACTAAATGGAACTTGTGCTGGTGTATTAGTAATTGTAGTTGCATCTGTAGTACTTCCATTATAATATAAACCTGGAGTAGTATAAGTATTTAAATTTGCATTTCTAGGAACTAATATCGGTGTATTTAGCTTTCCTTCTAAAGCAGTAGTAACAGCTGTAGATACAGGCATATCGGCAGGGGATATATTTTCTACATTTCCTAGTCCAATTTGATTTTTATCTAATATTAAATAAAAATTATTATTATAATATCTCAATAAAACATTTCTTCCAGCTATAAGTGTATTAGCTCTTACAGTAGTTCCATCTGCCATTAATATTGGTCTCGCTGTATCTCCATTTATAGATAAAGTAATATTATCCATATTGTTTACACCTGGAAAAAAGGAAATAATTCCCATATCATTACCAAAACTATTAGTTAAAGGAACAGGAATACCTGTAATTGTAATATTATATTGTGTATTTGTACTTGTAGATAAATATGTTCCATTCAATATTTGTCTAGGATTAAAAGGATACATGGGCTCATATCCTACACTAGTTAAAACTTGCATTATAATATTTTTAGACATTCTTTATCCTTCCTTTCTATTTAGATAATATTGTTTTAATTACTTTATCTATAATAATATTATCTGTATTTTCTTCTACTTTTAATGAAATTATATCTTGAGCAGCCTTTTCTGCTTGAGATTTTGTCATTTTTTCATATCCACTTTTATTTGGTTGGTGGTCTTGAAAATATACTAAATTATCATCTATATATATTAAATATGCTTGCCCAATTGTATAATTCCTACTTTTTATATCATTAGCAGATATACCATTTATATCGCTTTTTTTATCCCATATTTCATATCTAAATCTTTTTAATTGTTGATTTTCAATTTCATCTCTATTCTCATTATTTATTAAACTTTCAATCTCTTCTATTGTACTAGAATATCCTCTTAATTGTAAATTTTGTAATATTAATTTAGAATTAATCATTTTAATATCTCTCCTTTTATTTTATAAAAAGGGCATTATATATAATGCCCATTATTATTTCCAATCTGATGGAATACTATTATAATCTGCTAAAGCAGTACAATTATAAAATGCTTGTGAATGATTTGTTAGTGTAGTTATTTTATTGAATGCATTAATAAGAGTAATCGCATTTCCATTTGTATCTGTCATTCCTGTATTTCCATAAAATAATTGTGAACAATTTTCTAATGCAGGAACAATTGTATTCATATTTGCCCAGTCATATTGTGCCTCTCCTTGACCTATCATATTACCTAAATTTCTTGAAAATGTATTTCCACGGAACATTTTTTCTATATTTTTTAATACTTTACTCTTATAAATAAATGGTATACTTTCATATCCTTGTACATCACTAGCATCATAATCATACCATAAATAAGAAGCGTCTTCTATTTTTGTTTGTACTGGGAATAATAAAAATCCATAAGTATTTTCTCCTATAAATGAACCAGCGGCACTATCAAAGCAATGAGAAACATTTACTAATTCAGGATTATTAGCAAATAGTACATTATTCATTGTAACTCCAACATTTCCATCTACTTTAAGATTTTTACAAGATGCAAAAGCATAAGAAATATCTGTAATTTTTGGACAATGATAAAATACTCCCATTGGTAATCCTTGATTATTAGAATTTAAACCTAAGTTAGTACATCCTTTAAATATTTTAGACATATCTGTTATATTAGGACAATTTTTAAATAATTGGTTGTTTAATTTTGTTTCATCTATGTCATAATAAGGCATAAATGGGTCTTCAACCAATGAGAACACATTGTGAACTCCTACATTTTTTAAATTAGTACAATAAGAAAATAAACCACTTACATTCGTTAGATTATTATTTGTTCCAAAAATAGTAGTCCAATCAGATATACCAGTTATATCTAATGAAGAACAGCTAGAAAACATATTTTCTACAGTTTTAATTTTATTACCTAAAATATTAGGTAAAATATTAGTTAGTCCTGTTCCATAAAACATTGTTGAAGCATCAGTAACATTAGACATATTAAAAGATGGCATGGTTGTTAATAAATAACACCATTGAAAAGTACCACTCATATTTGTTACTTTTGAAGTATCCCAATTAGATAAAGTAGTAAAAAATGATTGTGGTAGCTTATAACATTGGTAAAACATACTTTCCATGCTATTGGCAGAAGATATATCCCAATTTGATAAATTTAAATTTTGTAATTCTCCACATTGAGCAAATATGTGTGAAAAATTAGTAACATTAGAAACATCCCAACTTGACAAATCTAAATTTTGTAATGAACTACAACGCTCAAATACACTCGACATATCTTTTATATTAGAAGTGTTAAAATTATCTATGTTTATACTTGTTAAACTAGAACATCTATTAAACATATTATCCATTATAGAAGGTTTGATAGTATCATTAGAATTTACATTTAAAGAAACCATATCGCTAAAATTATAACATAAATCCGATAAATTTAGTACATTTGATATGCTATTATTTGGAGCCTCACTTCCAGTTTTACCAATAGTTAATCTTGACAAGTTACCTGTAGAATTTAATTCGTTAAGTTTTGATTTTAGTATAGTACCACTTGTATCATTTCCCTCACCCTTAGGAAGCCAAACTTGTTGAACATTTCCTATTTGTTTTCCTGTTCCATCAGAAACTTCTATATAATATTCATATTGAGGTATATCGGTGTTGTCATATACATATCCAGAAGTTTTGTCTACAGCATACCAACCATAATTTTGTGTTGTTTCTGGATTAGTTAATCTTACATAATAATATAAACTAGTATTTTCTACTACAGTTGCTTCTAGTCCAGACCAACCTTTTAATGATAATACTAAGTCTTCTGCTGTTTGTTCTGTAATATTAATAGTATAATTTGGTAAACTCCAATATTTATTTATAATAGTAAGTTTTTCTACATCTGTTAGTTTTGATAATGCATTATCGTTTAAAATTAAGGTTTTTATTGTATTAGGTGTCATTACTACTAAACTATCAGACAAATTAATAAGGCTTTCGTGTGTTAAATTTGCACAATCACTCATATTAAAATTTTCATGAATTGTAGGGTTAGTATGTGTTTCTCTATCTTTAAAACCAGATAAAGTAGTTAATGCAGTACAACCTGTAAATGTATCATAAGTTTCTCCGAAATTGGTAAAATCAATATTTCCTATATTAACTAATGAACTATCTCCATTAAATATATCTGTAATTTCATTTGCATTATTATCAAAAATATCATTTCCTATAGTTGTTAATTGCGTTAAATTTTGAAGATATCCTGAACCAATAGATAATCCATGCAATGCATTGTCACCTATAGACTGTATTTCATTCCAATCAAAAGCGTTATCACTTGAAGCAGACTGACCATTAAAACAATTTTCTGGAATTATTGTTACATTTACATTCCTAAACACATTATCATAACTTGTTGCCACTTCTGCATTTGCAAACATTCCTGTTGGAATTGAAGTTAAACCAGAACAACCATTAAACATGCTTGTTAAATTTAAAGCTGAAGCTAATCCACTATTACCAAATAAATTATTAGGAATATTTGTTAACGCAGTACAATTACTAAAAGTAAAAGAATAGTTACTAATTTGAGAATTAGCAGTAAATAAATTGTTAGGAATTGTAGTTAAATGAGAATTATTAGAAAAACAACTTGACATATTGTTTACATTAGTACAGTTATTAAATAATCCTGCTGGAATAGTAGTTATTTGAGTATTACTAAATGCAAAACTAAAATCGCTGACAAGTTCATTGGAATTAAATAACCCAGTAGGAATGCTAGTTATTCCTGAATTTAAAAATACACTTGAAAAACTTGTTGCATTAACATTATTATCAAACAACCCAACTGGTATTATTTGTAAACTACTACAATTTCTAAATATACTAATCATGTCTATAACATCTATAGAATAAGAAAATATATCTTCTGGTATTGCAGTTAAATTTATACAATCTTGAAACATTGAACTTAAAGCTGAAAAATTTAAAGTACATTTTGTTACTTCTTTTAAATCTGTAGCAATATTTACACCTTGATTAAATTGTAATCTATTTAAACTACCAATTAATTTTACTGTATATTCCCCATCACTAGCATAAGTATGCGTAGCTACAGGGTCATTATATGTAGTTATTTGTGTAGAAGTAGTACCATCTCCCCAGTCTACATAATAATTATAACTACCATTAGAAACCATAGGTATAGAAATTTGTCTTGAACCTGAACTATCTAATGTAGTATCTATTATCATTTCAAAACTTGCATCTATATCTGTTATATTATATTGTTCATTATATCCCCTAATATCAGAATTCGCAAAATTAATTCCTCCAATAGCAAATCCTCTAGTTCCAGAGACCAAAGCATTTAGTGAACTTCTAGGATAATTCATTGGCATATCTGTTACCCACTGATTATTATCTATTTCATATTTCTCATTTGTATCTAAACTATACCAATCTGAATTTAATCCACCAACAGCATAAATATTTTTATCTTGGTTAAAAGATGCTAAAAAACTTCTTGGAACTAATAAACTATCTTTTTGAGACCATAAATTTGAAGAAATATTATATTCTTCAGTATTTCCTACGGTGTCTCCGTTATTATTAATTCCACCAATTGCATATATGTTTTCACCATCTGTGGCAACAGTATGACCATATGTCATTGTAAGTTTATTACTAATAGAGCTCCATGAATTATTAGTTGGATTAAATGAATAACTACTATCTGTAATTACATTGTTTTCTGTTTCACCACCAATAATGTAGCCCAAAGTTTCTGTTGCTATTGCAGATGATATTATAGGAATTGGATATGCTGTCCCTGTAGACCATGTATTTGTATCAGCATTATAAACTTCATTAGTATCTAAAATATTTCCATTTCCATCAATCCCACCAACACAATATCCGTTGGTACCAATACCAAACCCACAAGCTCTATATCTTGTTGTAGGAGCAGAAGCTTTAGTTGACCATGTGCCTGTCGTGACATCAAATGCCTCAGTTACATTAGTTAAATCAAAATTAGATTTTCTGCCACCCACAATATATATATTATCGTTTATTGAAAAAGCAGCACTTGCAAATCGTGGAGTTGGTTCTGATTGTCTAATTCCCCAGGTTGTAACTATTACTTCATCTCCATCTGTAATTTGAAACCAAAAATCTCCTTCATCATATCCATTTGGAACAGCTCTTTGAATAGGTGTCTTATTTGGCATTCTTGGCATTGATATAACAACCCAAGGATAATGGTTTAAATTTGGTTCATAATTTGTATTAGGAGAAATTGCATACCACATTTTATTTTTATAAATAACTACATCTCCTGTTTGATAAGATTGAGAATTGTCCCAGTTAAACTTAAAATTTAAATTAATACCACCATATCCTTGAAATCCCATTATATCATATTCTAACCAATAATCAGTATCTGTTGGTAATGTACCTATAGGTGGAGTTGTATTTGTATATGAATAATATACCTTATTATTATAATAAACAAAATTATGAACATTATATTGTGTATTAGCATCCCAATAACCTACAACCATAGTCCAATCAATCATTTTTTGGAATACATTTAATAGTGCTTCTAAAAAATAATCAATATCTATTTTAGGTTGTAATTCTCTTCTATTTGTCTCATTAATAATAATATTTATATTATCTGCATTCATAATCTGATTAGCTAAATTAGGATTATTTATCAAAATATTAGCAGCTTGAGATACATTATTTGCTTGCATTGCGTAATAAAAATCCATAAAACTAGCCTGACTACTTAAATGCATATCATCCATTAATTCAATAATTCTTCTTGCCATTATTATTCTCCTTTCTATATTATTTGATACCATTGGTCACCAATAACTTGGTCTGTTGGTTGGATTTCTGTTACTGGAATTTGAATGGCAGGTAAGGCAGTTAATATTTCAGTCCAATAAGAAGACCCATTTGCAGGTTGTTGCCCCCTGTTTATTTGTGTAGATGCCCACCATTTATTACCATAAACAACGACATCGTTTGTGTTATATTGAGTAGTACTATCCCATACCCATGCAAATGACAAACCCTCTCCAGATAAACCTCTTTCTCCTCTAATGGTTAAAACTCTCCAATATGTTGTATCAGTAGGAGCTATACCTGTTTGTGGGGTTTGTAAACATAAATATAAAAAAGTACCTTCTGTTGTAGTATAATTTACCATATTGTTTTTTTCGTATTGAGTTGTAGAACTATAAATTCCTTTATAGTTAAACTTATCTACTTCTGCTACCCATGTTGCTTGTTTCTCTGCTATATAATTATATATATCTTCATCATAAAATCTTTCTAATGCTAAAATAGCATCTCTTATTTTATTATAATCATTTGCGTTAAAAATTTTACCATTTAAATATGGATTTGCATTTAAAATAGCAGAAGCATTTGCAAAATCTCCTGCTAAAATTGAATTTTGAATTTGGGAAACAAGCTGAGCATCAGTAGTACTTGTTATATTACTTTTTAATTCTAAATTATCCAATTCTCCAGGATAATTTGTAAAATCCAAATCAGGATATAATACTGACATATTTACTCTCCTTCCTATTTAAGTCTTTATTATATAATTCATTACAATATAAGGAGGATTAAAACTATATCCCATCTCTGAAGGTTTCTTAGCGGTAGATGTTAAATTTTTATCAACACTTAATAACAACTGCCCTGTATATCCTAGATTTCCAACAGATATATTCTGTGCCCCCCATTCCTTAGAAGATATTCTTAAATTCTCATCAATTAATCCTCCTCCTGTTTTACCTAACTCATTAAAATTTGTATTTGAAACATCAATTCCAGAAACAAATTTTCCTGTAATATTAGGTAATACAAAATTACCATCAGTTGCACTTCCATATAAGCTACCTAAAACCTGATATAAATCAGAATAGGTGGATTGACTTACACTTTGACCATTACATAATAACCATCCGTTTGGAATTTGATTTCCAGCAAACGGAACAATTGTACCAGTTGGAACTCCATATTGATATATTCCATCTTCTATATGTAACATTCTGTCTGCCGTTATTTTAGTTCCTTCATTTCCTATAGTACCAGGATAAGGAGTTAGTGTGACTGTACCGTTTTCATTTTGTGTCATTGTAAATGTTAATGGATATTGTACTTGCCTATCTTGCCAATTTTGTTTTTGATAAGACATAATTATTTCTCCTTTCTTTATTCAAAATATGGGAATTGAGTTTGTTGTGTTGTATAATTATCTCCCATATATAAATATTCATTTGTATATGTGATAATTTCTGGTTCTTCTGGATAAACTTTTATAGCTGTAATACTCATACTTGAAGAAACACTTAATGGTATACTTAATGTTTTTATTAAATATTCACCATCAATTCCATTAGTTAAATTAGTATACGCAATTTTTACATTTACATCATTTAACCAGTATATAGGAACTACTTCCATTGTTATACTATCATTCATTCTTGCATGTAAAAACAATTCATAGTTTGCTCTTTGTCTTGCTAAATCATTTGTATAAATTTGTTCATCATTAACGATATAATTAATTTGTCCAATTGTTGAAATATTAAATGGACTTTCAGGATTATTATCAGACACAGTATACATAATTTGTTCTCCTGTATCTAATAATCTACCATATACTATTATATTATTTTTTACATTTTCAAAATCTATATTTATATCATCTGATATCACTAATGGCTGTGAAATTTCATTAAAATCAATTACAACAGGTTCATTTTGACCACTTGGAATTTCTTGCCAATGAAACACACCATCAACATCAAAATACATTTCCCAATTTGAATATAAATCTCTAAGTTCCGCTAATAAATCATATACAGTAGAACCCATATCTTTTTTTATGTCATATGGAACTGTATATCCTGCATCAGCTATTATATAATTTGTAAAACCACCTAATTGTGTAATAGTATCTTTTACAACATTAGCAATATTACTTCCAGCAGGAACTACTGTGGCAGTAGCTGGTAATTGACCATTTCTTCTGCCAGTTAGTTTAGCCATTAAATCTAATCCTTCAAATGTTACTGTTCTTGTAGTAGCATTATATACGCAATCAGGATTATTGATTAAAAATATACCCATATTAGTCCAAACTGTTTGATAATTATTTCTAGGATTTTCTATTCCGACATATACTTTAATAAATTTATCTATCCATAACTGACCACCTGGACTAACAAGTGTACTAAAATCATCAACAACTAAAGATACATTACATGTTCTTCTTATATCCGATGTAGCATCTATACTAATATTTCCATCTATAAGTCTTCCTTCTATTGAATTAATAGTTTGAAAATAAAAATTCAATACTTCTATTTTTATTTTTACACTTCTTACTTTCATTTGCATTAATTCATAATCAGTTTGTGATGGATTTACTGCCACTTATAACACCTGCCTTTCTAATTATTTGCATAAATTAAATTACTATTATATAAATCTTGACCATTATTGGCATCTCCGATTTCTGACCAGTTAAAACTAACTTGAGCAAACCCCATACCAACCTCAGAATAATAAGTAGTTGGTAAATTATCACTCAAGGTTACAAGCCAAATATTTCCATTAAAATCTTTTAATATCTTAGCAGAAGGAGTAGCTAAAAATGATTTAATGGTATTTAATCTTTCTACCGTAGATTTTCTATCTAATTGTTCATCTTGAGTGAAAACTATTACACTACCAGTTATTGTTCCTTTATCATAACTTATCTGTCCATTACTTACAATTATTGGATATTTACTTCCATATGGTTCGTAAGTTGCAGTCAAATGAACTCTTTCATTGTTAGAATAAGACACTCCTTCTTTAAACTTATAACTTGCTTCACTATCTGCAATAAATACTCCATAAAATTGAGATACTATACTATTCATTGAATACTCTCCTTCAACATTACCTATTACAGGAACTATTGCATACTCATATTCTGTATCATTTTGTGCTAAATAGTCATATCTAACAAAATCTATGTATGTAGGAGTACTAACTGGAACCTCATATAATGTATACCAGTCAAAAGTGCCAGCTTTTCTTCTTTTAACTTTAATACTACTTATTTGTGTTATTACATAATCAATATTACCAGCATTAATATTTCCATTAAAATCTGCATCAAGCTGTGTATTAGTATCCCACTCTCCAGGATAAGTAGTTATATAAGGGAAATCTGTGTCTTTGGTAATATTAAAATGGTCATAAATACCATTTTCTAATATAATATCATTTAAATCTATTAAATTAGTAGGAACAGGTTGCCAGCTATACCTGTCCTGTAAAAAATTATATCCTAAAAATATCATATACTAGCCACCTTTCCTATGAAACATGAGTTGTAACTTGTTGACTAATTCCACCAATGTTTCCAGATAAATCTATAGCTTCTACTCTAATTGTATATAATGTATTAGCTGATAATCCTGTAAATGTATAACTATTAATAGATGATAATCCATCTACAGTTACTATTTCATCCCATGTTTGACCATTATCTTTACTAAATCTTACGGTTCTTAGACCTACTTCATCTATAGATTGTGCTGTAACTGGAATTGTACTTGAAGTTACTTCTTCTAAGTCTATATCTAATGTTACAACTGGAGGATTTGGGTCTATTGGCTGGTCTCCGCCACTATAATCACCTAAATCTTCAATTTGTAAATCAAATAAATTATTTTTTCTTCTACACCAAATAAATACTGTGCTTGTATCTTCAGGTATATCTATATAATTACTATGAATAAAATAAGGCATATTGTTTGAATTATAACATTTTAATTGTATATACGCATTTTGAGTTTGCTGTTCACTATATCCTGTTATATAATCCAAGGTAATATTACCTAAAACCTGATTTTCAGTATAAACATTACTAATCGGATTATATGTAGACAACTCAGACAAAGCTGTTATGCTTTCTTCGGGTAGTGGATAAATTGCGGGAGTTGATTTTACATAATATACATTAATAGGATTTGTTTGATTTTGTTGGTCTATCCATGTTTTAAATTTATTTAATCTTGTACTATTACTATCTCCGCTTTCAATACCAGTAATACTGTTTAAAATATTAATTAACAATCTTCCTTTATTAGTTCCTAAACATATATAACCATATCCGTCATCATTTATTACATTGTTGAAACTATTCCCTAAAAACTGATTACTAATTACATATATATCATTAGTATTTGATACAACTTTAAAATCAAAATCTCCATTTAATTGAAACATACAAGAATTTTGATAATTTGTATTTAAAGACCAAGTACCAGAAGTAGAATTTAGATTATTAATTACACCAATATTAACTATTTTACTTGGTTGAGTTATATAAGGATAATATGGTTGTGCAGTGCTTCCCTTTGTAATACTAACTTGATTAGAAAGTATTTCATCACTTGTTAAATCATTAGCTTCAGCATTTGCACTTTTTGTCATAGTAATTTTTACACAATCTTCATGTACTGTAAATGAACCTCTAATTCCACTAGAACCTTGAGCTTCTTGACCTTCTGGGTCTAAAAATGTAATTAAGTTTCCAGCAATATTATAATACCATATATAATAAGTTGTGTCTCCTAACTGATTTAAATAATATGTTTCTCCACCTACTACATTTCCACTTTGAGTAGCCTGATTTAATAAATTTGGACTTTCTAATGCTATTAAATCTCTATAATTACCAATACCCCCCAATGGACTATCAGTACTTATAACAGAACCATTAGAAATAAATGTTTCAAATTGACTAACAGTATTATTAGCTTCTATTTGAATGTTCCAAATTTCTACATAATTAGTTTCAACACTACTATCTACACCAAATGTAAGTTGTAAATCATAAACACCATCTGGTGCAACAAATACTCCATTATTTAATTCAACCTCATCTATTACATTTTGAGTATTTTTATCTACCATATATAAATTAAATTCTGTTAAGTTACCTAAACTACTATATCCAATTGCATATGTATCTCCTGGATTTAAAATATTTCTCCATCCTATACCAAAATAAGCAGTTTCTCCAACCGTATTAGGAACAATATTATATCCATTTTGAATAACAGAATAGGTTATATTTTCTTTCTTTAAATAAATTACAGAATTTTCATCATAAATATTCTTAGCAGAAATAGTAGGATAGATATTATATAATTCTGGCTCTTCATAATCATGAAGAATACTTCCTTCTTCTAATTGAATATTACTAATATTAACATCAATATCTGCTAAAATAATTGTTTGACCAAATTTAACCCATAAATTAGAATTTGCGGGTATATCATCTGGTACCACGAATGTTATAGAATTTCTTCCAGAATTTAGACCAGTATATTGATTAGTTCCTGTTATATCTCCTTCATAAGTATCAGTTCCGTATCCTAATGTATAATAAAGGTCTGTTGTCGCACTATTAATCTCATAATTAAAAGACAATGTATAAATAAAATTTGATTTTAATATGAAATTAGTGTTTGTTGCTTGAAAATATTTTTGATTATAAACAATATTAAAATCTGCCACATCAATAAGATTTCTTATATCTCCTAAAGAATATATTTCAGAAGGATTATAAGGAGTAGGAGTTTGTATATCACTAATAATAATAGGAATAGGTAAATCTCCAGTAGTATATACATTATTTTGACCTTCATATGACAAAGTATCACTAATTTGGTCTAACACAAATATTTGCTCTTCTGTACAAGGTAATTTGGTTGGTGTTGTTGTTTTGTAATAGAATATTAAGCTATTTGTTGCTAATAATTCTTCAAACTTCTGCAATGCTTGCTCTTCCGTCATATCTTCTGTAAATCCATATTCTCCAAATTTTATAATTGCATAAAATTGACTCGTATATGCTATAAAGCAAGATGTTTTTGTCCAATCGCCTGTCCAGTATTTGAACATATTACAGATACAAACAGAAAGATTGTTTCCGTTTTCAACATTTCTTATGAAATTAAATGTACTATCGTTTGCTTTTTTCTGCACTGTAAAATTCTCTGCATTAGTTTCAATATATTTTTTCCAGTTGTGAACTTCTTTCCAACCATCTGCTTCTTTAACAAAGTAATCTCCTTCTAACATTTCTTGTTGAATTGGTAAAATGTAGTTTTCTTGTTCATGCTTAATATGTTTTGTTTCTATAGTTCCTTCTTCTGCCTGAATTGATAAAGTTATATCAAATGTATCCCCTTGATTAATAGTTATATTCAATGCTGATATAATTACATCTTTATTATATTTAACAGTTTTTTTCGTATTATTTAAACTTAAAGTTATTTCTGAATTTTTATCTGTTGCGTTCCAAAACCAAATTTGATTAGACATATTATTTCCTGCAACTTTTTTTATTGAAAACGTATAACTTTTATTTGCTTTTAATATAATATTTTCTTTTAAAAACGAAATGTTACCATAACCAGTTGCTGTACCTTTTATATTAATACTTCCATCAACATTTAAAGTGATTACTACACCATTTATACTATGTTCTTTTAACTCCGCTAAATTTTTATTAACTTTACTTATTTCAACACTACCTTCCCCATAAGAAGAATAAGCTGTTGCTATTTTACCTTCTTCAACCTTAACATTATTTGCTTTATTATAATATGAAAATTTAATGTAATTAACTGTTTCTGGTATTTCTACTGAATAAGGTGGTATAAGATTTCCTAAACTGTTTAATACTACTTGTTTACTACTATCATAAAAACAAATTTGTCTATTATTATTATCTTTATCATAATTTATTGTTATGTATTTTTTTCCTTTTACATCTATATAATCACTTGTATTAGTAATAGAAGATGTACCTGTATTTCCATCTTGAGATATCCATGTATTTTTTAGTATGCCTTCTGCATCTTTATTAAAGATATTCTTATTACTTCCCACGCACACTACAGAACTTGGATAATCTGGTGAAGGCATTGCTCCATATAATTCAAATGTTTTATTATCTGTTCCTTTATATATCATGTATCTATTTTTATAATTAGATAATGTTCCTGCTGCCGACATAGTTGCTGTTTGAATATTTACACTATATTTATATTTAGTTTTGTCTACAACAAATGTAGAATTTGCATGACTACTATTATACCACTGTTGACTAGCACCAGAACCACTAATAGGATTTGCTGTTACTTGCACATAAACCCCTTTTAAATTACCAGTATAAATTTCTTGCCATAAAGTATAAGTTTCTCCATCGTCTAACATATCTGTTATATTTGTAGAATTTTTAGTTATAGATACATAATTATATGTTGGGGTACCATTTACAATAATATATCCATCTTCTTGCGTTTGAACAGTTAAACCACCTTGTGATGTTAACATATTATTAACATAGTTATATAAATTATATCCTTCTCTTGTTTCCTGTTCTTGAGTTCCTTGTATCTGTATATTTACATTTTTTTGAACTGGTGTATCAAAGCTTACAAATCCATTTCCAGTGGCTATTTGTGTTCCTTCATTAACTTGTTGAACACTACTTCCAGCAATGGTTAAATTCTTTATATTTGTACTTTGAGCATCATTTATATTAATATTATATCCATTTACACTATTATATTCTGGAAGGTTTTTTAATACATCTCCAACCATCCATTTTAATTCTATTCTATTAGGATTACTTTCAGTATCTTCTTCATTCATTAATGTAATAATATTTTCATATTCGTTAAAATCTTTTCCCCATGCTCTCATTGTAAAATCATTCTGAATATCAAAACCTTCATCCCATTCTACCCAACTACCTGGTTCTCTTAAATCTACTTCTTTATCATCTATATAAATAGGTG
>ERZ1643249.2224-NODE-2224-length-18424-cov-7.384071_pt1 | contig 18424 bp, 12 predicted proteins | sample MGYA00579263_ERZ1643249 | MGnify/ENA primary metagenome ERZ1643249 (study PRJEB29033, sample SAMEA4952264) | chicken gut metagenome | biome: Broiler Chicken; feature: Gastrointestinal Tract; material: Caecum | place: Ireland | collected 2018 | study: Broiler... | reverse complement strand
CCCCGCAGCCGGTTCAGCCAGTGGCGGGACGAGCGCGCAGTCAAGCGGACGGTGCGCCGGTGGCACAAGAGCGAGCGCAAGGCCGCCCGGCGCGGCCGGTTCGGCGATCTGCTGCAGCGGGTGCCCCATGCCGGCGTGATCGGCGACGTGCTGTATATGTTCGGCTTCTGGCTGGAATACGGCGCGGTCTGCGCCGGGCGCACGACGGTGCGCGCGGCGACGGCCATCCTGTCCCATGTGTGGGCGCTGCTGTTTGCCATTTTCCGGCCGCTGGCGGCGGGGATGATCGTTTTTCTGGAAGATCTGCTCCAGCCCTTTGTGCGGCTGTATTCCGGCGTGCGGCACATCCGGGAGCTGCCGGAACAGTACCCGGAGGAAAGCCGGAAGGAGATCCGCGCCGAGAAATTCCGCTACTTCAAGCGGGGGACCAAGCGGTATCTGCCGCTGGTGTGGAACGTCTTTACTTATCTGCTGCCCGCAGGCGCGCTGGTCTGCCTGGCGCTGGTGATCCAGGGGCAGCTGAGCCAGACCTACCGGCTGGAAGTGCGTGTCAACGGCGAGACGGTGGGCTACGTGGAGAGCGAGCAGGTGTTTGACAACGCCCGCGACGACGTGCAGTCCCGCATTGCCAGCGCCCGCGCGGTGATGGAAGCGTCCGGCGTGGAAACGACCGACGCCCAGTGGGACATTACGCCGACCTACACGCTGGCGGTGTCCGACCAGGTGATGACCGAGAGCGAGGTGGCGGACGCGATCCTGCGCGCTTCCAGCGACGAGATCGGGGACGGCACGGCGGTGTACATCGACGGCAACCTGAGCTTTGTCACCACCGAGGGCGACCACCTGCGGGCCTACCTGGACGCCATCAAGGCGCCCTACGAGGACGCCTTTGACGCCAACCGGCGGGTGGAGTTCGTGCATGACATCCGGCTGGTGGACGGGGTGTACTTTTTGTCGTCCATCGTGCCTTATGATACCGTGATCTCCACCCTCAGCGCGGTGACGCCGGCCGCCACCTACACGGTGCCGGAGGACGGCCAGACCGCCGCCGAGGCCGCCGAAGCCGCCGGGGTGGACCTGACCACCCTGCAGGCGTACAATACCGGCCTGGAGGACGGCGATACCGAGCTGACCGCCGGCACTACGCTGGCCCTCTCCCAGCCGGTGACCGAACTGCTGCAGGTCAAGGTGATCGAGCGCCAGACCTATGTGGAGGATGTGCAGTACGACACCATCGAGACCGAATCGGAGGACTATTCCTTCGGCGAGCGGGTGATGCTGCAAAGCGGCCAGAACGGCCGGCAGGAAGTGGTGCAGGACGTCACCTACATCGGCGGCGTGCCGGTCCAGACCGACATCGTGCAGATCAATATGCTGGAGGCCCCCGTCACCGAGCAGGTGGCGGTGGGCACCCGCCTGGCCAGCGGCATGACTGCCCAGGTGGGCAGCGGCACCTTCTACTGGCCGGTGCCCCAGTACCGCTATGTCAGCCGCTGGATGAGCGCCAGCCACAAGGGCGCGGACATCGTCGCCCCCTACGGCACGCCCATCATCGCCTCGGACAGCGGCGTGGTGCAGACCGCCGGCTGGCACAACCACCCCTACGGCTACGGCAACTACGTCATCATCGACCACGGCAACGGCTGGACGACGCTGTACGGGCATATGTCCTCCATCGCCGTCACCGCCGGCGAGGCGGTGGAAGCCGGCCAGATCATCGGCTATGTGGGCAACACCGGCTACTCCTTCGGCAACCACTGCCATTTCGAGATGTACTATAACGGCAGCCTGGTCAGCGCACGCAACTATTTCCCGAATATGTAGTGCCCCTGCCCGCCGCCGCCCGGTATATTTTGCGCGTTGTGGATAAAAACCTGCCCCGCGGCTGGGGCAATTTGGGATTTTTCACGCAATTTTTGCAAATACTAAGGGCAGCACTTTTCAAAACTTCGGTTTTGGTGTATAATACAGCAAACCATGCGGCTTGGGCGGGATGCGCCGCCGCAGCGGAAAAGGTCGCCGCGGCAGCAGGCCGCGCGGGCCTTTCGCTGCGCAGCCAGGCGCCCCGCTGTCAGACGGGATGCGGCCCCTGCCGCATCCGGAGCAGAGCCTGCGCCGGCTTCGGCGTACCTCACGGCCGTGTCCGGCTGGCGCAAAGGAGAGAAGCGTTACTTTGGAAAAGTTTGTCATTCGCGGCGGGAACCCGCTGTCCGGCGAAGTCACGATCGGCGGGGCCAAAAATGCGGCCGTTGCCATTCTGCCCGCTACCATCCTGGCGGGCGGCAAGTGCATCATTGAAAACCTGCCCTGCATCAGCGACGTCATGGCCTCGCTGCAGATCTTGAGCGAGCTGGGCGCCGATATCCGCATGATCAGCAAAAGCACCTACGAGATCGATACCTCCCGCATCGACTGCACCGAGGTCTCCAACGAGCTTTCCCGCCAGATGCGGGCCAGCTACTACTTCCTTGGCGCGCTGCTGGGGCGGTTCGGCGCGGCGCAGGTGGCTATGCCGGGCGGCTGCAACCTGGGCCCCCGGCCCATTGACCAGCACCTCAAAGCCTTCACCGCCCTGGGGGCGGAAGATTCGGTGGAGTACGGCATGATCCGCGTCACCGCCGGCCGCCTGCAGGGGGCGCACGTCTTTTTCGACACGGTATCGGTGGGCGCCACCATGAACGCCATGCTGGCGGCCGTCATGGCCGACGGCCTGACCGTGCTGGAAAACGTCGCCCGCGAGCCCCACGTGGTGGACCTGGCCAACTGCCTGAACATGATGGGCGCCGACGTCCACGGCGCCGGCACCGACGTCATCAAGATCCGTGGCGTCCGGTCGATGCACGGCTGCAGCTACTCCATCATCCCGGACCAGATCGAGGCCGGCAGCTATATGGCCGCCACCGCCATCACGCGGGGCGACGTGCTTTTGCACAACATCATCCCCAAGCATCTGGAGCCTATCACCGCCAAGATGCGCGCCGCCGGCTGCGTCATTGACGAGTACGACGACTCGCTGCGCATCCGCTGCGACTGCCGGCTCAAGCCCCTCAAGATCAAGACGATGCCCCATCCCGGCTTTCCCACTGACATGCAGCCGCTGATGACCACGCTGCTCAGCGTGGCCGACGGCACATCCATCGTCACCGAGGGCATCTGGGAAAACCGCTTCCGCTATGTGGACGAGCTGATCCGCATGGGCGCCTGCATCCAGGTGGACGGCCAGGTGGCCGTCATCGAGGGGGTGCGCCAGCTGCACCCGGCCCCGCTGCGGGCGCTGGATCTGCGCGCCGGCGCGGCCATGGTGGTGGCGGCGCTTGCCGCCGACGGCGTCAGCGAGATCGACGAGACCAGCCACATCGAGCGCGGCTACGAGAACATCGTCGAAAAACTGCAGGCCCTGGGGGCGGATATCCGCCGCGTCGAGATCCCCATGGGCCGCGTCACCCGCGCGATCTGACCAAACGCTGCGGCAAACAAGCAACACCCGCGGGGCCGCGTCTGCGGCCCCGCTTTTGTGCGGCCCGCCGCAATCTACATAGAAGGAGAATCCAAAACACAGGCATGGCATTGTTTACCACACTTTACTCCGGCTCCTCCGGCAACTGCGGGCTGGTCCTGCACGAGGGCAAATACCTGCTGGTCGATATGGGCAAAAGCTGCCGCACCACACTGAATGCGCTGCGCAAGCTGGGCCTGGCGGTGTCCGACTGCCAGGGCATCCTGATCACCCACGAGCATTCCGACCACGTCAGCGGGCTGGATACCTTTCTGCGGCATTACAGCGTGCCGGTGTACGGCTGCGCCGCCACGCTGGAAATGCTGGACTCCCGCGGGACCATCCCCCCGGCCATCGAGGCCATCGCCGTCGACGGCCGCACCGAGGAAGTGGGCGGCTTTGTGGTGACGTCCTTCCCCACCAGCCACGACGTGCCCTGCTGCGGCTACCGCATCCGGACCCCGGACGGCAAAACCATGGCCATCGCCACCGACCTGGGCACCCTGACGCCGGTGGTGCAGATGAACCTGGCCGGCTGCGACCTGGTGGCGCTGGAGGCCAACTACGACCGGTTCAGCCTGCAGGGCGGGCCCTACCCCTATTACCTCAAAGTCCGCATTGCCAGCGACCGCGGCCACCTGGACAACCGCGCCTGCGCCGCCGCGCTGCTGGAGCTGATCCAGGACGGCTGCAAAAAGTTTGCGCTGTGCCACTTGAGCCAGACCAACAACACGCCGGAACTGGCCCTGACCACCGTTTACAACGTGCTGCTGGCCGCCGGCATCCAGCCCGGCCGGGATGTGCTGATCCAGGCCCAGGCCCGCAACGACATTTCGCCCTATATCGAGTTCTGAGCCGTGCCGGAAGGGGGCGGCCTGCGGCTTTGAGGTGCGCATCATGTTCCACTACATCGCAAAACTGAAAAAGCCCATCACGCTGGAGATCCTCTTCTACCTGATCTACACGGTGGCTGTCGCAACGATCCCGTATCTGTCCAAGCTGCTGTTTGACTACGATCTCGGCCGCGGCTGGACGGGCATCCTCTGGATCCTGCTGGGCTACGCGGGCTGCTGCGTGGTCGCGGCCGTTGCCCAGAACTGCTCCCAGGTCGAAGGCTGGAAGCGTTCCGCCGCCTTTGACCTGTATGTGAAATCGGACGTGATCCGGGGGCTGTTCCGCCGTCCGGTGACAGAGTTCCAGCGCCATTCCATCGGCGACTACCTTTCGGTCCTGAATAACGACATCCCGGCGCTGAATACCAGCTATCTGGAAGCGATCATCGACATCATCAACAAGGCGGTGCAGGTGGTGGTCTATGCGGTGGTGCTGTTCGTCTTTGTGGACTTCCGCATCGCCCTGGTCATCCTGCTGGCCTCGCTGCTGGCGGTATTTGTGCCGCGCGTCACCGCCGGGGAACTTTCCGGCCGCCGCAAAAGCTACCAGAGCGCCCTGGGCCGGTATACCGCCAGGGTGCAGGACCTTTTGTCCGGTTTCCGCTTTGTCAACCGCCACACCTGCGGCCCCATGGCGGCGGAACACGACCGGACAGCCGCCGAGACCGAGGAAGCGTGGCTGCATTTTGGCCGGTTCAAGTCTTTTGTGATCGTGTTCAACAACTTTGTCATGGACATTGTGCGGCTGTCCGCCTTTGCGGCCATTGCCGTCCTGCTCTACCGGCGGGAGATCACCGTCGGCACCGCCGCCGCAACGCTTGGCTACATCGAGAGCTTTACCCTGCCGGTACAGTATATCCTTGAAAACATCAACGAGATCAACTCGGCCCGCGGCATCCGGGAAAAGGTCCTTGCCCTGATCCGCTACCAGCCGCCGGAGCAAAAGCGGCTGGAACCCTCGGACGCCTGCCTGGTGCTGGATGACGTCTCGGTCCGGTACGAAAAGTTCCGTCTGCAAAACATCCGCTATACCTTCCGCCCCGGCAAAAAGTATGCGGTCCTGGGGCACAACGGCTCCGGCAAGTCCACGCTGTTCCAGGCGGTGATGCGGTATGTGGCGCTGTCCGGCGGCAAGGTCATGCTGAACGGCCAGGACCTGAACGGCTGCGACACCGCCGACGTTATAATGAACACCAACCAGCAGGAGCATGTCTTTGCGGCGTCCTACCGGGAAAATGTCTCGGTGTTCGGGGCTTATCCCACCGACCGTCTGGACGAGGTGGAAAAATACCTGGAGACCGACCTGCTGGACACGCTGCGCGGCAAGGCCGACTGCACCGAGCTCAGCGGCGGCCAGAAACAGCTGCTCCAGCTGGTGCGGCTTCTGCTGGCCGGCCGCCCGGTGCTGCTTCTGGACGAGCCGTTCTCGGCGGTGGACGAGACCAACCGCCGCCTGCTGGAGCGCAAGCTGCTGGGTCTGCCGGGCCGGACGATCCTGGTCATCACCCACGACCTGACGCCGGAGCACCTGCTCCGGTACGACGAGCTGCTGATCCTGCAAAACGGCGTGCTGGCCGCCGCCGGTGCGCCGGGCGATGTGCTGCGCACCGACGCCTACCGGCAGCTTTTGCAGTAGCGGCTGCCCCCATACGGACAAAGGAACCAGTCATGCAAAACATCGACCTGATCTGCATCGGCAAACTGAACATGCCCTTCTATGCCGCCGGCGTGGCCGAATACCAGAAGCGGCTGGCGGCTTTCTGCAATTTCCGCATCGTCGAGCTTCCGGAGGCCGCCATCGACGAGCGCCATGCCTCCGCCGCCCAGGTGGAGAAGGCGCTGGAAAAGGAGGCCAAAGCCATCCTGGGCGCGTTGCGCAAGGGCGAATATCTGGCCGCCCTCTGCGTGGAGGGCAGGCAGATCTCCAGCGAGGAGCTGGCCGACCTGATCGCCGGCCGCGCCATGAGCGGGGCAGGGGACATCGCCTTTGTCATCGGTTCCTCCCACGGCCTGGCCCAAAGCGTCAAGCGCGCGGCGCAAAGCCGCATCTCGCTGGGGCGCATCACCATGCCCCATCAGCTGGCCCGCCTGGTCCTGACCGAGCAGCTCTACCGCGCCTGTTCCATCAACGCGGGCATGAAATACCACAAATAAACATATCCTGGCCCAAAGCTGCCATCCTTGGCGGGGCGCGCCCCGCTGTGCAAGACGGGGAGGTCGTTATGAGGAAAAGTCTGCTGCGCCTTTTGGCGGCGGCCCTGGCGGGGGCGCTGCTCTCTGCCTCGCTGTTCGGCTGCGCGCCGGCGGGGGATACCCAAAGCCTGCCGCAGCCTTCCGCCGCGCCGGCAAAGCCCTCGGCCGGGCCGGAACAGACCGCCCCGCCGCAGCCTGAAACGCCGCAGCAGGCGGAACTTTCCCGGGCGGTCGCCGGCCGCCTGGCCGGCATGACGCTGCGGGAAAAAGTCGGCCAGATGTTTTTTGTCCGCCCCGACGCGCTTGACCCGTCCCAGACGCAGCAGCAGATCAACGACGCGGATGCGGACGGCGTCACCGCCCTGACCGATGCGATGTCCGCCGTGCTGGCGGATTACCCGGTGGGCGGCGTGGTGCTGTTTGGCAAAAACATTACCGGCCCGCAGCAGCTGACGGATCTCACCGGCCAGCTGCACGCGGCCATGGATACGCCGCTGCTCATCGCTGTTGACGAGGAGGGCGGCGCGGTGGCGCGCCTTGCCAACCACCCGGCCTTTGACCTGCCCCGGTACGAGAGCGCCGCCGCCGTTGCCGCGGCAGGCGGCGCACAGGCGGTACAGCAGATGTATGCCGAGATCGGCGGCTACCTGGACAGTTACGGCATCGATTTGGACTTTGCCCCCGACGCCGACGTCAACACCAACCCGGACAACCCGGTCATCGGCACGCGGGCCTTTTCTTCCGACCCGCAGACCGCCGCCGGGATGGTCGCCGCCGCGGTGGAGGGCTTTGCGGATACCGGCGTGCTCTGCTGCGTCAAGCACTACCCCGGCCACGGAGACACCGCCGAGGACAGCCACAAATCCCTGGCCGCCACCCATAAGACCTGGGCGGAGCTTGCCGCCTGCGAGCTGCTGCCTTTTCAGGCCGGCGTCCGGGCGGGGGCGGACCTGATCATGGCGGGCCACATCGCCGCGCCGGAGGTGACCGGCGAGGATACCCCGGCCTCGCTGTCGCCGCAGCTGATGGGCAGCATCCGCACCGGGCTGGGCTTTTCCGGCGCCATCGTCACCGACTCTCTGGCCATGGAGGGGATCACCGGCCTTTACTCGGCCGGCGAGGCCGCCGTGCTGGCGGTGCAGGCCGGCGCGGACATTTTGCTGATGCCAAACGGCCTGGCCGAAGCCTTTGACGCGGTGGTGGCCGCGGTGGAGGAGGGGACCATCCCCGAAAGCCGCATCGACGAGAGCGCCGCCCGCGTGCTGGCGCTGAAAGAAAAGCGCGGCCTGATCTGACGCGGCGGCCGGCTGTATCGCCAAAGGACGCGGCCCCGCCCCGGCCCCCCCGATTTTGCGGAGCGCGCAGACCAACAGCAGCAGCCCCGCGGCCGCACCGGCCGTCGCGGGGCGCAGCAGAAAGGAAAGACCGATATGTACACAGTGGACGGCGCATTTCTGACCCAGCGGGTATCCGGCATCCAGCGGTACACGCTGGTACTGCTGGCTGAGCTGGATAAACGTATCGCCCCCGGAGAGGTGGAACTTGCCGTGCCGCCCGGCGCCGCCGCGCCGGCGTACCGGAACATCCGGGCAGTGCAGACCGGCCGCCATACCGGTATGCTGTGGGAGCAGCTGGACTACCCGGCCTACCTGCGCCAAAACGGCCGGCTGGGGCTGTGCACCTGCAACGTCATCCCGCTGTTTGGCTTCCGCGGCATCGCGGTGGTTCACGATGTCTGTTACCGTGCCCGGCCGGACTTTTACACCGCGCCCCGCGCGCGGCTCAGCGCCGCATGGCACCGGCTGCAGTACCGGGCCATTGCCCGCACCTGCAAACAGATCGTCACGGTATCGCAGTTTTCCCGCAGCGAGCTGCAAAAATATTACGGCGTCAGTCCCGACCGGGTCACGGTGGTGCCCAACGCCTGGCAGCATATGCGGCGGGTGGCGGCGGACGAGGGCGTGTTTGCCAAGTGGCCGCAGCTGCGGCGGGGCGAGTATTACTTTTCCATGTCCAACCTGCTCAAAAACAAAAACTTTCCCTGGGTATTGCAGGCGGCCCGCAGCAAGCCGGACGCCGTGTTTGCCATTGCCGGCGGCGGCGACCTGGCCGCGGCGGCGGGCAAACAGGGGATGCAGCCCCCGCCCAACGTGTTCTGCCTGGGCTATGTCTCGGACGGCGAGGCCAAGGCGCTGATGGCAAACTGCAAGGCGTTTGTGTTCCCCACCCTCTACGAGGGCTTTGGCATCCCGCCGCTGGAAGCCATCGCCTGCGGCGCGCCGCGGGTGCTGGTCAGCGACACCCCCTGCATGCGGGAGGTCTACGGCCCCCACGCCGATTACATCGACCTTGCGGCAAACCACGGCGACGTGGACGCCGTCACCCCCGGCCATGACGCCGCCGCCGTGCTGGCCCGCTATTCCTGGGCCGAAAGCGCCCGCCGCCTGCTGGAACTTCTGCGCAGCAGCGACCGGTAAGCGGCCGCCGGCGACGGCGGCGCTTTTGGGGGGCAGGCTTCCAATGGCTTTTTACGGTTTGCCTGAAAACGCATCTTATTTTGGAACAACGAAAGCCGGCTGACGGACCAACGTCAGCCGGCTTTCGGCATACAAAATCCCCCGGACCATCCTGGGGCCGGGGGAGCAATGCGGGTAACAGGGGTCGAACCTGCACATCGTAAGATACCAGATCCTAAAGGTGATGTCACCTTAGTGATGTATTGCTTACAGCAATCCGCAGTTAGAGCAAGAAATTGACGATGCTACCTTTACAATGTAAGTGTGATGTTTGTTCCGATCACATCTGTACGATAAATCTGAAAGCCTTCCGTTTTCAACCGGTTCATTACCTTTGGTAGGGGATGACCATAACTGACTCCATCTGTGGATATGATGGCAATCCCCGGCTTACAGATATAAATTGGAGAGGGGATTTGTCCGGCGTTTCCGCCATGGTGCGGAACCACCATGTTTAAAATTAAATCTTTATCTGTATTCGGGTACATATCCTCAAATATTTGCTTATAGGTATGGTCTGCCGTAAGCAGGGCACACTCCTTTTCGCTGTGCACCTCCAAGGCTGTACCCGAATGATTTAAGGATTTCCTTGCTTCGCCAATGTACAATCTGTAACGCTGCCCGTGACAATAGTTTTTTAATCGGCTGGAACGTTGGCTACTGCGGGGGGGAACAATTGCTTCTGTTTTCTGACAGCACTTATAAATACGTTTCGCAATATCCAAGCTTGTAAGAGAAACCAACTGGTTTGGAAAATGCGCTGTTGCAAGTTGCGACAATTCTGTATCACTAATATTTCGCAGCAGATTATAGTGATCGCAATCCCAATGGCTGATAATAAGACTTGTAACTTTAGCGGACAGTTTAACAAGTCCTCCATTTTGTTTAAGGCATTCAGCACGTTCCTGACTGCTTGCTGAAAGAAATGTTCCGCAATCAAAAATAGTATAGTTTCCCGCCGTGTCAAAAATTTCATTCCAGCTTCCCTGACCGACACACATAACACTTAATGAAAAGTCGGAGCCTAAGTTTTCCAAAGATGCTGGCGTACCTTTCCACGTAGTTGGAATTGATTTGATTTCGTGATTTCTTACTTCCCGTCGATTCTGTATGGCCTTGAGCATAAAATTAGCTGCGCTATCTGTATAACGGGTCGAAATCAAATCGGAGTCTTCTACAGGCGATTGTCCTGGTGCAGACCATAGATCCTCATATGTGACCTCAACTACCATGCCGTCCACAGGTTCTTCTGTCTCCAGTGCAATTCCCTCAAATACAAGAATTGTTGGGGTTCCCTCTTCCAATCTATAGTCCAGCGCAACGTTTTCGTGAAATTTATACAGCAAAAAGTCCCGCGCCTCCATAAAATCGAGGAACAGCATTTTTCGTGTTGGGTCATAGGCCTCGATGTAGAGACGTACGTTTTGCGGCTGTATACCCAGCTGAGAGTTTTCTAAATGCTTTTGGATGATTCCATCTACATCTGCCACATTATAGGATACATCGTTGCACCAAATGCCAAATTCACCGCATTGATTCACAGCTGCTATCCATTCGGCAAGTGCCTTGCGCTTTTCTTTGTCTCTGCGAGTCTCTTGCCCCTTTGTTTCCAGAACCAGTGTCTTGCCATTATCCAGTTTAACAAGAAAATCGGGGGTATATTTTCGAACCACGCCATCAAATACATATAGAATTTCAAACCCTAAATGGTCATTCTTGGCCCAAGCAGTAACATGAGGATTTTTCTCTAGCACATAGCTTTCTGTTGACTCCCAGGTACTGTCAAACACACAGTGGCTAATTTGCGAATGCTTGGTGATATAGCAGGGTTTGCTTGTAAACCATGTTGGCATATCACTGGTAGACCGTACCCGTTTGTTTGCATCAAAAATAGGGACGATTCGTTTTGTTTGCTCCAGTTTAATAAAGCCCCACAGATGCTGCACGATTTTATTCATATTCATCATGTAGATGATGCGCTGTCTGATAGGATCTGTGTTAAACAAAGGGGGATTGATAACGATAGCACCGGATTTCAGATATTCTTCAACAAGGCGAATCACCTGTCCAAGCAAAGCGTATTTCGTTCCCTCGCTTTTCCAGGCTGATTTCATCAGATCATAAACTTGTCCAGAGGCCTCAAAAACGATACGCTGCATTCGAAGTTCTGCGTCAAGTTTTTGCAAATCGATTTCTGTACATTTGGTTAAATCTGTTTTACCGTCAATGATGGGGGCAAGGTCGGCACGCAGACGAGTATCCGAAGCTTCCAGTACCAGTGTTTCGATTTTACTCAAATCTACAGATAATTTAGGCCTGAATTCTCGATCAATGCGGACAATGTTGGGCCAGCTGATTTCATAGTTCATCCTGTCCCGCAATGATTCCACCTGTGTTTTGGGTGGCGTAGTTGGCGCCACACCGGTTTCATCAGACTCATGAGGGAGGAAGGTAAAGGGAATGCCGAAAATATTTACATATTCCGCCGTAAACATATCGCTGCCTTCTGCCAAATCATAAGAAGTGCGGCGCAATCCACGGCCAACTACCTGTTCGCAGAGCAACTGGCTGGAAAAAGCACGCAGGCCAAGAATGTGGGTAACCGTTTTTGCATCCCAGCCTTCCGATAGCATACCAACAGAAATCACATTTCGGATTTGCTCGCCCCGTTTGCCACGTTGACCAACTGTATCCACCGTTTCGCGCAAAATGGCGGCAGCTTCTTTTTTGCTCAATTTCCGCTCGCCGTCATCTTCAGTAACATCATTGGAATTGGGCGCGGCAGTACCCTCCGCTTCGTCCATTGTTTTGGAGTCGATGTGAACGGTCAACTCCGGCACACACAATTCCGGAACGGGAATTCGCTGGTGATCAAAGGCATACTTGATACGAGCTGCCGTTTCAGTCCGGTTTGCTACCGTGATCATCACAGGAGGAGCAACAGCGCCGGCTTCTTTCCATGCTTGGTACAGAACCTGCCAGTCCTTGCCCAAAAGATAGTAAGCCTGGGTCAGCAAATCGGGCAGAGGCTCTTCCGGAGGTGCCGGACGATTGATATCGTCTTTTACTGTTTCATCTGCATAGATGTGATATAACTTGGAGCGGAAAGTTGCGGCATCCGGCATCCCATCATCCCGCACGACAACACGTGGTGTTTTGACCAGACCGGACTCAATGCCATCGTTCAATCCAAAGTCACTGACGATCCATCCAAACAGAGCTTCCTCGTCGTTTTTCTTGCCGGAAGGAGCAAACGGAGTAGCCGAAAAATCATAGCAAGTTAAAATACTTCGGGTTTTGTGGATGCGATCCAGCCCGCTGATCCAAATCGTGGCCTCTTGCTCCGCTTCTTTCTGTTCCTTTGTCAGTTTCCCCTTATTTTCGGGATTTTTCCGCCACGCATGGTGCGCCTCATCGTTTATTACCAGAATATTTTGCGCGTTAGCCATCTCTCCCAAAACTTCACGGGTATAGGCCTCGTCACTTTTGGCACCCCGTTTATCTACGCTTCTGCGCTTTTTGATGGCTTCTTCACTGTCCCACGCCAGCGCCTGCCAGTTGGTGATTAAGACTTTGCCTTGGCGCAGCTTGTCCATCAAACCGATGGGCACCACATTGAACTGCGTGTAGTAATTATCCTCGCCACCGGTTTGCAGCACCTGCAAACGGCTTTTGACGGTTAAGCCGGGAGCCACAATGAACACATTTTTGGAGAACCGTTTGTCCTGAGGATAGGTAGCTTTGTTACATACCATCCAGGCAATCAGCATGGCCATAACTGTGGTCTTTCCGCCGCCAGTGCATAGCTTGGTGCAGATTCGGCGGAATAACCCCCCATCACCGGGAATTTCAATACCGACCTTATCGGCTTCCGGTGCTTCCGTAAGCCAGATAATAGTCTCAATGGCATCCATCTGGCAGAAAAAGAATTGATACTGCCGGGCATCTTTATCATTCCAGTGATCCAGCAGTTTTTGAGTTACACCTGTTACACCGGGATAACCTGCCTGCCGCCATGCTTTTACACGGGGGCGGATTTTATTTACCAGAGGCAGCTCAATAAACTGCCCGATGTCATTATATTGGTTGGAACCCTGGCCGGCAATGAAATAACCAGCAGGTCTCCGCCCGGGCTCCTTTACGAAAGTTTGACCATTCAGGTCGTATTTCCAGTGATGCGCAGGCTCGCGAAAAGCGGAGTTGATAATAAGCTGATTAATACCTGCCATTATTCATCACCTACCTTTATCACTTTCAAACTTTCGATTCCACGGTCATCGATGATTTTTACTGCAATCTGAGAGTTTGGCTGTACTGTAAACCAAAGAGACTCGTTGCCGGCGTATTTTTCAATCAGGTCGGGGTCAATCTCTGCTTTCAGCGTTTTGGCCAGCTTGTTCCAGCCGTCTTTCTTGCCGCCCATGGGGAAAAAGACCTGCTTGGGCTCAATGCACATTCCGTCATAATCTGTATCCAACATCCACATGGCAATGCGAGCAGTGCTGCCGGACTCCACTGTTCCTTTTTTTACATCGTAGTAATCGAACCCGTTTACCTTGACCTTGTAACGGGTCTTGCTGCGTTTATCGGGAATCAATTCTACATCCGGCTGCCCCACCAGCCAGAAGGATTGGTCGGAAGAACGTTTTTTCTTCAAATCGTCGGTCATCAGATCGGTATTCATCTGTGCTTTCAGCACCGTAAGGCCAGGCCAGTTCAGTTCGTCAATGTCCTTAGCAGCTTCCGGATCAAACTGGAAAGCAGCAAAGATAATCAGCTTGGGAGAAGGGCGCAGGGTTTCCACTTCATCCAGAGCCATAGACACCATGCGGGAGTCCATGGGTTTCGTTTCCTCGGCAAAGCAGATGACCGCACGGCGGGGGATATCCTCCTTGGTTTCTGCCTCGGCTTGCAGGAACTTGGTACCGGACAGGGGTTCCACACGGCTGAATTCCAATCGGCTGCCGCCCCGTCCCATAATGCCGGTGGCCAGCAGCTGGTCACGCCAGCTGGTCTGTTTGGCCGTGGAGTCCTCGTCCCAATCACTCACATCATCCAGCGGCTTTACTACGGGAGCGGGCAAGGCTTCCACGGTGAAGGGCCCGGTGATACGAACCTTGCCCTTGTCGATCTCCGGCTGATCATACAGGGTTTCCGTTGCAGGCGGTTCATTATTAGCGATGGATTTCAGGGTAATGTGAGGTACAGTCTTATAGACAAATCCGCTGCTCACACCCTGCTCCTCATGGGCCAGTTTGTAATAGTCGAAGATAGCCGTCATCAGACGCTGTTTCGCCAAAGCAATTGCTACACGGGAAGTATCACAGGTAATCCAGCGGCGGCCCCACTGCTCGGCTACATAAGCGGTGGTACCGCTGCCGCAGGTGATGTCCAGAACCAAGTCGCCAGGGTCTGTAGTCATTAACATGCACCGCTGAACGACTTTCTCGCCTGTTTGAACAACATAGATTTTATTTGCAGCAGGGGCTGTATCACTCCATACATTATGTAACGGGCTTACAGGATAATCTGACAATTTCATAATATATCGAAGAGTATCCCCGGTTTCGTAAGGAAACAATCGATTGTTATGCGCTAATCGACACATACCATCATAATGGGTTTTCCATGAGCGACCTGCAGGAGGATTATATATCTTACCTTTGAATTCAAATGGGAAAATACCTGTATCAAACGATCCAGCGGGATACAAAGACGCCAACTGAAATACTTCGGAGCCTGCTGGTAGAAGAGAGTGATTTTCGATTTCTGCTGAACTCATTTTATGAAAAACACCATCAGGAGTTTCGTACATATTCCAGTGAGAATCACCTTCCGCTTGAGTGTTTAAAAATAGTTTGTGAAACTTTATTTTGTTAATATCTTTAGCGTACCAGATAATATAGTCGCAAACGCCTTCTAATAACGTTCCACCGAGAGTCATATTCTTTTTTCTAAAAGCAATCATCTCCACAAAGTTTTGGTGACCAAAAATTTCGTCGCACATATTGCGTATATAGTGTAAGTTTTCGTCACTAATTTGAATGAAAATACTTCCGCTATCACATAAAAGTTCTCTGCTAAGCAATAATCGGTTTCTTAGATAACTCAAATAAGAATGTATGCCTAATTCCCAAGTATCTCGGAATGCCTTTATCATTTCCGGCTCTTGATTTAAATCCTCGTCCTTTCTATCCTTTACATCTTTTTTTCCTACAAAGGGCTGAAAGTTAGAACCATAGGCAATCCCATAGGGAGGATCAATATACACCATCTGCACCTGTCCGGCCATGCCCTCCCCTCCTTCTCCAGCAGAGAATTCATAATTACCAGGCTGTCTCCGGCAATCATCCGATTGGTCCAGTTGACGCCATGCTGGTAAAACTCGATAGACTCTCGGCGGCGGCGCATCCGCTCAGCAGGGGTTTCCGCTTCAAACATGGACTGCTGCCCCACAAGCTGTCCTTCCAAGGCCTCGGAATACTCCTTCATAACATGAGAAATAATGCTGTGTGGCTTGATGGACTCGTGAATATGGATAGAGGATGTGGGCACCTCAAAACTGGTGCCCTCGGCTTTACCCGCCCATTGGAGCGTGGGGTCAAGATGTGGGTCAAACTGATAGGTTTTTATTTTTTCTTCTGCCTTATCATGCTGGGCCATACCCACTGGCGGGTTGTTGGTGCGTTTTTTATCATCGTGAGTATACGCCTCTACATCGCGCATTTTTTCAGCTTCGGTCAGTTTTTTCGGCCGTGCCATGATTCTTCCTCCTAATTCAGATCATATGAAACCTGAGAAATTCTATATAACTCGGCAAATTTGCGTAATCGGTGTCAACTGATTTCTTCGGTCCCTTTGTTAGGACGGCAAGGGTCAAATGGCTGAATGCCAATATTTATTTTTCCTATTTGAATCAGATCAGATGACAACGCCTCACAGGATTCTGGTTGAAATACAACAACATTCACACCATTTTCTTTCAGTGAGCTGCGGAATCGGATACCGTCAAATCCCAACTCTTTAATTTTCTCCGTAAGAAATTGCGTGGGAATGTATTTTCGCGGATCATCAGCGTTTGGCATAGAGAAATGATCGCTGATACAATCAAACAGACTCGGTGCCTCATATTTTGGATCTTCAAATTTTGCTGGAAAACGGCGGGTTAAATCATATGGCTTCAGATCTTTTGTCGTTTGGAAAGTTGCTACACTGATGTACTGTCCAATAATCGGGCGCATTTCATAACAAGCAGTATCAGCATCTTCTGCAAGGTAAAGATAGCGTATGAAATCAGGGTTTGCCCTTCCGGCCTTGATGCTGTCACAGCTCGGAGCGCCGGAGCCATCGGCATCAAAACCTTTGAACTGCCTGTTTTCCCAGTTTTCAAATGCGGTCTTTATGGGATGAAGGGTTTTAAGCGGAAAATCTTTGCTTACAGAATATAGGTCGGGGAAAAGGGCACGGAAGAATAAGTCTGGAACTGTGCGGAATTGATCCAACTGCTTTTCTGTTTCATCCTCTGGTGTGTTGTTGTTTTTCAAGAACTCGCGTATTAACTCTTCGTAAGGTGATTTTTCGTATTTGCGTGCCCTGAAAAAGAAAGTACCTTTTGGCACAATATACTCCACATCATCGGCCTTGTTAAGAATTTCCTTCAACACATCACTGCTTGATGAGAATCTATTTTTATAAACGATGTCGTGTGAAAACTCCTCCCACAAACGCTGATTTGGATAGTCTGATTGGAGTAAATAAAAAAGGAGTATCCACGCATACCATTCTGAATCTTTTGCTTTTTCGTTCAAGGAACGGTTATCAGGGATGATTTCCATGCATTAACACTCCTTTTGATCATCAAAAATGAAATCCATAATATCTCCGATATTTACGTTCAATACAGCACAGATGCGTCCCAAAACATCAAGGGAAACATCTTCATCTCTGCGTAATTTGGTCATTGTGTTTGGCGCAACATTAGCGGCTTTTCGCAAATCGGAAGCAGTCATCTTTTTGTCGATCAAAAGTTTCCAAAGTTTGTTGTAGGATACTGACATGGATACAACCTCCCGACCGCAGAATTCAAAATATATCATATTTATTATATTCTGCTCAAAACACTTTCTCAAGAGCAAGTCGCAATATATTGAGAGGTACTCTTTTGCTTTTGAGCGTTCAAACCAAGTGCACAAAACGGAGGAAGTAAAGCTCTGCTGCTGTCAAAGCACGATTGCTGGAGGGAAGCGATACACGCAGTTCAGCGCAGTGACCTTACCCAGAAATCCTTGCATGCTTGTTGTTTATCCAGCCAAGTGGCTTGAGGTGAACAGTATTCCTTTGCCTTGCAAGCCTCACGGCGGGTGTCTTGTATCAACTTCTGGATAGAGAGCCACTGGCCGTACGCGCCGCCGTTCAACTGCTTTTTCAACTTCCGGATAGCGCTCTTATACGCTTTCTCCGCACCGCTGGGGCCGTTATAGTTGAGCCGGATGGCCAGTTCCTGAAAGGTCATACCCTGCTCATTGAGTTGACCGATTCCCAAATAACAGCGCACCAAATTCAGTTCTCTGGGGCTTAACACCTCCTCCATGCGCTGGAGGAGCAGTGTCCGGCGCATGGAGCGGTCGTAGGCCCTGGCCGGGTCGCCACCATACCCCAGGTCAAAGACGCCCTCGCCCAAACACTCGACCTGAAACACGGTACGGTATTCCTCCAGCAGACGCCTGGCGACTTTGGCAGAGACCGTCAGCTTCTCCTGAATGGCAGGCAGAAGATCTGTTTCGGTGTTTCGCTCATGGGTGGCATAGAGAAACGCCACCTGACGCAGCTGGTGGTAACGGTCCAGCGGGAGCGACAGAGAAAAAGAACCCTGGGCGGCGCAGTCCCGCATGGCCGTCTCAATGGCGGGAGTTGCGTAGGTCAGCAGCTTTGTTCCCATGGATGGGTCAAACCGCCGCGCCGCGTCCAGCAGCGCCAGCGCCCCCTCTTGCTTGAGGTCGTCCACCAGAAAGTCCTGAGAAAATTGCTCGCAGTAGCTTGTGGCCAGCATGGTCAGATATCCCTCGTTCTGGGAGAGCAGGAACGGGGCGGCCTGCGGATCGCCGTCCTGTATCCGCAGGGCAAGCTCCTCGTTGCTTGGGCAGAGATCGTCGCAGCGGTACATACTCATGGCCCGTCCTCCCGGGCAAGGCGCGCTCTCGCCTGGGCATAGATCGCTTCCTGCTCCATATCGCGGGCATAGCCGTTGGCGGCATAGTCGTTGTCCATGAGTGCCTTATCCCGCAGGCTCTCCGCTACATACAGCGCTTCATTGCGCAGCTCGTCGG
>ERZ1643249.2219-NODE-2219-length-18437-cov-4.659341_pt1 | contig 18437 bp, 15 predicted proteins | sample MGYA00579263_ERZ1643249 | MGnify/ENA primary metagenome ERZ1643249 (study PRJEB29033, sample SAMEA4952264) | chicken gut metagenome | biome: Broiler Chicken; feature: Gastrointestinal Tract; material: Caecum | place: Ireland | collected 2018 | study: Broiler... | reverse complement strand
AGCTGGACGCTGCCATGAGGAAGCAGTTCGCCGAACAGTTCGCCCGGATCGCCGAGGAATTCAACAGTGTGTTCAAACAGCTCTTCGGCGGTGGAAAAGGAACGCTGGAACTGATGGAAGATGAAGATATCCTCGAGGCGGGCATCCGTATTATAGCCCAGCCGCCGGGCAAAAAGCTGCAGAATATGATGCAGCTCTCCGGCGGGGAGAAGGCACTGACCGCGATCTCACTGTTATTCGCGATCCAGAACCTAAAACCGTCGCCCTTCTGCCTTCTGGACGAGATCGAGGCGGCGCTGGATGACAATAACGTGACAAGGTTCGCCCGCTATCTTCATAAACTGACAAAGAATACGCAGTTCATCGTCATCACCCACAGAAGAGGGACGATGGCGTCGGCTGACCGTCTGTACGGTATTACCATGCAGGAAAAGGGAGTGTCAACTCTTGTGTCAGTGGATCTGCTGGAGGATAAGCTGGATAAGTGACCAAAAAGGTGATGAGAAAGGAAGATTCAGAGCATGGAAGAAAAGCAGGGATTTTTTAAGCGGCTTGTATCAGGTCTTACAAAGACAAGGGATAATATTGTGTCCGGGATGGACAGTATTTTCCACGGTTTTTCAAAAATAGATGAAGATTTTTATGAGGAGCTGGAGGAGACGCTCATCATGGGAGATCTGGGAGTCCGCGCCACTATGAATGTCCTGGAGGATTTAAGAGAAAAGGTGCGCCAGCAGCATATCAAGGAGCCTGTGGAGTGCAGACAGATTCTGATCGACAGCATCCGGGCGCAGATGGACGCAGGAGAGACCGCATATGAGTTCGAAGAGCGCACGTCGGTGGTGTTCGTGATAGGTGTAAACGGCGTGGGTAAGACAACCACCATCGGTAAACTGGCCGGCAAGTTAAAAGGCCAGGGGAAAAAAGTTGTCCTCGCTGCAGCGGATACCTTCCGGGCGGCGGCAGGCGAGCAGCTCCGTGAATGGGCGAACCGCGCGGGCGTGGATATGATCGGCGGACAGGAGGGAGCTGATCCGGCCTCTGTCATCTATGATGCGGTGGCAGCGGCAAAGGCGAGAAAAGCGGACGTCCTTCTCTGCGATACGGCAGGACGCCTTCATAATAAGAAGAACCTTATGGAAGAGTTAAAGAAGATCAACCGTGTTATTGACCGGGAGTATCCGGAGGCATTTCGCGAGACTCTTGTTGTGCTTGACGCAACGACAGGACAAAACGCCCTGGTACAGGCGAAGGAGTTCAATGAAGCGGCGGACATCACAGGCGTGATACTGACAAAGATGGACGGCACGGCAAAGGGCGGCATCGCGGTGGCAATACAGGCAGAGCTGGGCATTCCGGTGAAATACATCGGCGTGGGAGAGAGTATCGACGATCTTCAGAAATTTGATTCCAACGAGTTCGTAAACGCGTTGTTTTACAGAGAAGAGGAGCAGATATCATGATGACTTTAGAGAAATTCGAGGAAGCAAGTGAACTGGTCAAAAAAGTGACCAATCAGACAAAGCTTATATACAGTGATTATCTGAGTGAGGCGAGCGGCGGAAAGGTGTATTTAAAACCGGAAAATATGCAGCACACAGGGGCATATAAGATTCGCGGCGCGTATTACAAGATCAGCACGCTCACAGAGGAAGAGCGGAAGAAAGGACTTATTACGGCTTCTGCCGGAAATCACGCGCAGGGCGTTGCCTTCGCGGCAAAACAGTTTGGGTGCAGGGCGGTGATAGTTATGCCTACAGTCACCCCACTGATCAAGGTAAACAGGACAAAGAGCTACGGAGCGGAAGTGATCCTCTATGGAGATGTGTATGACGATGCATATGAGTATGCATGTAAGCTGGCAGAGGAGAAAGGCTATACCTTCGTTCATCCGTTCAATGACCTGGATGTGGCGACAGGGCAGGGGTCTATTGCCATGGAGATCGTGCGGGAGCTTCCCACGGTGGACTATATCCTTGTGCCTGTAGGCGGCGGTGGCCTGATCTCCGGCGTATCCACCCTTGCCAAAATGCTGAACCCGAAGATTAAAGTTATCGGTGTGGAGCCCGCAGAGGCGGCCAGCATGACCGCGGCGGTTGAGGCAGGAGAAGTGGTAGAGCTTGAGAGCGCCAACACTATCGCGGACGGCACGGCAGTAAAAGCGGTGGGAGACAAGCTGATTTCCTATGTTCAGGAAAACGTGGATCAGATCCTTCTTGTGGAGGATGATGAACTCATCGGGGCATTTCTTGATATGGTGGAAAACCACAAGATGATCGTGGAAAACTCGGGTCTTCTGTCTGTGGCGGCGTTAAAGCAGCTGGACTGTAAAGGAAAGAAGGTCGTCTGCATCTTAAGCGGCGGCAACATGGATGTGATCACCATGTCCTCTATCGTGCAGCACGGGCTTATCCAGAGAGACCGCATTTTCTCGGTGTCCGTCCTTCTTCCGGACAAGCCGGGCGAGCTGGTGCAGGTGGCAAAGATCATCGCGGACGAGCAGGGGAATGTCATTAAGCTGGAGCACAATCAGTTTGTAAGTACAAACCGTAACGCGGCCGTGGAGCTCCGTATCACCATGGAGGCATTCGGGACGGAACACAAGCACAGAATACTGGACGCGCTGGAGAAGAAGGGCTTCCGTCCGAAAATGATCAGCGCGAAGCTGTATTGATCATACAAGACTGCAGGGATATTCGCCTTGGAGAAAAGAAATGTGGAACAGATCAGTCTGTCCAGCATAGATGGGAAAGGAGCCGCGTATGGAGAGAAAGATTCCAAAAGCCGGAGATATTTACAGACATTTTAAGGGAAAAAAGTATCGGATTCTTTATAATGCCACCAGCACGGAGACCGGGGAAGACATGGTCATTTTCGAGACAGTGGCGGGCAGCCATAAGGTGTATGCAAGTCTTCTTGAGTCATTCTTAAGCCCTCTGGATACGGGAAGACATCCTCGGGCAGATCAGAAGTACCGCTTTGAACTCTGCCGGGACATGCAGGAAGGCCCTGCGGCTGAGCTCAGGCGTCAGGGGAATACAACGTCTCTCATACTGAAATTCCTTGAGCTGGAAGACAATGACCAGAGGATCCGTTTTCTCCAGAGACATCAGACCGAACTGGACGGACGCTTCCTTACCGCGGCGGCGGAGAGCCTGGAATTTACTGAGATAGGAGAGAGCGTGGAGGAACGGTTTGCGGCGCTGATGAGGTTTCTGAAGACGAAGCAGAAGTATGAAGGGCGGAGATTGAGATGATTTCCTAAGACAGATAAATGCAGCAGGCAGAAGAGGTATCCATTGTGAGAAGGTTCACAGTGAATACCTCTTTTTGCGCATCCTATATCTGCTCGCCCCGGGCCCTCTTTTCCAGAAGGGTGTGTATCTTATCCGTGGGGTTCAATACAGTTCCGATTGTGATGTCATGGTTCATAGAATCAATGATCAGGGCAAGGAACTTGCTCATATCTGCCTGGACAAAGTACGGTTTCTTATACAGCTCCGGAGGCAGGTAAGTGAGATTTGTGGTGACGACTTTATCAATGTATCCTTTCTCGAAATACTCATCAAATTTACCGAATCCATCCGTAAACAGACCGAAAGTTGTGCATACGAATACACGTCCTACATTGCGCTCCTTGAGCTGCTTGGCCACGTCCAGCATACTTCCGCCGGAGGAGATCATGTCGTCCACGATGATGACATCTTTTCCTTTTACGTCGTCCCCAAGGAATTCGTGCGCCACAATGGGGTTCTTGCCGTTTATGATCGTGGAATAGTCACGGCGCTTATAGAACATACCCATGTCCACGCCGAGGACGTTTGAGAAATAAACCGCCCGGTGCATCGCTCCCTCGTCGGGGCTGATGATCATGAGATGATCCTTATCCGGTATCAGGTCCGGAACCGCGCGGAAGAGCGCTTTCATGAACTGATACGGAGGGTTGAAGCTGTCGAACCCGTTTAAGGGGATCGCATTCTGGACGCGGGGGTCATGGGCGTCAAAGGTGATGATATTGCTGACTCCCATAGTGGCTAATTCTTCCAGGGCAAGCGCACAGTCAAGGGATTCTCTTTTTGTGCGCTTATGCTGGCGGCTCTCATAGAGGAAAGGCATGATGACATTGATCCTGCGTGCCTTGCCTGTAGCGGCGGAGATGATCCTCTTTAAATCCTGGAAATGGTCGTCCGGGGACATGTAGTTCAAATGACCGCTTACGGTATAAGTAAGACTGTAATTGCAGACATCCGTCATGATAAAGAGGTCTGTTCCGCGGATTGTCTCTCTTAATATGCCCTTTGCTTCCCCTGTTCCGAAACGGGGACAGCAGCAGTCCACGAGGTAATTATTGGATCTGTAATTGCCATACAGGGAAGATTCCTTTACTTCGCTGACTGTGTTTTCGCGAAAGGAAACAATATAATCATTTACTTTCTGCCCCAGTTCCTTACAGCTTTCCATGGCGGCGATCTTTAAGGGGGCCGAAGGGAGTGTTTTTTCTAAAAGTTCGATATTAGACATATTTTTCTCCTGTTGACGGCATCTGTGCACAGGAGAAAAAGTATCCTGCACAACTGCACCGGCTGTTCCGTTGAATTTTTACATAATCATTTCATTTATACCATTTTTTCACCGTGAATTCAAGCGATGTACGGGGAATTATGCTTTTCGGGGATATGGAAGTGTGTTATACTATGTACGGTGCAGGGACTTTTAAATAAGAACTCTCAACTTTATAGAAGCGATTAAACCTGCGTGAGGAGATCAGGCAGATTACGAGAGAATAAGGAGTTTTTCTATATATGAAAAAGCATGAGCATATCGTCTCAGGCGTGATGCCGGGAAGCATTGCCGAGGAGATGGGGATCGAGGCGGGAGATAAACTTCTGTCCATTGACGGTCATGAGATCACGGATATCTTTGACTATCAGTTCTACGTGGAGGACGAGGAGATCCTTCTCCTGATCGAGAAACCGGACGGCGAACAGTGGGAACTGGAGATAGAGAAAGATGCGGACGAACAGTTAGGGCTTGAGTTTGGCGAGGGGCTGATGGATGAGTACCGCTCCTGCCATAATAAATGCATCTTCTGCTTTATTGACCAGATGCCGCCGGGAATGCGTGATACGCTGTACTTTAAAGATGACGATTCAAGACTTTCTTTTCTTCAGGGAAATTATGTGACGCTGACCAACATGAGTGATCACGATATCGAGCGCATCATCAGATACCGTCTGGAACCGATCAATATTTCTTTCCAGACGACAAACCCTGAGTTACGGTGTAAGATGCTCCATAACCGTTTCGCCGGGGACGCGCTGAAAAAAGTGGACATGCTCTACCAGGGCGGGATTGAGATGAACGGGCAGATCGTACTCTGCAAGGGCGTGAATGACGGAGAAGAGTTAGAGCGCTCTATCCGTGATCTGACAGGTTATCTTCCTCTGCTGAAAAGTGTGTCAGTGGTTCCGGTCGGATTATCCAAATACAGAGATGGGCTGTATCCTCTTGAGCCTTTTACCAGGGAAGAGGCGAAAGAAGTTCTCAAAGTGATTCACAGATGGCAGGAGAAGATTTACGCCGAGTACGGACTTCATTTCATCCATGCAGGGGACGAGTGGTATCTGCTGGCGGAGGAGGAAGTGCCGGATGCAGAGAGGTATGACGGCTATATCCAGCTGGAAAACGGCGTGGGAATGCTGCGTCTCCTTTTCGATGAATTCCGGGCGGGATATGAGCCGCTCACAGGCGATGGCAGGAGGGCAGAGCTTTCCATTGCCACGGCAAAGCTGGCCTATCCGTACATCAGGAGAATGGCGGAGAGACTGGAAGAGAAGTTCCCGAACATCAGAATCCATGTGTACTGTATCCGCAATGATTTTTTCGGGGAGAGGATCACAGTGTCAGGACTCGTCACCGCACAGGATATCATGGCACAGCTAAAAGACAAAGAATTAGGAGAGAGACTTCTGCTTCCCTGTAATATGCTCAAAGCGGACGAAGATATCTTTCTCGACGACTATACAGTGAAAGACGTCGCAGACGCTTTACAAGTGCCCGTTCATATTGTAAAATCAAGCGGACAGGATCTGATTGACGCGGTATTAGAAAGATAAAAAGACAGATAATATACAAAAGAAAAAATAATATAACAGTGGAAAGGCAGATGAAAATGAGCAGACCAGTAGTTGCCATCGTCGGACGGCCGAATGTGGGGAAATCCACACTGTTCAACGCGCTGGCAGGGGAGAAGATATCCATCGTAAAAGACACCCCCGGCGTGACAAGGGACAGGATCTATGCGGATGTGACATGGCTTGACAAAGAATTTACATTGATCGACACCGGCGGCATTGAGCCGGACAGCAAGGATATCATCCTCTCCCAGATGAGAGAACAGGCGCAGATCGCCATTGACACGGCGGATGTGATTATCTTTATTACCGATGTGAAGCAGGGGCTTGTGGACGCGGATTCTAAAGTGGCGGATATGCTGAGACGATCTTGCAAACCAGTGGTCCTTGTAGTGAACAAAGTAGATAATTTTGATAAATATATGGCAGATATATATGAGTTTTATAATCTTGGCATCGGAGATCCGGTTCCCGTATCCGCAGCGTCAAGGCTCGGGCTCGGAGATATGCTCGATATCGTGGCAGAGCATTTTCCGGAAGGAGGCGCTTCAGAAGAGGAGGACGACCGTCCGCGCATTGCCATTGTCGGAAAACCAAACGTGGGAAAATCTTCCATTGTCAACCGGCTTCTTGGAGAAAACCGTGTGATTGTATCCGATGTGGCGGGAACGACAAGAGACGCTATCGACACAGAGATCGTCCACAACGGGAAAGAATATATCTTTATCGATACAGCGGGACTGCGCAGAAAGAATAAGATCAAAGAAGAACTCGAGCGGTACAGTATCATCCGCACCGTGACTGCCGTAGAGCGCGCGGATGTAGTTCTTATGGTCATTGACGCTACGGAGGGCGTGACCGAGCAAGACGCCAAGATCGCAGGCATCGCCCATGAGAGGGGGAAGGGCGTCATCATCGTAGTGAATAAGTGGGATGCCATCGAGAAGAATGACCGGACGATGAGGGAGTATGAAAGTGACATCCGTCAGGTGCTTTCTTACATGCCTTATGCGGAGATCATGTATGTATCCGCATTGACCGGCCAAAGGCTGGTAAAACTTTATGATACGATCGATATGGTCATTGAAAATCAGACGCTTCGTATCGCTACAGGAGTACTGAATGAGATCATGACTGAGGCTGTGGCCATGCAGCAGCCGCCGTCAGACAAGGGAAAAAGACTGAAACTCTATTACATCACCCAGGTGGCAGTGAAACCGCCGACGTTTGTCATTTTTGTAAATGACAAAGAACTGATGCATTTTTCATATACCAGATATCTGGAAAATAAGATCAGGGAAGCATTTGGCTTCCGGGGAACCTCGTTAAAGTTTTTTATAAGGGAGAGAAAGGAAAAGGAGCAGTAAAGTTATGGAACGATTGATCTGTCTGGCGGTTGGGTATGTATGCGGACTGTTCCAGACCGGGTACCTGGTCGGGAAGATGAACCATATGGATATCAGGAAACAGGGAAGCGGAAACGCAGGAACGACGAACGCTCTCAGGGTGCTCGGCTGGAAAGCCGGGGCAATGACGTTTGTCGGAGATGTTTTAAAATGCGTGGCGGCATTTCTTATCGCATTTTTTATGTATAGAGGAAGCGATGCGCTGCCCATGCTGACAATGTACGCGGGCGCGGGCGTTACTCGCGGGCATAATTTTCCGTTCTATATGAACTTCAAAGGAGGGAAGGGTATCGCCGTGATGGCGGGAATGGTTGCGGTCAACAGCTTCTGGCATCTGCCGGAGAGCCTGATTATGATTCCGCTTACACTGGCATTTTTCCTCGTTCCCGTGGTGGTGACGAAATACATATCTGTTGGCTCGCTTTCAGCTTATACGGTATTTCTGATTGAGATGATCGTGATCGGGCAGATGGGATGGTTCGAGATGGATGCCGCGCGGTGTTATGAACTGTACGCTGTGCTCTTTGTGATGACCTTCCTTGCATGGTACAGGCACAGGGCGAATATCAAACGGCTGATGACAGGGACAGAGAATAAATTCGGAGCAAAGAAAAAGGAGCAGTGACAATGGCAAATGTAGGAGTTATCGGCGCCGGGAGCTGGGGGACAGCGCTCTCGGTCCTTCTTCACAACAATGGGCATCAGGTGACGGTCTGGTCTGTCGATGAGAACGAAGTTAAGATGTTGAATGAAAAGCGGGAGCATGAACTGAAACTTCCGGGGGTTAAGATTCCTGAAGATATGGTCATCACGGGAAATTTAGAGGAGACAGTACGGGATAAGGATTTTCTGGTGCTTGCTGTGCCTTCGCCTTTTACAAGGACAACGGCCCGCAGGATGAAACCGTATGTGACAGAGGGACAGATCATCGTCGATGTGGCGAAGGGGATCGAAGAGGACACACTTCTGACGCTCTCGCGGCAGATCGAGGAGGAGATCCCAAAGGCAGACGTTGCGGTTCTCTCCGGGCCGAGCCATGCAGAAGAAGTGGGCCGGGGACTTCCGACAACCTGCGTTATCGGAGCAAAGACAAGGGAAACAGCAGAGTATCTCCAGTCCATGTTTATCAGCAGGACATTCCGGGTATATACAAGTTCTGATATATTAGGCATTGAGCTGGGCGGTTCTTTGAAGAATGTCATCGCGCTTGCGGCCGGTATCGCGGACGGCCTTGGATACGGGGATAATACGAAGGCGGCCCTGATCACAAGAGGTATCGCGGAAATCTCCCGCCTCGGTGTGAAGATGGGCGGCAAGGTCGAGAGCTTTAGCGGCCTTACAGGGATCGGTGACCTGATCGTGACCTGCGCCAGTGTCCACAGCAGGAACCGGAAAGCCGGATATCTGATTGGCCGGGGAAAGTCCGTGCAGGAGGCTATGGATGAGGTGAAGATGGTTGTGGAAGGTGTGTATTCTGCAAAGGCGGCGGGGAAGCTGGCAGAGAAATACGGTGTGTCCATGCCTATCGTCGAAGAAGTGAATAATGTCCTCTTTGAAGGAAAATCCCCCGCCCAGGCGGTGGAAGACCTGATGCTCAGAGAGTCTCGCAGCGAAAATAAAGGGCTGCGCTGGGAGGAATAAAATTATAAAAGTAACTGTCATACCCCCTTTTGTGTCTGCATACATTGTATCAGCAGAACAAGGGGGTATTATTATGGATTCATTTCAGGTATACAGAGATATGAAAGCGCGGACAGGCGGGGAAATCTATATCGGCGTGGTCGGTCCGGTCCGGACAGGCAAATCCACATTTATCAAACGGTTTATGGATCTTCTTGTCCTGCCGAATCTGACAGATGAACACGCAAGGGCAAGGACGCAGGATGAACTTCCCCAGTCTGCGTCAGGGTCGACGATCATGACGACAGAACCGAAATTTGTGCCTAAGGAAGCCGCGTCCGTGCGTCTGTCCGGCGATGTGGAGGTGAAGGTTCGTCTGATTGACTGTGTGGGGTATATGGTGGAGGGTGCGTCTGGTCACACGGAAAATGATACGGAACGCCAGGTTAAAACTCCTTGGTTTGAATATGAGATCCCGTTTACAAAGGCAGCGGCCATCGGGACTCAGAAAGTCATCCATGACCATGCGACCATCGGGTTTGTGGTTACCACGGACGGGAGCGTGACGGGGCTTCCAAGAGAAAATTATATTCCTGCAGAGGAGAAGACAGTAAAAGAACTTCAGTCTATCGGGAAGCCGTTTATCCTTCTGCTGAACTGCCAGAAGCCCTACACTGACGAGGTGTCTGTTTTAAAACAGGAGCTGGAGCAGAAATACAATACCTGCGTGGTTCCGGTCAACTGTGAGCAGTTAAAGACAGAAGATATACATGAAATCATGCGCCAGGTGCTCTACGAGTTTCCCATCACAGAGGTAGAATTCTATGTGCCCAAATGGGTGGAAATGCTTCCCAGGGATCACAGGATCAAGCAGGATCTTCTCGAACAGGTGCGCGCTGTTATGGCAGATATGGAAGATATCAGGAGCGCCGCAGACCATACTCTTGATGCAGACAGTCAGTACATAGACAACATTTCCATTGAGCAGATTGAGATGGATACCGGGAGGGTGAGGATACGGATCGAATTCGAACAGAAATATTATTACGAGGTGTTAAGCGAGATGACCGGGGCTGACATCAAAGGAGAGTATGAACTCATCGCCACAGTCAGGGAGCTGGCGTCCATGCGGGATGAATTAAGCCGCGTGAAGGACGCATTTGCGGATGTGAAAATAAAAGGCTATGGTGTAGTCAGTCCGTCGAGAGAGGACATCAAGCTGGAGGAGCCGGTGATCATCAAACAGGGCAGCAAGTACGGGGTAAAGATCCGCTCCGAGGCGCCATCCATCCATATGATCCGCGCCAATATTGAGACAGAGATCGCGCCTATCGTGGGAAATGAAAAGCAGGCGGAAGATCTGGTAGAATACATCAAAAAAGAGAGCGAGACGCCTCAGGGGGTATGGGGAACCAATATTTTCGGGAAATCCGTGGAGGAGCTGGTTATGGACGGCATGAGGAATAAGATTGCCATGATCAATGATGAGAGCCAGATGAAGCTGCAGGATTCCATGCAGAAGATCGTCAATGATATGAACGGCGGGATGGTATGCATCATTATTTGACTTCATAATAAGGATGTCCGCGTGATATATGACTTCGCAAAACTGTTTCGCTTTACCTCAAAGATTTGACCGGATGTAACACTGACATCATATGTTCGTTCAAAGGAACTTCATTTGATATCGGTTAACATCCGGTTCAAATGCTTTTCGGAACGCTTTCACTTTATATTTTCTTTCTCGACTTCTAGGTGAGGAGAGGGTATAATGAAAGAGTGTCGATTTGGACATGCACAAGGGAAAGGGGGATACAGGGATGAAGAACGTATATGACGGGCTGCTGTCTTTTAACGGGAAATGGCGTGATTATCAGGCCAGGGTCCTTGATGAGGCAGAGGGTTATTTGTCAGATGGGAAGCTTCATATAGTGGCCGCGCCGGGAGCGGGAAAGACAACGCTTGGTATTGAACTGATCAGACGGGTCGGACGCCCATGTCTGATCCTTTCGCCAAGGCTTGTGATCCGTCAGCAGTGGCTGGAGCGGATCAGATCCTCTTTTCTTAATACGGGGATGAACGATAAATTAAAAAAAGAGTTGTTATCAAATGATATCCGGCGTTCGGGGCTGATCACCTCGATCACATATCAGACATTACACAGTGCAGTGGACGGTTCTAAAAATATTGAAGAGGACGAAGGCGGAGGAAAAGAAGAAATTGATTTCTCAGGGTTTGAGATCATTAAGACAGTCAGGGATGCCGGGGTGGGAACTATCTGCCTGGATGAATGTCATCATCTGAAAAATGAATGGTGGAGATCTCTGGAAACCTTTATGAAAGAGATGAAGGATGTTACAGTGATTTCTCTGACAGCTACACCGCCCTATGATTCTACACCTGCCCAGTGGGAGAGATACACGAAGATGTGCGGGGCTGTTGACGCAGAGATCTCTGTGCCGGAGCTTGTTAAAGAAGGAAGTCTTTGTCCGCATCAGGATTATGTGTGGTTTAACTACCCTTCTGAAGAGGAACAGGAAAAGGTACAGGCCTTCCGGCAGCATGCAGACGAGATGTTCTGTTCATTGATGGAGGATGAGATGCTAAAAGTATCTGCATCCGAGCACCCCGCACTTACAGATTATGAAGGATTTTGTGATCAGATGTTGGAAGAGCCAAAGTATTTGTCAGCCCTTTTGATCTACTGTCAGGCTAAAGGGATTCCCTTCTCTGAGGAGTGGAAAAGAGTACTTAATGTCAAGCAGCTTCCGGAGATGTCTGAAAAATGGATGGGTATTTTTCTGCAGGGCTTTCTTTATGACGACAGGGAGCACTACCCTTGTACTGAGGAATACCGGGATATTCTCTTAAAAGAGTTGAAGGTAAGAGGACTTGTTGAACAGAAAAAGGTAAGCTTTATTGTCAACAGTAAGATTGAAAAATTACTCTTTAACAGCAGTGGAAAGCTGGACAGTATCCTCAGGATCGCTTCCTGTGAGCACGCGGCACTGGGAGAGAATCTGCGGATGCTGATCCTTACGGACTATATAAGAAAAGAGTACAGGGCTGTGCTTGGGAATCCGGTAAAATCACTTCACGCGATCGGTGTTCTTCCTATTTTTGAACTGCTTCGAAGAAGAGGAACGGGATGGAGATTAGGAGTTCTCTGCGGGAGTCTTATCATAATCCCGGAGACGGCAAAGGAAGCATTTGAAGAAGAAAGCGTACAGATAGATCCACAACTGACGCCTGTGTTCCGGGATGTTTTTGATGTGGAGGGAAATCGCCTCGGATATGTGGAAGTTGATATAAATGGAAAATTAAATACCTGCACGCATATTATTACACGGTTATTTGAACGAGGCTATATTCAGATTCTTACGGGGACAAAGTCGCTGTTAGGAGAAGGATGGGATTCTCCGTGTATCAATTCTCTGATTATGGCAAGCTTCGTAGGCTCTTATGTTTTGGGAAATCAGATGCGTGGAAGAGCAGTGCGCACCTATAAAAAAGACAGAAATAAGGTGAGCAATATCTGGCATCTGGTATGTATCCTGCCGCCTGGTGAGCAGAGAGAAAAGAGAAGAATGGGGATTCCTGACCCGGAGCTTTCCGAGGATTATTACACACTGGAAAGACGGATGAAGGGAATCCTGGGCGTCAGCTATGATGGCACTGTGATCGAGAGTGGCATGGAACGTCTGAGCATCATCTGTGGTCCATATACTGCAAAGCATATCAGTGAGATCAATGAGGAGATGGCACGGAGAAGTTCTGACAGAGGTTTGGTGGCAGAGCAGTGGAGCCGGGCGGTGCGCACGGGAGAAAAACTGGAAGTGGCAGAGGAATGTAGGGCAGATAAGAAAAAACTCAAGCCTGGTTTTAGCTTTTTCTACACACTTGGAGCGTTTCTTATATGTATTCTTGCACAGATGGCAGAAATATTAAAAAGAATCGGGATACGTGGAAATATTCATCCTGATAACAGAGGTGCTTACCTGATTGTGGGAGTATTTCTTTTGCTGGCAATATATTTTGGAGGAAGGCTGCTTCGGATGCTGACTCCTATGAAGCGGTTTGCAGGTATCGCAGAAGGTGTGCTTTCTATTCTAAAAGAAACCGGCTATATCCACTCGGAATGCAGAGTGAAAACAGAGGAGGATGATGGAATAAGATTCTTTTCGTGGCTCAAAGGAGGAACAGACCACGAAAAGAATCTATATGCGGATACGCTTTCAGAAGTCTTCGCGCCCATAGACAATCAGAGATATATCCTTATTTGCGGATTGAGGAAAAACAGCGTAAGAGAGACTTACGGTGTGCCCGCAATATTCGGGGCATCAAAAGAGAAAGCTTTAATGTTCCAAAAGGCGCTGAATCCATATCTTGGCAGAAGCAGACTGATCTATACCCGCAACCCGGAGGGACGGAAGATGCTGCTAAAAGCAAGGGCAAGGGCATTCTCAAATAAAAATGACCGATTTTTAGATCGGCGCAAAAGAATAAAAGGAGTCTTAGAATAATGGAGGAAACCAGATGAGCAGACAGTACGAAAGACTTTTAAAATGCTATGAATATTACAGAACTGTGACGGATTTTATTCCCAAGGTGGGACTGATCCTTGGTTCGGGGCTTGGGGGATACGCCCGCAATATGAAAGTGATTCACGAGATCCCATACGGGGACATCCCCGGTTTTCCGGTCTCTACGGTGCAGGGCCATGACGGAAGATTCCTGCTCGGATATATTGGAGATGTACCGGCAGTGGTGATGAAAGGACGGGTGCATTACTACGAGGGATATACGATGGAAGAAGTTGTTCTTCCTGTGCGCTTGATGGAGAGGATCGGTATTGGAACACTCTTTTTGACCAATGCGGCAGGGGGCATGGGAGAAGGATTTAAAGTGGGGGATTTCATGATGATCACCGATCAGATATCCAGTTTTGTGCCTTCCCCGCTGATCGGAGAAAATGTGTCGGAGCTGGGAGAGCGTTTCCCGGATATGACTCATATTTACGACAGAGGTCTCATGGAGATCATCCGAAAGACAGCGTCAGAGGAGAACATCTCTATACAGGAAGGAGTGTATCTCCAGACATCGGGACCGAACTTTGAGAGCCCGGCGGAGATCAGGATGTACGCACTTTTGGGCGCCCACGCGGTGGGGATGAGCACAGCGTGCGAGGCCATCGCGGCGCGGCACGCAGGATTAAAAGTGTGCGGGATCTCCTGTATTTCAAATATGGCGAGCGGGCTCTCTGACGGGGAATTGAGCCAGCTGGATGTTCAGGCAGTGGCGGATCAGAGAGCAGAAGAATTTGAGCGTCTGGTGACAAAGGTGATCGGGAAGCTTTGAAGCAGCTTTAACAGAGAATGAAAATTTGTAAACAGAGAATAGAAAATGGTGAAAATACGGAGGTTCAGTATGAAAACAAGGATTTATAATGCACGTATCCTGACAATGGAAGAAGGAAGACCGATATTCTGCGGAGAGCTGGGAATTGAAGGCGGGAGGATATCGTGTATAAGAGAGAACAGCGTATGTGAGGACACAGACGGCGGCAGTTCTTCCGGGAAAACAGCCGCCGGTGGCCGGCCGGACCTTTGGGATGAGGAGATTGACGCGCAGGGCAATCTTATCATGCCCGGATTTAAAAATGCCCACACTCATTCTCCAATGACGTTCCTGCGTTCCTATGCAGATGATATGAAACTTCAGGAATGGCTGTTTGATAAGGTGTTCCCGGCAGAGGCGAAGCTTACGGGAGAAGATGTCTACTGGCTGACTAAGCTGGCGATCATGGAGTATGTGACAAGCGGCACTACAGCAGTGTTCGATATGTATAAGCTTAAGGGTGACAGCGCCCGCGCGGCGAGAGAGTGCGGGTTCCGCATGGTATTCTGCGGGGATATCAATGATTTCGGCGGTACATTAGAAGAGATGGAAGCAGATTATTTAAAATATAATCAGGACTCTGAAGAGCTTCTTGCTTATCGTTTCGGCTTCCACGCAGAGTACACGACTTCTAAAGAACTGATGGAAAAGATCGCAGCTCTGGCACATAAGTATGAGGCGCCGGTTTACGTACATTGTGCAGAGACAAAACGCGAGGTAGAGGAGTGCAGGGAACGCTCCGGCATGACTCCTGCAGCATATATGGATTCCCTTGGTCTGTTCCGCCACGGCGGCGGGCTCTTCCACGGTGTGCATGTGGAGGATAAAGACTTTGAGATCATGAAGGAAAAAGGGATCGGAGTCGTGACGAATCCGGCCTCTAACTTAAAGCTGGCAAGCGGGATCGCCCCGGTGAAACGCTATCTGGATGAAGGAATCACCCTTGCCATTGGAACAGACGGACCGGCCAGCAACAACTGTCTGGATATGTTCCGGGAGATGTTCCTTGCCACAGGCTTACAGAAAGCTGTCTGCGACGATCCGGAGGCAGTTCCGGCAATGGATGTGCTGAAAATGGCTACACTCAGCGGAGCCCGTGTCATGGGGCTTGAAGACTGTGACGTACTCTCGGAGGGGAAACGGGCGGATCTGATCATGATCGACTTGATGCAGCCCAATATGCAGCCGCTTCACAGCATTGAAAAAAACGTTGTATACAGCGGGAGCAAGCAGAATGTAAAGATGACAATGGTAAACGGAAAGATCCTGTATAGAGACGGGGATTTTTATATCAATGAATCACCTGAGATGGTGTATGAAAATGCAAACCGGATCGCAAAGCGTATTTTAAACGCTGAAGAAATATAAACGGGAAAATAAAAGGCATACAGGGGATGACAGGATAGATGATGAAGATAACATATCTCGGACACAGCGGATTTCTTATTGAAATGAAGGACGCGTATTTTCTTTTTGACTATTATAAGGGCGGATTCCCTGAGATGGATCAGGGGAAAAAGTTGTTCGTATTTGTAAGCCATGCACATTACGATCATTATAATAAAGCAATATTTGACCTGGGGCGAAGATTTGTCCGTACACAGTACATTCTCTCATCTGATATCCATGGAAAAGAAGAAAACACCTTTTTTGCGGGAGAGGAGCAAAACGGGGATATGATATTTATGAAGCCGTGTGAAGAAAGAGAGACTCTCGGCTGTCATGTGCGTACACTCCGCTCCAACGATGAGGGCGTGGCGTTTCTCATTCATTATCAGGGAAAGGCGTTCTACCATGCGGGAGATCTCAACTGGTGGCACTGGGCGGGAGAGACAGACAAGTTTAATACCGTGATGCGCCGTTCCTACCAGACGGAGATCAACAGACTTCAAAAAGAGATTATTGATGTGGCGTTTGTGCCGGTGGATCCGAGACTTGGGGAACAGTATGTCTGGGGCATTGACTGTTTCATGAGGCGTACACAGACAGAACATGTATTTCCTATGCATTTCTGGGGCAATTATGAGATATTTGACCGGCTTATGCTGGAAAAATGCACAGAGGACTATAACGATAAGATCGTGAGGATCGAGAAAGAAGGCCAGACCTTCTCTATAGAGGAAGAGTAGTTACAGAAAGTGAGTGACAGCGAAAATGCTAGTTAAAATATATACCGACGGCGCTGCCCGGGGAAATCCGGACGGACCGGGAGGCTACGGCACAGTCCTCGAATACGTGGACACAAAGGGAGAGCTCCATACAAAAGAGCTCTCACAGGGGTATGTAAGAACGACCAACAACCGTATGGAACTGATGGCGGTGATCGCGGGATTAGAGGCGCTGAACCGCCCATGTACGGTGGAAGTATATTCGGATTCCCAATATGTGGTCAATGCCTTTAATCAGCGCTGGGTAGACGGATGGCTGAAAAAAGGCTGGAAAAGAGGAAAGAACGAGCCTGTCAAAAACGTGGATCTCTGGAAAAGGCTTCTTGCTGCGAAAGAGCCCCATGACACGAGCTTCCACTGGGTCAAAGGACATGACGGACATCCTCAGAACGAACGGTGCGATACTCTTGCAACGACAGCGGCGGACGGAGAAGATCTGATCGTTGATGAAGGAGCAGAATTGTAACTGGACTGGTCAATCAATACGATTCTGGCTGTTTTAAACCAATCCATATGTGATATACTTCTCTGTAAATATGATTTTAGCAGCCTCAAATTCAAGAGTGCTGCGGTAAAGGGAGGTACGTCAATTTATGAAACGAATTGTTACACTTCAGGATATATCATGTGTCGGCTGCTGCTCGATCACCGTTGCGCTTCCGATTATTTCTGCCATGGGTGTAGAATGCGGCATCCTGCCGACAGCAGTGTTGTCTAACCACACAATGTTCAAGGGATTTACCTGCAAAGATATTTCAGATCAGATCGAGCCCATATCTGATATGTGGAAGAAAGAAAATATCACCTTTGACGGCGTTTATACAGGATATCTTGCATCCAAAGAGCAGTGCGCCCAGGTGGTGCGCTTCTTCGAACGGTTTTCGAATGAGGGCAATCTGACTTTGGTCGATCCGGCGATGGCGGACAATGGGAAGCTGTACCCGGCATTCGGAGAGGATTTTCCGAAGGCAATGGCAGAAGTGTGCGCCAGGGCAGATGTGATCGTTCCCAATATTACAGAGGCGGCTCTTCTTACGGGGATGCCATATAAGACGGAGTATGATCATGAGTATATCAAAGAACTTCTGGAGCGGCTTCTTGAACTGGGATGCGGCACGGCAGTGCTGACCGGTGTGAGCTATGAACCGGAGAAGCTGGGTGTGGCTTATCTCGACCGAGCAGGGAAGGAGTTCTCTTATTTCACAAAACGGTGCGCACAGTCCTACCACGGCACGGGAGATATCTATGCGTCCACAGTGATGGGAGGCCTGATGAGAGGGCTTGATCTGGGAGATGCGCTTTCCCTTGCGGCAGATTATGTGGTGGCATGCATTGAGACGACGGCAGCGTCAGAGGATGGAAGATGGTATGGCGCCCAGTTTGAACCGGTGATTCCCAGGCTGTGTACGATGCTCAGGGAACGGCTTGACAGCCGTGCCTAAGACGAATATAATCAAATACTGTGTTAAGTAAGACAGACGATCGCGGCTGCATGTGCCGAAAGGCCGCAGACGAGGAAAGTCCGGGCTTCACAGGGCAGGATGCCGGATAACGTCCGGTGGAGGCGACTCCAAGGCCAGTGCAACAGAAATAAACCGCCGTGGCAGAAGAAGGGAAGATAAGCTGTCAAAAAGACTTCTCTTTCGTCTTTTGCTGCGGTAAGGGTGGAAAGGCAGTGTAAGAGACTACCGCCTCGCTGGTAACAGAGAGGG
>ERZ1643249.2217-NODE-2217-length-18452-cov-4.974507_pt1 | contig 18452 bp, 22 predicted proteins | sample MGYA00579263_ERZ1643249 | MGnify/ENA primary metagenome ERZ1643249 (study PRJEB29033, sample SAMEA4952264) | chicken gut metagenome | biome: Broiler Chicken; feature: Gastrointestinal Tract; material: Caecum | place: Ireland | collected 2018 | study: Broiler... | reverse complement strand
CCTCACGGCGAAGATTTTTGCCTTTGCAAAAAGATTCGCGTGAACATTTTAGGAGATATTTATGAAACTCGGTGTTGTAGGACTGCCCAACGTGGGCAAATCCACCCTATTTAACGCGATCACGCACGCAGGTGCGGACGCGGCAAACTACCCCTTCTGCACCATCGAGCCCAACGTCGGCGTCGTCGCCGTGCCGGATGAGCGCCTCGATAAGCTCGCAGCGCTCTACAACAGCAAGAAAGTCACGCCCGCCGTCATCGAATTTGTCGACATCGCGGGGCTCGTCAAGGGCGCAAGCCACGGCGAAGGACTGGGCAACAAATTCCTCTCGCATATCCGCGAAGTGGACGCCATCGTACACGTCGTACGGTGCTTTGAGGACGAGAACATCACCCACGTCGAGAGTACCGTCGACCCCATCCGCGACATTGAGACCATCAACTTAGAGCTCATCCTTGCCGATATCGAGGCAGTCGCAAAGCGTATGGACCGCATTAAAAACGCAGCGCGCGGCGGATCGGACAAGAATGCCGCGACGGAATTTGCCTTTTTACAGAAGCTCTCCGCGCACCTCGAGCAGGAAAAGCCCGCCGGCTCCCTGTCCGTCACCGAGGACGAGAAGGAGATGCTGGACAACCTCTTTCTGCTCTCCGCCAAGCCCGTCATCTACTGCGCGAATATCTCCGAAATGGACATGGGCGCGGGCGAGGAGGATCTCCCCCTCGTCAGAATGGTCAGGGAATATGCCGCGGGGCACGGCGCGGAGACCATCGTCGTGTGCGCCAAGACGGAGGAGGAGCTCTCGCAGATGTCCCCCGAGGAGCAGGCAATGTTTTTGGAGGAGTTCGGGCTCAAGGAGAGCGGGCTTTCCAAACTCATCAAGGCGTCCTATTCGCTGTTGGGGCTGATCTCCTACCTGACGGCGGGCGAGAAGGAGACGCGTGCGTGGACCATTCAGCGCGGCACCAAAGCGCCGCAGGCGGCCGGCAAGATCCACTCCGACTTTGAAAAGGGTTTCATCCGCGCCGAGGTCGTCGACTGGGAGACGCTCCTGGAATGCGGAGGGCTCGCCGGCGCCCGTGAAAAAGGCAAGGTGCGCTCGGAAGGCAAGGATTACGTCATGAAGGACGGAGACGTCGTTTTATTCCGCTTTAATGTATGAACCATAAGCGCCCCGCTTTTCGGAAAGCGGGGCGCGCGCTTCTCGTATTCTGTGATGAAATCGGCGCGCCGACAGCATGTCGGCGCGCCTTTTCTTCATGTTCAGCTCTGACCTGTTGAAACGATGTCTTCATCCGCATGATCCGCATCCGTATCCGCATCGGGACGGATCATGCAATAATGCGGATTATGTGCATATCGTTCGTTCTTTTTCATACGCATTCCCCTTATACAGTTTGCGCAGAAAATAAAATATCATTCCCGATCGCCGTCCCGATCCTTCTCGCGTTCCTGCTCGTCGTCCTCTTCCGAAGATTCCCCTGCCATTTCCGCGATCGCCTCACGTTCCCGAGCGATCCGCTCCTGTTCCCGTTCATAAGCATCCCGGTCGACACGATCCGGATTCCTTTGCGCCTTTTTCATGCAATCACCTCCCCCTTACAGGGATAGTATATCACGGGTTTCCGGTCCTGTCAAGCCTGATTTTCTGCAGCGATCTGCTTTTGCACCTTGGAATACATCTCCGTCTTCTGGTCGATAAGCATCTTATCCGCAGGCATAACCTCGTAATAACCGCGGTTACACATCTGTTCAAAAACAAGGAACTGTGTATCCGCATGTTCGCCGTAGAGCTTATAAAGCTGACGGCGAAGAGGTCTGCAGCTCCCCTCGGAAAGCGCCGTCGCGTAATAATTCATGAGCAGTTTTTCTGCGTCCAGAAGATCCTGCAATGCGTCTTTTTCACAGAGCATGATATCCTTTTTCGATTGTTTCATCCCTTCCCTCCCAACATTTTGTACAGCGCACAAAACCGCTGTGCGTGCGCATTTGCGATATCCTCCATCTCCTGCGCGAGTGCCTGATCGGTGAGCGTATTGGCATAGATCCGCGCCTTTTTGCAGGCAATCTCCTCTCCGGTTAAAAGATGGGTAATGACGTCCAGATCCTTTGCCGTCAGATTGGTCATAAAAAAACCTCCTTTCCGGCAGTATGCGGAAAGGAGGCGATCATATGCATTTTTTCAGGATCTTCCCGCGTAATATTCGCACAAGGGCGCCAACGGACAATGATCGCAATCAGGACGCTGAGAGTGGCAAACTCTTCTCCCGTGAAAAATCAGCCAATGGTGCGCCTTTGACCAAAGGTCTTTCGGAATTGCAGCACACAATCCCGCCTCCACTTTGTCAGGCGTACTGCCTTTTGCGATCCCCAATCTGTTGGCGACACGGAAGACGTGCGTATCCACGGCGATCGCGTCCCCGTGAAACGCAACCGCATAAACGACGTTCGCCGTTTTTCGTCCCACGCCCGCCAGCGTGCGAAGTTCTTCCAGCGTGGAAGGGACCTCGCCGCCGAACTTTTCCATGATATCATGCGAGGCAGATAAAATGTGCTTTGCCTTATTGTGATAAAATCCGCAGGAAAAAATATATTGTTCCAAAGCTTCCTGCGTCAGCGTGAGCATCTTCTCAGGCGTATTGTATTTCTCAAATAAAACTTTCGTCACCTTATTGACGCGTTCATCCGTACACTGCGCGGACAAAATCACCGCTATAAGCAACTCATAAGGCGAACCGAATTGCAGCGCAGGCGCGGCGTCCGGATACATGCGTTCCAACGTACTGAGGATTTCATCGGTCGTGTTCATAATCCCGATTATATCACAATCTGCGCAGAAATGCAAGTTCAGCAGCGGAGAAAGGTCCCGCCGCAAGCCTTATAATAACCATAAAAGGACGAATAACACCTTGCCTGCACGAGCTGTTTCGCGCGCACAAAGAAACGCGCATCGAATGCGGCAGAAATTCCGCAGCCGCAGCCCGCTTCTCTCGGGGTTGCGACCGCCCGTGCAGGCACGCCCGCGTTTTTGAGCAGAGCGATCGCATCGAGCGCCTGCGCCCGCGAACGAAATACCGCAAGTACGGTCATGATTTTCTCCTCCCTTTCGTATATATAGAGATATGATCTATCTTGATAATGCCGCAACGGGCGGTGAAAAACCCGCCGCCGTTCAAAACGCCGTACTCGCCGCGATGAAGACCTGTGCAAATCCGGGAAGAAGCGGACATGATCTCTCCATCGCCGCCGCAGAACGCGTTCTCGCCTGCCGCCACATTTTAAGCGATCTGTTTGAAGGATACGGATTTGAACGCGTCGTATTCACGAAAAACTGCACCGAAGCGCTGAATATCATGCTCCTCGGCTGTCTTAAAGCAGGCGACCACGTCGTTACGACCTGTCTTGAACACAATTCCGTACTGCGTCCCCTCGAATTTCTTCGCAGAACACGCCGCGTAAAATACGATGTCGCGCCTCTGACAAACGGAAAACTCTTGCCGGAAGCGATCGCAGCACTCGTCAGACCGGAAACCAAGGTTGTCTGCGTGACGTCAGCCTCCAACGTGACAGGAGAATGCCCTGACCTGCATGCCGTCCGGGCGCGCATCCCCAAGCGCGTGCTTCTGTTCGTGGACGGCGCGCAGGGAGCCGGACATCTGCCCATCCGGATGCGCGAGACCGGCATCGATGCGCTCGCCCTTGCAGGTCACAAAGGTCTGCACGCCATTCAGGGCGCCGGAGCACTGATTTTCTCCGATCGAGCACAACCCGATCCCCTTATGTACGGGGGTACGGGCAGCGAGAGCCACGACCTTGGCATGCCTGCTTTTTATCCGGACCGCCTCGAGAGCGGGACCCTTTCCTATCCCGCTATCTGCTCGCTGTTTGAGGGTGCACTATTTGTGCAGTCCCGCCGCAGCGAGGGGGCGCGTCGGCTCATCGAACTGACGGCACATGTATATGAAGCAATTTCTTCCATGGACTGCTACCGCATTTTTTCCCTGCCCAACGCCTGCGGGATCGCCGCTTTTACCCATGAAACGATCCCGTCCGAATCGCTTGCCATGAAGCTCAGCGAACGAGGCATCGCGGTACGGGGAGGTCTGCACTGTGCGCCGCTCGCACATAAAGCATTAAACACGTTTTCGAGCGGATTGGTGCGTGCCTCCTTCTCTCCGTTTCAGGGAATATCTGAGGCGGACGCTTTGCTCACGGCCCTGAAGGACATTGCGGTCACATCCGCTTGATTTCCTCTGCCACCTTGTAAAGCTTTTTTCTTTTTCCCGCATCCAGCATGGGTGCAAACTGCGTAACAAACGCATCGATCTGCTCATTCGTGAGCGTTCCTGCCCGCTTGCCTTCCACGGCACGGGCATATATATTGCGCAAAATCTCGTTTTCGCTTTTACCGTCCATCTGCGCCGCGACCGTCTGCGCTTCGGAAAGGAAGTCCTGAGACACACCCGTGCCCTTAAAGCTTGCAAAATCTTTCATAGTCACCTCCGCTCTTCATTATATGAAAGCGCAGCCGGATATGTCCCTTTCACGCGCCGTCCCTTCTTCCGCATAAAATGGCGCATGGAATCCCTACTCCTTTTACTTCTGCTTACTGTCACGCAAAAGGACGCCGATCTCAAGGCGTCCATGGAAAAGTTTCTGAAATTTTACCGCGAAAACCGCGACATGATCACCGCAATATTTTCAATGCCTGGCATGCCGCCCTCCTCCGCCACCCCCGAAGGTGAACGAAGGTCGCAGGATATCCCCAAACAGGACGCAAAGCCGTCGGCGGCAAACGAAGGGGCGGCGCAATCTGCGCCGCCCGATGTGCGTATTTTGGAAGAATATCTGCGCCGAGCGTCTTTTTAAGAACAGACGCCCGCGATTACTGTATCCAACATAACATCCGTCTCGCCCGGCAGATAAGACGCAACGACCCCGTTTGCGCCGTCGCTTTCGCGTACGCCCGTGCCATGGATACACTTGCCGCTGACAGGCCAATAGATACGCGCGACGGTGAGCTGGAACACGCCGCCCTGCGGAGAGGTGAACATGGACTGCATGACCCCCTTGCCGTAAGTCGAGCAATCCTCTGCGCCCGCATCCTTGCGCAGATAGATATCCGAATAATCGATCGCGCCATAGTCGATCATCGCACCGATCAAGCATTCGGATGCAGAGGCCGATCCCTCATCTGCCAAAACGGTAATCTTGGAATCTTCCGTAAAATAGTTCGCATATTCATTGCTGCTCGACGTATAGTTGATGCGCAGTCCGTTGCGATACTGTGCATACGCGACTACCGGCGTATCGGAATCAGACTCCTTGGTAAAGTAGGAGGCAATGGCGGAAAGATCGCTCAGATACCCGCCGCCATTTCCGCGCAGATCGAGGACGAGATTTGTCCTGCCCCGTTCTTTCATCGTCTCCATGCAATATGCAAACTCCTGTGCGCAAAGTCCGTCAAAACTGTCCAAACGTATATACGCGGTGGAATCATCCAGTCCCTCGAGCGGATCGAATGTTTCGGTAAAGACGACGTAGTCCTCGTTCTCCGCGTCATCCCGAAGCGCATACGATGTTTCACTGTCGCGATAGACGCAATACGCCGCGTGATACACTTCCCGCTGCATGGTGTACATGCCAGCCGACGCGCTGTCCTTATCGTATCCTGCGTACAGGCAGAACTCTCCCTCCTGCTCGCTGATAAACGCCATGATCTCATCCGCGCTTCCCGTCTGCATTTCCCCGCCTACCGTGGAATAGCCCAACAGGTACATGCCCTTCTTCAGACCCGCGAGCTGCGCGGGAGAATTTTCCACAACGGTATAGAGCAACGCGCTGCCATCCGTCTCTTCCACGACGGACACGCCTATGCCGCGGTTTACTCCCTGGCTCTGTTCGACGATGATATCGTACTCGTCCGCCGTATAATAATGGCTGAATATATCGGGCATCACGGCATCGTAAATATCGCCGTACACCTCGTCCACGTCGACATCCTGATAGTGTTCGGACTCCAGCACGTCCAGCATCCACTGAAGTTCCCTGATACGGGGATCGGTGGAATAGTAGGTCACGAGCCAGCCGACAATCCCGCCCACGCCAAGCAGAATGACGGCAAGCACAACGGCACAAATGCGCTTGCCGATATTTTTTTTGCGCATGGAAGCCGTCTGCCCGTCTGAAACAGTCTCCTGTGATTGCATAGCGTTTTGTTCCTGTTCTTCCTGTTGCATACTGTCTCCTTATTATTTTCGTGCCAACCGATACAGCACTGACAGAACGCGAAACGTCACCGCGTCCGAAAATTTTTTCAAATCAAGTCCCGTAACTCGTTCGATCTTTTCCAATCGGTACATGAGCGTGTTACGATGCATATACAGCCTGCGGCTTGTCTCCGATATATTTAAATCACAATCGAGAAAAGCCTCCGCCGTTGCCGCCATTTCCCTGTCGCCGAACACCTCCTCCGCTTCCTTGAGACGGAACTGCTGCATATAATCCTCCAGCCTGCCGGCAGGAAGATCTTCCAGCATTTTGACGAGCAGATACTCCCGATAGGAATGTACCTCGCCCGCATCTCCGAACATGCCCCCCATACGCACAGCGGTGACCGCCTGCCCGTATGAGAGCGCGATCTCCGAAAAAGATGCGACTTCACATCCGATGCCTATGCTCGCGCGCACTCCCAATTCTTCGTAGACCGACTGCCATAAAAACTGTCCGAACTCAAAAGCACTCTGTTCCCCGTCAGAAAACCTGATGACGGCAAGCCGTTTCTGATCCATTGTAACGGCAAGATCGTTCGTCTCCGCAAGGCAGCCTTTGACAAGTTCGCTTACTTCCGCAATGCGTTTATCAGGAACGATATCAAACGCCATACACGCACCGTTCTGCACACCGTAACGCGTCATATAGCGGAACATATCCCACTCGCTCTCTTCCCCGAGCAGAATTCCGCGCAGGCGTTCGTTCCTGTCAGGCAAAAGAACTCGGAAATCCGCATTTGAGACAAGATATTGTACAAGCTTTGCCGTCCGCTCCGCCGCTTCGCCCGCGCCGTCCAGATAGGCAGTGTAAGTTCCGCCCGGGGCTTCCAGAGAAAAAACAGTCTGATCCGTACCGTCCGGTTTTAAATGAACACGCACGCCCGTCTTTTCGTAAATATCTCTCAGGATCTTTTCCAGCTGCGCGAGCGCATGATCCATGTCTCTTTCCCCCATTGGCGTATTGTACCTGTGTACATGGAAAATTATACCATGTCTGTGTGTAAATTACAAGATAATTTTTGTAAATCATTCCGACCATGTCCGTTTTTTTCAGATTTGCGGCAACCATGACCGTATTTTATCCCGCCGGCAGACAAGTTTTTTGAGACAGATGCATTGACCTTTTTTTCTTTCCGTGATATAATAAAAGAAAAAATGGGAGATTTTCCTCCCTTCCGGGAGTATGGAACATGAATCAGCGCCAATATCCTGCCACGCCGCAGGAGAACACTGACATGGCGCCCGCACAGACGCAACAACAGCCTGTTGCAGGATACCGCGTTCTTGCCGTGATCGCGTTTCTCGTCGCCGTGGGCGGACTGTTCGCGGGACTGCTCGGCAGAATTTTCCCCTGGGTGACCGTCACCGGGTCAGGGCCCCTGGCAGGATCTTTGCTCGGTTATCTCATCGAATACTTTGGAGGAATGTTTGCCGACTTTGCCGCATTCCATGTCGGTCTGTTCTCGGCAGGCGATCTCCTGCCCGTCATAGAGTACGCCGCAGTTGCTCTATTTTGCCTGACGCTGCCCGTCTCGCTTATCCTCATGCTCGTTGCGCTCTTTTCGCGCAAAGGTGCAAAAGGCTGCGCGATTTCTTCTGCCATTTTTGTTTTCCTGAGCAATTCGGCATTCTTCGTTCTCTGGTTCTGCGCGCTCACGCTTGCAGGCTCTGCAATTGCTCTTCCCTCCGTCGGCGGATTTGACATGGGCACGGGCTGCCTTGCCCTCGTGATGCTGCTTGCCCTGTTCGTCGTCGATCTGCTGCAAAAACGTTCGGGAGCATTTCTCGATCTCGGATGCATGCTTTTGCTGTTCGCGACAATTTTCGCGCTCACCTACCCCGGTTCCGTCCTGCTCAAAGCAGACGTCAATTATATGCGACTGGGACAGGATGCTTTTGTCAACGTTACGGCTTTTGTTGCCGCCATGCTTGTCATAATCTCCCTGCTTGTCGCCACGATCCGCATGGGCGCCAAGCGCAGTCATGTCTTTGACAGCATTCTCTATGCGCTTCTTTTTGCCGCAGACTTAGTATTCGTCATCGCCCTGGGCGTACGCTATGGCGCCGCGGAGATCTTCTCCGCAGCGAGCCTTTTGCCCGTCATTCTCGCCATCGTCGCGCCGCTCTCGGCTTTTCTTTTAAAATTGATCGCGGCGATTTGGCAGCACGCAAAGCAAACCCGCACCCGGGAGCAGCCCGCCGCTCCTATCGTACAGCGCCAGCCCGCTCCTGCGCCCGCCGCTCCCACACCCGTTGCCGAGCCGCAGCCGCAGACACAACAGCCTGTCGCGACGCCGGTGTACCCCATGCCCTTCTTTGCGATGCCCATGCCTGTGGCACAACCGCAGCCGGTCTCTGCGCCCGCAGCGGAGCCGACCCCGGCACCGCCGCCCGCCCCCGCAACGGTCGAAGAGGTCCCCGTATCTGCATTTGAGCGGGATATGATCGCATTAGCCAATGCACCCGCAACCGACACTCAAAATACTACAAGTACAACCTATCCCTATGCAGCCGCTTATCAGACGGCGCCTCCGCAGCCGTCCGGAATTACCTCACAGCCGCCTCTGCATCAAGGCGCGCCCTTGCCATCCTATATGGGCATTTCTCAACCTGCCCCCGTCTATGATCCCACGCCCTATATTTATGACGCTTTTATCAGTTCTCTTACACCGCAGGAAAAAAACGAATTCGGGAATCTTTTCATAGACAACCGCCACGGCGATCTGAGTTATCTTCCAGCCTATATTATCGGTGGTGACAATAAGGAATTTTTCAACAAAATATTTGTCTATCTCGGAAAATTCCGCGATCATATCTCTGCGCCCCTGCTCAACAAACTTTATCTTTATGTGAGCAGCCGTTGATTGATCGACAATATGTCAAACGCCGCGCCCGCAGCTCATGCTGCGGGCGCGGCGTTTATGATTCAATTCCTGCGTATCGGGCAAATTGCCCGTCATTGAACACGGACAATGACGCAAATGCCATCTTCTTCGCTGTATGATCGGGACACAGAAAGAGCATCCACCAAAAACAGCCCCCTGCCGCATTCGGAATCCACCTCCGAACAGGCGGGATGTTCGGGCGGACAGAAGCGACTGCCGCTGCGCACACGGATAACGACCTCATCTTCGTGTTTTTCGGCAGTAAACACTGCATGTCCGCCGCCGTGACGAAGCGCATTGACGAGCAGCTCATTTGCGACAAGCTTACAGTCAAAAACCGTATTTTCTGAGACAGCCTGCGCCTCAAGCGCACTGCACATACTTTCGAGCGCCGCTCTGAGCGCCCGGATATCGTCTACATGAAACTTCATTTATCCCACCATCGATTTTTTCAGGATCTCCCGCAGTTTCTGCAAGATCCTGCGTTCCATACGCGAGACGTTCATCTGTGAGATCCCCATTTTCTTCGCCGTTTCCATCTGCGAAAGCTCCTGTACAAAACGGTAATGTACAAGCGAGCGCTCCTCCGGCTCCAAAGTGCGCAGCGCAGAGTCCAACGCATCCCGATCCTCGATATCTTCAAAGACGTCGCTGTCAGCGGGAAGGATATCGTGAAGGCTCATACTGTCGCCCTCGCGATCGACGGGCGTATCCAGAGAAACGACACCCCCTGCATCCGAACAGCGCAGAACTTCTTCCTCTGTAACACCAAGCTTTTCCGCAAGTTCCGCCGCTGTCGGCTTTCTTCCCTGCTCGGCAAGAAATTCTTCCGAAGCACGCTTGATCCCCACCCTGAGTTCACTGACTTTACGGGGCAGATGCACGAGACGCGAACGGTCGCGGAAGTAATTCTTGATCTCTCCCGTGATCGTAGGCGTAATAAATGTGGAAAATTTGAGTCCCTTTCTCTCGTCAAAACGGTCTACGCCTCGAATGAGCGCCAAAGATGCAACCTGATAGAGATCGTCATAATCCACGCCGCGTCCGACAAATTTTTTTGCCAACACGGATGCGATATAGAGATATTTTTCGACGATCTGATTGCGCAGCGTAACATCTCCCGTTTCACGATATTTGCGGAACAGTTCTTCTTCGTTCATTCCTGCGACCCGAAAACAAAACTGATACAGCCCTCCGCCTCCTGCATCGTAACGCTTTCGGCAAGGGCATTGAGCAGGGCAAGCGCAATTTCGTCCTCATCGGATAGCGCCACAGACGCGCTTCCGTCTGTTCCCCGTACGCGCACGCAGATCCCCCGCTCGCAATCCGTGAATTGCACGCTGGCAGCCGAAAAACCGCGGCGCATGAGCAAAAGGAGACTCTCCGTAACACATACCTTGCAATCCTCACCGCCGTCATAACTCATCCCTGCGACCGCACAGACCCCCCCGGTCGCAAGCCTGGCAGTGGTCATCATCTCCCGCCTGAGCGGAAGACATAGCGTGAGATATTCTTTCATGCTTCTATCTCCATTATCGTATCGAGCGCGCAAATGACAAACAGCTTTTTCAGCCGCGGCTGCAGCCGTTTCAACCGAAGCGAATGCCCGTCCGTTTTGACGCATTTCAGAAGTTTTACGAATGTACCCAGCGTCGTAGAATCAATAAACGAGAGTTTCTCGCAGTCAAACGTGATGTCCGCAGGTTTCCTGTCATACAGCGATCTGATTTCCGCGTAAAATTCGTCGGCATTTTCTGCCGCGATCTCACCCGAGAGCGCGACGACAATATCGGGAGAGGTCTGAAGTACTTTAATTTCCTGCATAATTTGCCGTGTTCTCCTTATATTAGATAATTGAATCTTTTGTACGGGTTCTACCGGATATGTACCACCTTTTCGGGTGGTTTCAAACACCGATCAAAAAATTTGGGTAAGATCGGGAAGCACCAGATCCGGCGTGTCCGGGAACGAACGCATGGACTGACGCGTCGTCTCTCCGGACAGCACAAGCAGCGTCTTCATCCCGCTCCGATTCCCAAATCGAATATCGGTGTGCATCCTGTCTCCGACCATACAGGTACGCGCAGCGGGAACGCGATACTTTTGCCCGATACATTCTCCCATAACGGAATAAGGCTTCCCGCAGATAACATCCGGCCGACGACCGGATGAACGTTCGAACAGTGCAATAAAGGACCCGACATCCGGCATGGAAACGCCGTCCGTCGGACATACATCATCCGGATGCGTAGCGACATACACAGCGCCTGCCGCAAGAAATTCATTGAATCTTTTCATTTTGGCAAAAGTAATCTGTGTATCGTATGCAAGCAGGCAGATTTCCGGCTTTTCCTCGGTAAGACGCACCCCGCATCTGATCAGTTCGGCTCTGACGGCGTCCGTCGCCAAAGCATACACTGCCGCACCCGCATACCGCTTTTCCAAAAACGAAGCCGCTGCGAGCGCAGACGTATATACGTCATCCCCTGTCCCGAATAAGCCGAGACGGGTCAGTTTCTCCTCATATTCCGCGCGTGTCCGCGAAGAATTATTGGTGAGATAAACGAGCTGCTTGCCCATGGTACGCAGCTTATGCAGTGTCTCCCCTACCCCAACGATGGGTGTATCGCTCAGGTAGACCGTCCCGTCCAGATCGAGCAAGAATAAATCGGTCGCATTCAGCAATTCTTCTTTGGTCATGTCCGCTCCAAAAGTCCGAAATCACGCAGGACGGCACTTAATCCGTCCGGCGCAAGCTCCGGCAGCCTGCTGAGTTTTTCAAGCGCCGGCGCGGCAGAAAAATGTTCATCCAGTCCGCGCATCGCGGCAAGCTGCGCCTGTTTCGCCGCGCGGAAATGTCGCATCTCAGCAAGAAGTTCGCCGCGGGCGCGTTCCAGATTGAGTGCGCGCAAGGAATATCCCTCTACTGTCGGTACACGAATTGCGGCATAGCTCGTTCCCGCTCTTTTTGCCCGCTCCGTGTAATCCGGCACCGCATACCGCCGCGGAACGCCATGCCCCAAAAAAGCGGCATAGAGGGCGGAAAGCGTGAGATATGCCGTTGCGGCGGGATATCGCTTTTCCGCACAGAGAGAAGCAAACACGACCCCCTCTCCCCGCGGCGCCCCGTCCGCTTCCAACTGACGAAGCCGTGCGTTTAACCTTACAACGGCATCGGGGCTAAGCTCTCCGCGCACAGGCTCCGTGCATTCAAATGTCTTTTCGTAAGCTTGATCGCTCCACGGACGCCGGCAAATCATGCCAAGCGCATGCGCCTCGATCAATGCAAGACGGGAAAGCAGCAATCTCGCATATCCCTCCGAAAGCGTCGTCCGCATCAGAGACATATCTGCAACGGTACAGGCGGGCGCAAGCGGCACCTCAAGCTGATTTCCGTCGATCCGCACCTGCGCACGCGTATTGAACGCTCCGTCCATGGCGGCATGCCGAGGAAAAACCGTACAGGAAATGCGCCGTACATGAGCAAAAAAACGGGCAGCCTCCAAAGCATCGCGTCCGCCGGAAACAAGAACATGCTGCACTTCAGGCAATGCGAACAATGCGAGAGCGTCTCCTTCCCACAGCATACATACGGTGTTTTCCAACCGCGAAGCCGGAACAAACTGCGAAAAAGCAGCACTGTCTGACAGTACAAGCACACGTCCGCTGCGCTCGGAAAGCGCGCGTTCCATGCCTTCACGCACAGAAGAAAGCATCAGCCCGCCCTCTCCGTCCTCCCCGTCCTCTGCGGGATTTTTCTTTGGTACGGAAAGGTCGAGCCGCATAAGCTCCCCTCCCTATGATAAAATAGTATACAGTTGTGAAAGGAGAACGTCGTTTTCTTCGGGCGTTCCCACAGTAATGCGAACAAAATCGCACAAAACAGGCTTCTCCCAGTAGCGGACAAGGATACCCGCCGCCTTCAGCCTAGCGTATATTTCTCTGCCGCTTAACTTGGTGCGCCCGGCAAACAGGAAATTGGATCGGCTTTCGGGTACGGTAAATCCCATCCCGAGCAGTTCCCCGCGCAGGCGCTCCCGCTCGGAAACGACGCGCGCCGTCATGCCGCGATAGTACTCCCTGTCTGCGATCGCGGCGGCGCAGACCGCCTCGGCAACCGCGTCTACCGGATAAGAATTGAAACAGTCCTTCATACGGAACAGGCCGTCGATAAGCGCTGCGTTCCCTACGGCATATCCGCAGCGTATCCCTGCCAGAGCATAACTCTTGGAAACTGTTTTGACAACGATGACATTGGCATACTTCTTTGTGAGAGGCACACAACTCTCGCCAAAAAAATCCATATATGCTTCATCCAATATGACAAGCCTATCGGGCACAGAAGCAACAAAATCATCCAGCAGATCCCGCTCGATCCCCACACCCGTGGGCGCATTCGGATTCGCAATGTAATATCCCTGACACCTGACCTCCTTCATTGCGGAAAGGTCAAACGTAAAATCCGCACGAAGCGGCACAATGTTCACCGGAATTCCGAAAAATGCTGCGAAAACCTCATAAAAGGAATAGGTCAGATCTGCAAAGCATGCACCTGCGCCGTCCGCGTCAAAAAAAGCGGGAAAGGAAAGCGCAAGCACCTCGTCCGAACCATTGCCGCAAAATACATTCTCCGGTTCCACACCCTCCTCCAGGGCGATCGCCGCGCGCAATTTCCCCGCATCCGGGCGAGGGTATCTGCGCAGTCCTTCCGTTTCCAGCGCACGAAGCACCTCGGCTACACGCGGCGACGGCGGATAAGGATTCTCATTGGTATTGAGTTTGATATACTTGCGGTCCTGCGGCTGTTCCCCTGCTGTATAAGGGGCGATACCGGAGGCTTTTTTACTCAGAAAGTTCATGCGATTCTCCGCGTTCTATTATACTATACGGCAGCGAAAAAGTCAACGGACAAATGTAAATTCCACGGCATTGGCGGCATATCCGACGGCTATCCCGAGAACAAGCATAAATATGACGATGGCAAGCGTCCGTTTCCATGCCCTGATATTGCGGAAAAGCACAAGATATCCGAGTCCGGCATTGACAATAAGCCCCGCAAGACAGCTACCGAACGAGATCCCGCCCATTGCATACACTTCGGCAAGAATGACCGAAGACGCGCAGTTTGGCACCAACCCCAACACTGAACAGATCAACGGCTGATACCAGTATCCCCCGCCTTGCAAAAAGCCCATGACGTTTTCTTCGCCCACCCATGCAAACAGAAGATTGAATATGAGATTCACCAGAAGAATGAACGCCGCTACCTCAAGCGCATGCAGCAACGGCGAGAAGAAGTAGAGCGAGAGCGCGCTCCACTTTCCGTGTTTATGTTCGCATGCGACAAATTCTCCTTCGTGCGCATGCCCGTGATCGGCTGCATATTCATGTTCGTGTAAATGCGCATGCTCCTCATCTCCACAGTGTGCGTGACCGTCTGCATGGTCATGCTCTTCCGGAACGGGGATCAGGAGCAGCTTTTCCGCTTCGCCTCTTCTTCTCTTTGCAATAAAATCCGCCAGATAACCGACTCCTGCCCCAAGCACCAATTTGATTCCGCACATTACAAGAATGGAGAGCGCCTTCTCCGTCCACGGCATCTCCGAAAGAAGCAGAACTAAGAATGCTTCGTCGCTGGTCGCAATAAACACGGCAAGCAGCGTTCCGAGCGTTACATACTTCTTCTCGTACAATTTCGCCGCCATGACGGAAAATCCGCACATGGGGACAAGCCCCGTTGCGCAGCCAACAAGGGGAGCCGCTTTCCCTGAGAGTGCGCCCGATGCACGACCGATGCGGGTGTTATGTTCCATAAGTTCGATCAGAATATACAGAAGCAGCAAAAACGGAAGCAGTTTCAGGGTATCCAGCACAGCTTCCAAAATCGCATCCAACCACATAAAGGCGCCTCCCCGTTGATTCGTTCGGTCTATTATAATGTAAGGAAATCGTTTTGTCAATTTATTCGGACGCCCCGCGATAAATATCTGCCGGCATAACCGTCGGTATTTAATTTTCGGGCTGCCGCTCCTCGCATTACCGACAGCACACAGACCGCGCCGTCTCCACCGGAAATCATGTGCTTGTTCCCTGAAAAGGGTGTTCGGGTTTTCGATGTTCAGTTAGCTTGTTCCACTATCCGCCTGAGATAATGACCGGGTAAAACCGCTCCCCTGATATCTTTGCAACTTCCGGATCGCAGCCAAAAAGATATCCTTCCGTTCAATCTTCATCACGAAATTCTTTGTTTTCCGCAAATTTCCGAAGGTTTTATTTTAAAAAAACGCCCGTTTTGCAACGAGCGTTTTTTGTATTGTTCTTTCAGATCATTCCTGCGTTTTGTCTTCAGGATTCTCTTCCGTCTGCGCATCGGATCCCGCAGCCTTTTCTTCGGCCGCCTTACGGCGCGCAGCCATCTTTGCATCGTATTTTGCCTGCTTCTTCATTTCCTTTGTTACGACGCGAGCCGCCTCGATCTGCGCCTGCATTTCCTGAGGTGTAGGAGGCACGAACGCAGCGCCTTCCGCATTCTCGGGAATGACTTCATAGTGCTCATCGCGCTCCAGCATCGTGGACTCAGTATATCCGTCGAACAGGTGAATGTGTTTTGCATCGAACGCAAGCTCAACGATATCATGCAGTTCAACGGGTGCACGCGAAGAGATCTTTGCGATCATCTGCGAAGCATTGTCAACGATGGTATTCTTATCCGTCTCATACTCGAGATCGCAATAGATCTGCGTTTCCGCACCGAGTTTTTCAATGACATCGATACGAGCCTTGACGACGGTATCGGGCGAAGTGGAAATGAACGCCTGATCCTCGTGAATATCCTCGGGACGGACACCAAGCGTGACCGTCTTTCCGGTATTTGCATAGTCTGCAAGATTCTTGATCTTTGCAACCATCGATCTGGGAAGAAGGATCTTATTCCCGCCGATAAAGTTGACATAGACCTTACCGTCCTCTTCGGTGATGGTAGAATTTTTGAAGAAGTTCATCTGAGGCGTGCCGATGAAGCCCGCGACGAAGAGGTTGATGGGATAGTCGTAGAGGTTCTGAGGGGTATCGACCTGCTGCATAAAGCCGTCCTTCATGACGACGATACGCGTACCCATGGTCATTGCCTCGATCTGGTCGTGCGTGACGTAGATGAACGTCGTCGCAAGACGGACGTGCAGCTTGGAGATCTCCGTTCTCATCTGTGCGCGGAGCTTTGCATCGAGGTTGGACAGAGGCTCGTCCAAAAGGAAGACCTTGGGCTCACGGACGATGGTTCTGCCGAGCGCGACACGCTGACGCTGACCACCGGAGAGCGCCTTGGGCTTACGGGACAGATAGTCGGTGATGCCGAGGATCTCTGCCGCAGCCTTGACCTTCTCATCGATGACGTCCTTGGGCACTTTGCGCAGCTTCAGACCAAACGCCATGTTCTCATAGACGGACATGTGGGGATAAAGTGCGTAGTTCTGGAAGACCATCGCGATATCTCTGTCCTTGGGGACGACGTCATTGACCAGCTTGCCGTCGATGTACAGCTCGCCCGAGGAAATCTCCTCAAGACCTGCGATCATACGCAGCGTCGTGGACTTGCCGCAGCCCGAAGGACCGACGAAGACGATGAATTCCTTGTCGCGGATATCGAGGCAGAAGTTGAACACCGCCTGGTTTCCGCCGGGATAAATTTTGTTGATGTTTTTGAGCAACAGACCTGACATAATTTCCTCCTGATCATAATTTCAAACAGATCGTATTTATTTTACACGATTTTCTCTCATTTTGCAATGGACAAACAACACAAAATACTATGACGGAATTGTATAATTTGCACAAAAAAAGTGATCTGTTTTTCTGTACGGAAGCGGCGGCAGACCGAAACGGTCTGCCGCCGCAAAAATTAGCGCTATCTGCAAAAATCAAGCAGATTTCTTGTAAATTAGTTTTGGCTTTTCTCCGTTCACGACACAATCGCGCGTAATAATGACTTCTTCGACGTTTTGCGTCGAGGGTATATCGTACATGACGTCCGTCATCAGGCTCTCAATGATGGTACGAAGCCCTCTCGCACCTGTTTTGAGTCGAATCGCCGTGTTGGCGATCTCGCGCACCGCGCCCTCCTCCACCGTCAGCTTTACGCCGTCCATGCCGACAAGTTTCTGATACTGCTTGATGATGGCGTTCCTCGGTTCAGTCAGGATACTGACCAGCGCGTCCTCATCGAGCGGCTGAAGGGATACGACAATGGGCACACGCCCGACAAATTCGGGGATCAGCCCGAACTTGGTAAGATCCTGCGGCTTGACATCGTCCAAAAGGGTATAGTCCACTTCGTTTTCGCCCATCTTGACCTTCCCGCCGAAACCGAGGCCGGAGTCATCCTTGCGCGCTCCGACGATCCTGTCCAATCCGACGAACGCACCGCCGCAGATGAAGAGGATATTCGTCGTATCGATGCGCATGCAGTCCTGCTGCGGGTGCTTTCTGCCCCCCTGCGGAGGCACGTTTGCGACCGTACTCTCGATGATCTTCAGAAGCGCCTGTTGTACGCCCTCGCCCGACACGTCGCGCGTGATCGAGACATTCTCCCCTTTTCTTGCGATCTTATCGATCTCATCGATATAGATGATGCCCCGCTGAGCGCGCTCGATATCGTAATCGGCGTTCTGTATCAGTTTCAGGAGAATGTTTTCGACGTCCTCGCCGACATAACCGGCCTCAGTCAGCGTGGTCGCATCGCAGGTCGCGAAAGGAACGTTGAGAATACGCGCAAGCGTCCTGGCAAGCAACGTCTTGCCGCTGCCGGTGGGACCGAGCAGCAGAATGTTGCTCTTTTCGATTTCAACGTCATCGTCCTCTTTTTTCTCCCCCGTGAGCTGGGAGTTGATACGCTTATAATGATTGTAAACGGCAACGGAAAGAACACGCTTTGCCTTATCCTGTCCGATAATATAACGGTCAAGCTCCTCCTTGATCTCGGCAGGCTTTTTCAGTTCCACCTTCTCCGCGGTCTCATTGGAAGGCATCTTGGCAAGCATGTCGCGGCACAGTTCCACACATTCGTCACAAATGCACACGCCGTCCGGACCGGCAATAAGCTTTTTGACCTTAGCCTTCTCCTTTCCGCAGAAAGAACAATATTGTTCGTATTTTGACATAAAAAACTCCTAAAACGTTCACGCGAATCTTTTTGCAAAGGCAAAACTCTTCGCCGTGATTTTTAGAGAAAACGCCGCCGCGACAAGACTGCGGCTCGTTTTCTCTCTTGACGCGATTTTTAAGGGCTTTCAGTTTAGCT
>ERZ1643249.2213-NODE-2213-length-18470-cov-4.334238_pt1 | contig 18470 bp, 14 predicted proteins | sample MGYA00579263_ERZ1643249 | MGnify/ENA primary metagenome ERZ1643249 (study PRJEB29033, sample SAMEA4952264) | chicken gut metagenome | biome: Broiler Chicken; feature: Gastrointestinal Tract; material: Caecum | place: Ireland | collected 2018 | study: Broiler... | reverse complement strand
AAGCCGGCAGGATGACGCCATTTCGGAGACAACGGCCCGGGAAGAGACTGAGCCCGAGGAAGAACAAACGACGGAAAGTCCGGAATATATTTCGGAGGAGCCGGAAAACAGTGAGGAGGAGCTTCCAGAGGCGGATATAGACGCAGTACACAGCAGCGCAAATGAGATTTTCGGAAGGATCACAAATGAAGGTCCCGTGCTGGTGATTGATCTACTTGAATCAAAGAACATTTACATATATGATCCGGATGAGATGAGAGAAGTTCTGATCCGTGATGTGAGCAGGATCTATGTCGATGAAGGGACAAGCATAAATCTGGATACATATTTCGGCGCTGAGGTAACGGCGGTTGGATCGCTTGCGATGGCGGGACAGGATATATCGATCAGTGTGACGGAGATCGCTGATTCGGATATCGGAACAGGATACAATGAAGCGTTCGACATCAATGAGACGACAGTGGAGGACTACGGAGCGAATCTGGATCCCGGACAGTACGGATACTATGATTCGGGAATCGGCGGGTTTTATTTTTCATATCCGACAGCGCTGTACAATGCCGTAAATGTTGACGATACTGTATGGCAGTCCGAGATGGGAGAAAATATACAGACGATCTCTTTTTTCGGCTCGGCAGGTTCGGAACTGACCTTTTCTCTTTCGAGGCGGACAGATGGCCTTACCACAGAGGGAATGACGGAGCGGATCGCCTCAGGGGCGCGGGGGTCAGTGACCGAATTTGAAGAAATTCTGAACACGACAAAGGACGGATACGGAAAGCTGGTATTTACAGGATGGACGGACGAATCCTATGAAAAGACCGTGTACTGTCTGGTGAAGGTAGAAGACAGTTATATTATGTCCATGACAGTGGTTACACCGAACTATAAAGGAAACCAGGACGAGTTGTACAAAGGCTATGTGACAGAATGTCTTTACCGCATGTGCGGTTTTTCGGACGCCACGGTGCCGTGGAGAAGTTTTAATGAGTATACGGAGGGTGTAAATGGATAAAAGGGCAGGATGTATCGCGCTTGTTTTGTTGGCGGCGGCACTCTGTGGCTGTTCAGACAGGGAAAATGGTGCGGAAGAAGATACGGAAAAGACGATAGCGGAAGAAACCATACCAGAAGATCAGACAGAGAGTGCAACGGAGGCTGTCGCAGAAGTGGAAGCGCAGCCGGAGATCCTGAATTTTGTTGATGTATTTGGAGAAGAGTATCAGGTGGAGATTAATCCGGATGTAGAGAAACACAAGTATGATCTGGAGAAGTTTGTCCATGAGGGGGACCGGCTGTCGTATACAGATGATAAATACGAGTATCGCCTGGGAGTGGATGTGTCCAGACATCAGGGGTGGATCGACTGGGAAAAGGTAAAGGCTGCCGGGTATGAGTTTGCAATCATACGGGTGGGATATCGCGGTTACGGCGCGGAAGGACTAGTATGCCTCGATGAGCAGTTTGATACAAATATCCAGAATGCTCAGGCTGCTGGACTTGATGTGGGAGTCTATTTCTTTGCGCAGGCCATCAATGAAGAAGAGGCAAAAGAGGAGGCGGAGTTTGTGCTGGAGCATATTGCGGGATACGAACTTCAGCTTCCGGTTGTCTACGATCCGGAGACCATACTTGACGACGAGGCCAGGACGGACGACGTCTCCGGGGAACAGTTTACAAAAAATACAGAAGTGTTCTGCAGTATGATAGAGGAAGCAGGGTATCAGCCGATGATATACAGCAATATGCTGTGGGAGGCGTATGAACTGAATCTGGAATATCTGGAGGGATATCCGATCTGGTATGCGGATTATGAGCCGCTTCCTCAGACGCCCTATCATTTTGACTTCTGGCAGTATACGAATGAGGGAAGCGTGGATGGTATCGAAGGCCGAACAGATCTCAATATCCAGTTGATTCCAAAAGGACAGACAGAGGAACGAAACTGAGGCATGGAATATAGAATATCTTGAAGGGAGAGAAAAAATGGCTGATCAGACAATGAAGATCAAGTGTCCGGTATGTGGGGCGGAGTGTCCGCCGGAAGCGAAATTCTGCAGGAACTGCGGGACAAAACTGGAACAAAAAGCATTCTGTAAAAGCTGTGGCGCTGAACTCGTGCCAGGAGCAAAGTTCTGCAGGAACTGCGGCGCCGCCGTGGACGATGCGGAGACGAACCGGGAAAGCTCTGCGAACGATGCGGAGACAAACCAGGGAAAAGGAGTTACTGTTACTCTGAAGCCCGTCATGATTGCAGTCGGAGCCGCGGTGATACTATTGATCGTAGCAGCGGCATTTATCATAGGAAATATGAGTTCGGGAGAAGAAGATACTGCTAAGCGGCCGCAAGTTCAGGAGGACAGCGTGGAGCAGACAGTGCAGGATGAGCCGGAGGAAGAGGTTGATATGTCTCTGGTAGATATTGATGCCGTGTCCAATGCGTATGTGGAACTGAGCGGGCTTGTGGTATCAGACGGTTACAATCTGTTTCTTCAGATGGATGAGCCTATGAACTTCTATGTATTTGATCCATTGCAGTCAAAAAACATTCTTGTACAGGGCGTTGATCAGCCATATATAGCCGAATACAGCACGGTGTCTATGTCTGACTATGAAGAGAGAGCAGTTACAGTTGGCGGAGAAGTGCGCTTTGATAACGGTAATATTGTTTTCCAGATCAGCAATATTGTCAGTGCGGAACCGGAGCAGGATGATCCCGGGATACATCGGTACCAGATCGTGGTCGAGGACTGCACCTGGTATGACGCGCTTTCCAGAAGCAGCGCCCAGGGAGGATATCTGGCAAGGATCAGCTCACCGGAGGAATATCAGTATATTGTTGATATGCTCAACAGTGGAGGATATACGAATATCCATTTCTATCTGGGCGGACGCAGGGACGACACAGGAGTCGATTATTACTGGGTAAATGGGCAGAATGAATTTATGGGAGACTGTCTGAACAGCAGTACCTCCTGGTGCAGTTCATACTGGTACCAGAACGAGCCGAGCTTCCGGGATACAGGTTCAGACGCCAATGGAGAGATTGCAGAGAACGTGATGAATCTGTTCTGCGTATCCGGTTCATGGTATCTGAATGATTCTTCGGATAATCTTGCAGGAAATTATCCGGATCTTCTGAGAGGGAAAGTAGGGTATATTATTGAGTATGAGGAATAGAAGGAGAAGAAAAAAAAGGCGAATCTCAAAGACCGTGATCCTAGGTGTTTCGGGTCTGTGCATTTGTCTGTGCCTATGTATCCTTGCAGTGGTACTGAACCAAAGCAAGAGGGCAGAAAAAGCTTCGAAAGCAGACAGTAGCGAAAACGTGGCGACAGAAAAGTCCGACAAGGAGGAAGAAGAAACCGTGTCGGAGGAGGAACTGACTAGAAAAAAGATACAGAGTATCATTGACGAAATGAATCTGGAAGAAAAGACCGCCCAGCTTTTTATGATTACTCCGGAAGCTCTTACGGGGGTAGGACAGGCAGTTCAGGCAGGCGAAGGAACGAAAAACGCCATCAAAGAATATCCGGTAGGCGGGATCATATATTTTTCTCAAAATCTCCAGGATCCGGAACAGGTCAGAACAATGACGGAAAAGAGCCAGGAGTATTCCATGGAGCGGATCGGACTTCCGCTGCTGCTGTCTGTTGATGAAGAAGGCGGCACGGTGACAAGGTTCGGAAATAATCCTCAGTTTGGATTTGATGCGTCGGCAGATATGAATGCGATCGGGAGGTCGGGAGATACGCAGCAGGCGTATAATCTGGGAGAACGGATCGGCGGTTTCCTGGCGGATCTTGGATTTAACATGGATAATGCCCCGGTTGCGGATGTTCTTAGCAATCCGGCAAATACCGTGGTCAAGGACCGCTCTTTTGGAGCGGACAGCAGAATCGTGTCGGAGATGGCGCTGGCGGAACTGGATGGTCTTGAGAGCCGGGGAATCACAGGAGTCCTGAAACATTTTCCCGGACATGGGGCGACCGCGGCAGATACTCACGAGGGGTACGCATATACAGACGCATCTTTGGAAGAGATGAAAGGAAATGAACTCATTCCATTTATTGATGGAATAAAGGCGGGCGCTGATGTGATCATGGTCGGACATATCTCCTGTCCCGAGGTGACGGGAAATAATGAACCGGCGTCCCTGTCGGAAAAGATGGTCTCAGGCATTCTCCGGAAGGAACTGGGATTTGACGGCGTAGTGATCACGGATGCCATGAACATGGGGGCTGTTTCAGAGGCATATTCTTCGTCAGAAGCAGCGGTGAAAGCAATTCGTGCAGGTGTGGATATCCTCCTGATGCCTGTAGATTTCAAGGAGGCATATGAAGGGATCCTTGGGGCTGTAGAGAGGGGTGAACTCACGGAAGAGAGGCTGAATGAGTCTCTGTACCGGATCATTGAATTGAAGCTTAAGATGATCGGTGAGATCGGAGAAACAGAAGGCAGTGAAGGCCAGGCTGCAGAGAGCGTCGGTCAGACACAGCAGAAAGCAGAGGAGAAACCGCAGAGTAAATATACAGTGGTCATAGATGCGGGGCATCAGCAGCAGGGAAACAGTGATCAGGAACCGGTGGGGCCTGGGGCGTCGGAGATGAAGGCAAAGGTTGCATCTGGGACAAGCGGCGTGGCGACAGGGACTCCGGAGTATAAGCTTACCCTCGATGTGTCCATGAAGCTGAAGGCGGAACTGGAAGAACGGGGATATCAGGTTGTGATGATCCGGGAGACAAACGACGTGGATATCTCGAATGCGGAAAGGGCGGAGGTAGCAAATAGTCTTGATGCGGACGCTTTTATCCGGGTCCATGCCAACGGCAGTACGGACAGCAGTGTGAATGGGATGATGACGATCTGTCAGACTCCGAATAATCCATATAATGGGGCGCTGTACGATCAGAGCAGAAAACTTTCGGATTCAGTACTGGACTGTGCGGTCGCAGCGACAGGTGCTCGGAAAGAACGTGTGTGGGAGACAGATACAATGAGTGGAATTAACTGGGCACAGGTACCTACAACCATCGTGGAGATGGGATATATGACAAACTCGGAAGAAGATGAGAAAATGGCGGGTGAAGAATATCAGCAACAGATTGCCGCCGGAATTGCAGATGGAATAGACGGGTATTTCGGTCTGTGACCGCAGCGGGAGGATTTTCATAAACTTTTCTATTGCACAATCCCGTTCAACGTGATTAGAAGAGCAGGGGCTGTATACGAGCTTGTTAAAAATAAAAAATACTTGACAATCCCTGAAAAATCATTTATATTTACACACATAGCAAGGGCGCTTGATCATATGGTCAGGCGCTCTTTTACATATAGATCGGCACAGCTTGGAAATGAAAAAGCGTGAGACAAAGGCGTTTCATCTGCATAGGGCGGAGGAATGTCTTTTTTTGATTTTATTTTTCAGATTCCTGTTCTGTGCCCGGAGCCGGGGATTCCCGGCGGAAAGATTTTCAGATTTTCAGGGGGGAAGCGGTTATATGAGAGAACTGATGGCGCGGTACGGCGTCAAGTTCGGAATTTATAAAGGCGGTGAGTTCCACGAGCAGCTCTTCCCCTTTGACGCGATCCCGAGAGTCATCACCCACGAGGATTTTCAGCAGCTTGAAAAAGGGCTGATCCAGCGGGTGGACGCCCTGAATCTGTTTCTGAACGATATATACGGTGACAAGAAGATCATACACGACGGGGTTATTCCAGAGGAATTTGTTTTCATCTCATCCGGATACCTGCCTCAGTGCGAGGGAATCACACCGCCGAAGAAGATATACAGCCATATCTCCGGTATTGATCTGGTGCTGGGGAAGGATGGAGAGTGGTATATTCTTGAAGATAACCTGAGGATCCCGTCAGGCGCATCTTACCCGATGATCGCCAGGGAGATCTGCCGCAGGGTGTCTCCCGCTACATTCTCCAATAACTCTGTGGTGGACAACAGAAATTATGCTGCTATGCTCAGGGAGACCATGGAATGGGTGAACACGAGAGGAATTCCGGTCATCATGACGCCGGGGAGGTACAATGCGGCGTACTTCGAACATTCCTACCTCGCGGAACGCACGGGCAGTGCTCTTGCGAGCTGCACAGATCTGTTTGTAGAGGACAATTATCTGTATTATCGGGATTACAGGGATCGGAAGCAGAAGGTTGGTGTGATCTACAGACGGATCTCAGATGATTATCTCGATCCTATGACGTTCCTTCCGGAGTCGCTGATCGGCATTCCGAATATCATGGACGTATACCGCAGCGGAAACGTGGCAATCGTGAACGCACCCGGCAACGGCGTGGCGGATGACAAGGGAATCTACTATTTCGTTCCCAAGATGATCCGCTATTATCTGGATCAGGAGCCGATCCTTAAGAACGCCCCGACCTATCTTCCGTTCTACGAGGAGGATCGGAAGTATGTGCTCGATAATCTTGATAAACTGGTCATCAAGGACGTGGCGGAAGCAGGGGGCTACGGCGTGATCTTCGGAAATGAGCTGAGCAGTGAGAAGCTTTCAGAGATGAAGAAACTCATTGAAAAGGAAGCGAGGAGGTTTATCGCGCAGGAAGTTATAGATTTTCAGGATATGGAAGTAATGGAAGGGGATAACCGAGTCCTGCGCAAGGCAGATCTGAGAGCGTTCGTACTTTCAGGAGAGACGACAAGAGTATGGCCGAGCGGACTCACCAGATTCTCTAGAAATGCGGACTCGTTCGTTGTCAATTCATCACAGGGAGGAGGATTTAAAGACACATGGGTATTATCTCAATGGAAAAAGTAGATCATCTGTACTGGCTGGGACGTTATACAGAACGCGTGTACACTACACTCAGAGTATTCTTTCATATCTATGACAGGATTATTGAACAGCCGGAAGGAATGTACGCACAGTACTGTGAAAGGCTGAATATTCCGAATATCTATACATCAAACCGCCAGTTCGTGCAGTCCTATCTTTTTGGAGAGGATAATCCGGATTCCGTGTATTCCAACATGAAACGGGCTTATGACAATGCGATCGTGCTCCGGGATGAGCTGAGCAGCCAGGTGCTTTCCTATGTACAGCTGGCTGTGGATGCGTTTGAGTCCTGCAGGAAGACGACAGCGCCGCTTCTGGAGCTGCAGCAGGTAATTGATGACCTGCTTGCCTTCTGGGGAGGCGCAGACGATTATGTGGAGCAGGAGGACTGCCGGAATATTCTGAAATGCGGAAAATATGTAGAACGGCTGGATCTCTGTATGCGGCTTGACTACCACACAAAGGATCTGGAAAAAGAGTACCGCAAGCTCTGCAACCGCATTGAGAAGACCGGTCTGGATTATCATAAGGAGAGCCTGGAGCGCGTCGGAGAGATCATTCTCCGGGAAGAGGATCCGAAACTTCATTACAGAGAAGCATTGGGATGTCTGGGCGGACTTTTCTCGTGATGATACTGCGGTAATTGTCATGAAAGATCAGGGAGGGGAAGCTTTCTATAACCAGGAAAGCTGAGATCTAATATGAGAAAACTGAGATTTGAGTACAGTATGGAACTGAAGTTCTCGTCTCCGGTGAACAGCCATTATTTTGCACTGCGCTGTGTCCCCGGGGACTCTTTGCGGCAGAAGATCACACTGGAAAAATGCCGCGTGGCGCCGGCTGACTATACGAGCGCTTCTTCGGACGGATTCGGGAATCTTAAGATCAGCGGATGCTGCCGGCCGCCCCATGACACATTCGGCTACTGTATTGCCGGAACGGCTGAGACAAAAGGCATGATCGTGCAGAAATGTCCCCTGCATCCCATGTACCGGTATCCGTCGAAATACACACAGTTTGAGCCGGAGATCGTCGGTTTCGCAGAGAAGATCAAGGCAGAATGCAGAAAAAAATCTCTGGAGACCGCGCTGGAAAAAGCTGTATTCGCCATGGATCGTCTGTACGCCCATTTTGAATATATGCCGGGGATAACGGATATTGGGACGACTGCCGCTGAAGCACTGCGTCTGGGCAGGGGAGTGTGTCAGGATTATGCCCATATTATGACTGCAGTAATGCGATATATGGGGATCCCGGCGCGGTATGTAAACGGGCTTATGATCGGGGAGGGGGCCACTCATGCCTGGGTGGAGGTGTATACAGAAGGGGGCTGGTACGGACTGGATCCCACAAACAACCTGCATATTGATGACTATTATATCAAGCTTGCCCATGGGCGCGACTACGGCGACTGCGCAGTGGATAGAGGAATCTTCCTGGGAAATGCAGGCCAGGAGCAGAAAATATATGTAAATGTGGAGGAAATCAGTGATGGTAGAGACAGTAGTGTCAATGGAACTGCCGGTAGATGAAAAGCTTACGATCCGGAAGAACCGGATCATGCCGGCTCATCCCACCGGAGAGGAAAAGAGGATCGCGATTGTGACGGGAACACATGGCGATGAACTGGAAGGCCAGTTTGTCTGCTATGAGCTCCTCAGAAGACTGAGGGCGGAGCCGGGATATCTGAAGGGGATCGTTGATGTCTATCCTGCGTTGAATCCGCTGGGGATCGATTCGATCACAAGAGGAATTCCCATGTTTGACCTGGATATGAACCGGGTTTTTCCGGGAAACGAGCAGGGCCCTATGGTGGAATCACTCGTATACCGGCTTACGGAAGATCTGAAAGGAGCGGATCTCTGTGTGGACATTCATGCCAGCAATATTTTCCTCATGGAGCTCCCTCAGGTGAGGATCAATGAGATCACAGCGGAGAAGCTGGTCCCGCTGGGAAAGAAGATCAATGTTGACTTTGTGTGGGTCCATGCATCGGCGACAGTGCTGGAATCCACGCTTGCCTACAGCCTGAACAGCGCAGGAACCCCCACTCTGGTAGTGGAGATGGGGGTCGGAATGCGGATCACAAAGGAGTATGGGTACCAGCTTGTGGAGGGAATCCTGAATGTGATGAAAGAGCTGGGAGTCTGGGAAGGAAGCGTTGGGGAGATCAGAGATCCCATTGTATCTACGGATCGCGAAGTGGGATATCTGAATGCAGACAGCGCCGGCATCTATGTGCCTCATGTTAAGATAGGAGAACATGTAGAAGAGGGAGACCTCCTGGGGGAGATCTTAAATCCTCTGACCGGAGATGTGGAGCAGGCAGTGACAGCGCCTCTCTCCGGGATGGTGTTCACAAGGCGGGAATACCCGGTAGTCTACAGCGGTTCTCTGCTGGGCAGGATACTGGGCAGCAGAGAAGAAAGGGAGGCATGAGCAGTATGAGAAAGATCGAGGTTTATAAAATGGGTTCCCCATACAGGGAGGACCTTTCTATCAGCGGGTATTCTTTCGGACACGGACGCCGGTCGGCATGTATCGTCGGGAGCATCCGTGGAAATGAGGTGCAGCAGCTTTACGTCTGTTCACAGATCATAAGAAAACTGGGTGAACTTGAGGCGGCCCATGCCATTGCCTCAGACAAGGAGATACTGGTGATCCCATCTGTGAACCACCATGCAATGAACATCGGCAAAAGATTCTGGCCGGTGGATAATACAGACATTAATCGAATGTTCCCCGGATATGATCTGGGAGAGACGACCCAGAGGATCGCAGCAGGAGTGTTCGAGAAGGTCAAGGATTATGACTATGGTATACAGTTCGCCAGCTTTTATATGCCGGGAGACTTCATTCCCCACGTCCGCATGATGGATACGGGAAAGCAGAATACAAGCCTTGCCGGGCTGTTTGGGCTCCCTTATGTGGTAGTGCGCAGGCCAAAACCCATTGACACAACGACCCTCAACTATAACTGGCAGATCTGGGATACAAATGCATTTTCGCTGTACACGACAGAGACGGATTTTATCGATGAAGTGTCAGCCCGCCAGGCAGTGGCGGCGGTCCTGAGGTTCCTGACCAGAATGGGCATTCTGAAATACAACAGCCATAATGGCTACATTTCTACAGTGATCGAAGAGGAAGAGATGACTTCGGTGAGAACATCTGCCGGAGGAATCTACCGCCGTCTGTGCCATCCCGGGGATGAGGTGCAGATGGGTACGCCGCTCGCAGAAATCGTGCATCCCTATGAAGGAAATGTGATTTCGACGGTACTCTCGCCGACAGAAGGGATTGTCTTCTTTACGCACAAGAAGCCGCTGGCGACGGAGAATGAGGTGATCTGCAGGATCATCCGCAGGCTTCATGAGTAATGTGAAGGAGAATGATATAGTGAAAGCTGTCAAAAGGACCATCTGCATGACAACAGATGGTCCTTTTGACGTATGGATAAACTGATTTACATCAGTCTTTTTCATCCAGCTGCTTTTTCAGTTTTTCGATCAGTCTCTTTTCTACTGAGCAGTTCCTCCTGCTTTTCCAGTTTGATTTTCTGGCTGTCGATCGTCTCTCGCCTTTGATACCCTTATTGTGCAGAATCCAGCTGTCTGCCGGACACTGTACAGGCGGCAAGAACGCCGCCGATATCGTGAATTAAGAATAGCATGCGCAGGGAAGAATTATAATGATAATTTATGGGTAAAAATAGAAAATAATTTTGGGAATATGATATAAAAAAATAGGGAAGAAAAGTAAAATATCTGAAAATAATATAGTAAAATCAGTACATAGGTGCTATAATGCAGGCATAACATAATGTTCGTCAGTTTACCGGGAGGTGAGCGTATGGAAGTACTTGGATTTCTGCTTCTTATACTGGCCCTCGGAGGCGTTGTCGCAGCAACGGCTTTGAGAGGAAAAGCGTGGAAGGATTTTATAGACAGAGTGACAGATAAGAAAAACTGAGAAACAACAGGCAGAGGACATAAGACAAAGGAAGCACAGGCTTTGGAAGCAGGTGCTTCCTTTTTTCGGCTCAAAAGTTACTTTTCAGTGACTAGGGCACAATATTGTGCTTACTTTACAATCTATCTGCCTCCCCATAAAATAGCAGTGAAAACAGAGAAAACAGCGCTGAAAACGGCGGATCTCAAGTTTAAAACGGATTATAGACGAGGAGGATCAAGATGACAGCAAGGGAATGCCTGCAGATACTGCGGAAGATCAAGGATGTGGAATTTGCCACTGCAGATGAGAACGGGATGCCCCATAACAGGATCATTGATGTGATGCTGGTGGAAGATGAGAAGCTTTACTTCTGCACAGCGAGAGGAAAAGAGTTTTACCGGCAGCTTATGGGCACGGAATATACAGAGATCACGGGGATGAATCGGGAATACCAGATGGTGAGGCTCGCAGGAAAAGTGCAGAAGCTGGCGGATCAGAAGAAATGGATTGACCGGATCTTTGAGGAAAACCCATCTATGAATGAGGTCTATCCGGGAGAGAGCAGGTATATTCTGGAGCCGTTCTGTATTGAGTGTGGTCAGATCGAGTTCTTTGATCTCGGGAAGAACCCGATCTTCAGAGAAACCTTTACGATCGGTCCGGCAGTGGAAGAAGAAAAAGGATTTGAGATCACGAATGACTGTATCGGATGTGGAAAATGTAAGAGCGATTGTCCACAGCAGTGTATCTCGGAGGGAACACCCTTTGTGATCCGGCAGGAACACTGCCTGCACTGCGGACTGTGCTTTGAGAACTGTCCGGTCCTGGCGGTCAGAATGCGGGGTGAAGGGAAATGATCAGAGAGATGTGGACGCTGCATTTATCTCCGGAAGAGCTTCTGCATCATCCGGCGACAGAGTTCGCGGCAAGGCTGGTGGAGCAGGAACGGCGGACATGTCATCTTCCGTCAGAACGGCTTGAAGAATGTGAGTTCAGCGGCGCCGGTGCGAGATAAGATAAGAAGCTCCACGGATTGAACGGCGTCTGAAGGCAGTGAATTTTCCCCTGGAAATTTGTCTGAAAATGTGCTATATATTTATCTTGTATCATTTTGGGGATTACAGTGAGACTGTATTTTGACAGCAACGTGAGATCTGGAGGGAATACAATGTGGATCGCAGATAAATATATTGATCATGTAAAAGAAGAGACGACGGCACATCCCGGTAAGAGCTGGGACCAGATGCTGCTTGGCTTTAAACTGAACAAACTCCGCACGAAGCTGCTTCCGAAGAAAGGAATATCGAAGGGCTATCAGAAGCTGGAAGCCATGATGATGTCCTTTGTGGCGGATTCGCTCGCATGCCCGGAAAGCTATGTGTGGGGCAATATCTTTTCACCCTGTGAGATCATGGAGTGCTTCGGACTGAACACACTTTCGATCGAGTGTCTTTCCTGCTATTTCAGCGGGTATCATCTGGAAGATTTCTTTATCGACTACGCGCAGAATACGGGGATCGCCCCGACGCTGTGTTCCTACCACAAGACATTTGTGGGAGCAATCGACAGCGGAGCGGTGCCGGTGCCGGAGTATGCGGTGACGACCTCACTGTCCTGCGACGGGAACCTGAATACGTTCCGGTATCTGGAGAAGAAGAAGGGGGTGCCCTTTACTTTTCTGGACGTTCCTTACAGGGATGACGAGGCGTCTGTGGATTATCTGGCAGAACAGTTAAAAGAGTTCACGGCAGAACTTGAGAGACGTTTCGGAAAATCCTTTGACGAAGAGAAACTGAAAAATGCAATACGCATTGAGAATGAGACGAGAAAAGAACTGATGCGCTTCTTTAAACTGCAGAGTGAACGGTATTATCCCGGCGAGCTGATCAGCCATCTCTATATGATGATGGGAATGCATCTGCTCCGGTTTATGATAAAGGATATCGAGAACTATCCGAAGTTTGACGGCAAAAAGATCCTGTGGATCCATCTGCTTCCGTTCTATCAGGAGACGCTGCAGAGCTATTTTAACTCCAACAGGAAATACCAGATCATCGCCAGCGATATCATCATCGATTCCATGGAAGAGATGGACGAGACAAAACCGTTCCATGCGCTGGCGAAGAAGATCATCCGCAATCTGTACAACGGCTCCTATTCCCACAGGGCGGATATGGTCGGAAAGCTGGCGGATACCCTCCATCCGGACGCTGTCATCCAGTTCTGCCACTGGGGATGCAAGCAGTCTTCGGGCGGCAGTCTTCTGCTCAAAGAGAAATTAAATGAGATGGATATTCCCATGCTGATCCTTGACGGAGACGGCATTGACCGGAGGAACAGCCATGACGGCCAGATCAAGACGCGTCTGGAAGCATTCCTGGAGATGCTGGAAAACGGAAGCCCGGCAGAGACGGACGAAGACGCCGGTAAGAACAGCAGGGGGCAGATTACAGAGGAGGAGCAGGAGAGAGCATGTTAGGTTATATATGTAAATACGCACCGGTAGAAGTGTTTGAATCCATGGGAGTTCAGATGGAGCGGATCGAGCCGGATGTGACGAATTTTAACCAGGCGGAGATCCGGATGCACCCGAATATCTGCAGCTTTGCGAAGGGTGTACTGGAGGAAGTCATGAGCCGTGACTATGAGGGCGTGATACTGACTACATGCTGCGACAGTATCCGGAGACTCTATGACGTGCTCAGAGAAGAATTCCCGGACAAGTTTATCTATATGCTGGATACGCCCCGGATCACGAAAGATGCGGGGATCACTCTGTATGAGCAGCGTATCCGTACAATGATAGAAGAATACGAGAAGTTCTCGGGAAAAACATTTGACGAAGAGAAATTCTGTGCATATTTAAAAGAAAAAGAGGAAGCACGGCAGTATGACGTAAAGGACAATGCCCTTAACATCGGTATTATCGGAGCCCGTGCCAACGAGAGTATAAAAAAGATCCTTGCGGAGAACGGGGCAAATGTGGCATTTGACCTTACCTGTACGGGACTTGGCAGAAAGATCCTTGTCGACGAAAAAGATGTATTGACCGGATATGCAAGAGGACTTTTGAGTCAGTTCCCATGCATGAGGATGGAGCAGGCGGCAGGCCGCGATGAGCTGATCCGCAGAAGCGCGGGAAGTGTGGACGGCATTATCTATCACACGGTGCAGTTCTGTGATAATTATGCTTACGAATACGCATGGCTCAAGGAATGGCTCGATCGTCCGCTTTTACTGCTGGAGACCGACTATACGAGACAGAGCGGAGGTCAGGTGCGTACGAGGATCGAGGCCTTTCTGGAGTCGTTGACTGCAGAGCGGAAGAAGCCGGAAAGAAAGAGAAAGGAAGACGGGACAATGTATGTAATGGGAATAGACAGCGGATCTACATCGACCAATGCAGTCATCATGGATCAGGACAGAAAGATCAAGGCATTTTCCGTGGTCCGTACCGGAGCCAAATCCGGTGTCAGCGCGGATAAGGTACTCCACGAAGTGCTTGAGAAAGCAGGACTGAAGCGGGAGGATATCTCATGGATCGTATCTACCGGATACGGCCGTGTGAGTATTGAGTTTGCCGATGAGAATGTGACGGAGATCAGCTGCCACGGCAAGGGCGCGCATTATTTCAATCCGAACATCCGCACGATCCTCGATATCGGCGGGCAGGACAGCAAAGCAATCCGCTTAAGCGAGAGCGGAGAGGTAAAAGACTTCGTTATGAATGATAAGTGCGCGGCGGGAACAGGCCGCTTCCTTGAGATGATCGCCCGGACGCTGGAAGTGTCTCTGGACGAGCTGGGAGCGATTGCCCTGACGTCTAAGGAGAAGATCGAGATCACCAGCATGTGCTCTGTATTTGCGGAGTCCGAAGTGATCTCCCTGATCGCTAATAACAAGGAGAAAGCGGACATCGCGGACGGTGTCTGCCATGCCATCGCCAACAAGGCTTCCGGACTGCTGCGGCGTGTGGGCATGGAGCCGGAATTCATGATGACCGGAGGCGTAGCGAAGAATCCGGGCGTGGTGCGCGCGGTGGAAGAGAAGATCGGTTCAAAGCTCTATATCTGCGAAGAGCCGGAGATCGTGGGCGCTGCGGGAGCGGCTGTCTATGCGCTGGAGAAGATGGGCGCTTAAGTATGGCACAAAATACTGATGACAGAAAATACCTCGTCTGCTTTAGGGCAGAACCGGGGTATTTTTGTGTTTCAGGTAATAAAAAGTATGGACCGGACAGATTTATAACATCAGCGGATGGAACTAACTGCACTGCGAATTTTACAAAAATAGTTGCGCCCGCTACAAAAATGCGATATAGTTCCCATTCGGAACGGGAAATCCCCGTTCAATCATAGTATTTGATGAATTTGACAGGAGGCGTTTCAGTATGTGCGAGCATTGGTTCCCGGAAATGGGACGCTGGGTATCGATTTTTGACCGGCTCATGAAAATGTATTATGATCGGGGACTCTCGGAATTTGAGATCGGCTGGGGCCAGCAGTTCTATGTGGAGTATCTTTACACTCATCCGGGTGCGACTTCTCAGGAGATGGCGGAACGGTTCCGCGTTGACCGTGCCACGCTGACAAAGACAATAAAGAAACTCGGCGAAGTAGGATATATACGCGTCGCAGGAGATGAGAAGGACCGGAGGGTGAAGCATCTGTATCTGACAGAGAAAGCCATTCCGGCAGCTGAGAGGATCAAGACAGTCCACGCAGACTTCTATGAGACGCTGAGCCGGGATATCCCCCGGGAGGAACTGGCGCTGAATATCAATCAGAAAGTATGGCACAGAATGGAGGAACATCATGGAAAATAAAAAAGAAATACAGTTAAGCAGCGGCAGAAGGACAATGATTTTTCTCTGTCTGGTCGTATCAGGAATCGCATCATCAATCTTATCCACAGCGATGACAACGGCCCTGCCCAATGTAGTGGAATATTTTGGAATCAGTACGTCGATCGGACAGTGGATCACCAGCGGGTACTCTCTGGCAATGGGAATGATCATGCCACTGACTGCATTTCTCATAACAAAGTTTCCTACGAAAAAGCTGTATCTGACGGGGATCGCCGCCTTTATCATCGGACTCCTGATCAGTATCTTTGCCGGAAATTTCGGGCTGATGATGGCCGGAAGAGTGATACAGGCGTGCGGCAACGGCATCCTGATGACAGCGGCGCAGGTCATCATCCTGACGGTTTACCCTGTTGAGAAGAAAGGAACAATGATGGGAACCTACGGGCTGGCTACCACAGCAGCTCCGGTAGTGGCGCCGACGATCGCAGGACTTATGATCGATGCATTCGGATGGAAATCGATCTTCTGGGTGGCTCTTGTGATCATGGCGGTATCCTTTGTTATATCGAGCATTGTCTTTGACGACGTACTTGAACTTCAGGACAAGAAGTTCGATGTGATCTCCTTTGTGGAGAGTATTGTGGCCTTTGGAGGCATTACTCTCGGTATCGGAAATATCAGCAGTTTCGGTCTGATCAGTATCGAAGGCGGTCTTCCCCTTGTGGCCGGTGCAATTGTATGCGTATTCTTTATTGTCCGCCAGTGCACCCTTGAGAAACCGTTCCTCGATGTCAGGATTCTGGCCAACTGGAAATACGCGGTCAGTGTGATCGCCAGCATGGTGCTTTATCTGGTTATGATGGGCTCCTCTGTGATGATGCCGCTGTATGTTCAGAGTGTTATGGGATATTCGGCCGTTGTCTCAGGACTTGTCACACTGCCGGGATCTCTTGCGACTGCCATCGTCAGCCCGTTCGCGGGAAGTCTGTATGACCGCATGGGAATCAAAAAGATTTTCGTGGCAGGATCGGCAGCTCTGGTGATCAGCAACATCGGTATGTATTTCCTTACCATGAGCACGCCGCTGTGGGTTGCGGCAGCCTTTAATGTAATCCGCAACATTGCCATCGGAAGTCTTATGATGCCGCTCCTGACATGGGGCACGAGCAATGTACATCCGACGAAAATGGCGGACGCTTCATCGCTCCTTATCTCGCTGCGCACAATTGCCGGCTCGATCGGTTCGGCTGTGTTTGTCGGTATCATGACAGTAGTGAGCACGGCTTCGGCGGAAGTGTACGGCGACAATGCAATGATGCACGGCATGAACGTATCATTTCTCTGGATGACAGCAGGGGCAGTGGTACTGCTTCTGATATCCATATTTGCAGTCCGGGAGAAAAAATAAAACGGGAAACAGAAAAATACAAAAAAACCATAGAAAAATTGAGAAAACACCGCGGCGGGAGCGCTGCGGTGTTTTTCATGCTTTACAGGCATATGACAGCATGAAATCTAAGTATTGGATATACAAGGGCAGAAGAATTATACTTGAACCGTAAGAAATGATATGTGGCGGTGAAATTTCATGAAACAACTGATCCGCCGGCTTACGGAGCCGGCCGTATCCATACCGGATGAGAGAAAGCTCTTTTCTGGTCATGCGCTGAAACTTCTGATCCTGCCGCTCTTTCTGGAGCAGCTTCTGGAAGTGCTGGTAGGAGTTTCCGATACATTTATGGTGAGCTATGCGGGAGAAGCCGCGGTATCGGGTGTCTCTCTTGTCAATATGTTCAATACAGTATTTATCTTCCTGTTCGCGGCATTGGCCGCAGGGGGCGCTGTGGTGGTAAGCCAGTACATTGGCAGCAGGGACGAGAAGAACGGAAATCTGTCGGCAGGACAGCTTGTGATGATCGCCTCAGTTTTCTCCGTGGCCGTGATGATCTTCTCTCTTGTACTGAACCGTCAGCTTTTAAGGCTTCTGTTCGGAGAGGTGGATCAGGATGTAATGGAAGCCTGCGTGACCTATCTGAGGATATCCGCGTACTCTTATCCGGCGATCGCTGTCTATAATGCCGGCGCCGCCATATACCGGAGTATGGGAAAGACCAACGTGACCATGAATATTTCCCTTGCAGCGAACGGGATCAATATAGCGGGAAATGCGATCGGCGTATTTGTTTTCCATGCGGGGGTGGCGGGAGTTGCTTATCCGTCGTTGATCGCGAGGACATTTTCCGCAGTGGTCATTCTGGTACTCTGTTTCCAAAAGGAGAAGCATGAAACTCGGAAATGCAGGAGACAGAGAGCGGAAACTCTTTCCGACTGTGTCCGTGTCCGTCTTAAATGGAAAAATATTTTCCACTGGGAAGGCAGCATGGTAAAGCGGATTCTGGGGATTGCGGTGCCAAACGGAATTGAGAACGGGCTGTTCCAGCTCACGAAAGTAGCGCTCAGCAGTATCACCGCTCTTTTCGGGACCGTGCAGATCGCGGCCAACGGTGTGGCACAGAGTTTCTGGTCTGTGGCGGCTCTGATGGGAACCGCTCTGGGGCTTGCCTTTGTCACAGTGATCGGACAGTGCATGGGAGCAGGCGATACGGAAGCGGCAGAGTACTATATGCGCAAGCTCCTTCGGATCACATTTTTTGCATCCATTCTGTGGAACGGAGTGGTCCTGCTGGCGGCGCCTTTGATTCTCCGGGGCTATGCGATTTCCGATGAGGCGGCGCGGCTGGTCGTGATATTGGTCATCATACACAACATTTTCAATGCCCTGTTCTATCCGCTCTCGGGCGCCCTCTCAAACGGCCTGCGGGCGGCGGGGGATGTGAAATACACCATGTATGTAAGCATCTTTTCTACGATCGGCTGCAGAGTTGTATTTTCAGTCC